>Ga0181607_10000483_pt1 | contig 34413 bp, 28 predicted proteins | sample 041ome_9_FD_132420 | JGI IMG/M metagenome (GOLD analysis project Ga0181607, IMG submission 132420) | Coastal salt marsh microbial communities from the Groves Creek Marsh, Skidaway Island, Georgia - 041413US metaG (megahit assembly) | ecosystem: Environmental > Aquatic > Marine > Intertidal zone...
CAATCGACATAGGCGCCAAAGCCACCTTCCTTGTGGTGGTTCTTGCCATGCACATCAGCCGCAACAGCCCCGCCAAGCGTAACAAATTTGGTGCCGGGCGTGACATAGGGAAACCAGCCGCGCGGCAAAAACGTGGCAATGACGTCGCCCAGAACCACCCCCGCCTCGGCCACCAATTGGCCTGTGTCGGGGCAAAACTGCAGCATACGATTGAAGGCGCGCAGATCAATGGTGCAGGCGCTGTTGATGGCACTGTCACCATAGGCGCGCCCATTGCCCCGGGCGATCGCGGTGCCGCCGCTTTGCGCCAAGACGCGCAGCGCCTCGGGGCTGCGCGGTTGGGCCAGATGGGCCTGCACGCGCGGGTATTGGCCCCAGCCCGACAACGCGCTCATGCCGCGCCCCCGGGGGCGCGGGAAAAGACAAAGCGCTTATCAAGGTTATATTTCACCACATAGCCCACGCTTAGCCCCAAAATGGCGCCCAATTCGCGCATGGCGTCCGTGCCCCATAGCAGCCAAAACGCGGTTTCGGTGCCCCAAAACAAGGCGGTTGTGACCAGCCCCATCGCTGAATACAGGGCAAATTTCTGCCCATGGGCCCGCATGCCGCGGCTGGTGTCGGCAAAGATCCAGCGCTTGTCCAAGAGGTATTTCACCACCAGCCCCACCACTGTGCCCGCGCCCAAGGCCACCGCGAAGGTGCCCGTACCCGGCCATGCCCAAAAGACCAGCCGTTGCACGGCCAAATTGGCCAGCGTGGCCAGCACTGCAAAAAGCGTGTAACGCAGCACCAAGACACGCAAATTCATAACAGCGCGCCCCCAGCGGTAAAGGCCAGTATCAGCGCAAGGCACAGCAGGCTAACGCGGTCTTTGGCGGCGAAAACCACCGGGTCATCTGGCATCGCGCCGCGATGCGTCAGCAACACGATGCGCGTGAGCCAATATAGCAGCACAGCGCAAATCCCCCACAAGGCATAGGGGTTGGCATACAGCTCTTGCACGGCGGGCGCGTTCACATAAAGCGCCATGACCAAAACCGAGATATAGCCCGCCGCCAGCCCAACCATGCTGATGATGGGCAAATCTTGCACATGATAGCCACGCCCCCGCGCGGTCAGCGCGCCGCGCTCGGCCATGTCTACCAGTTCCGCCTGCCGTTTCACCGCCGCCAATGCGAAAAAGAAAAACGTGCAAAACGCCAACAACCACACCGACAAATCAATGCCGCTGGCCACGGCACCAGCGATCAGGCGCATGGTGTAAAGCCCGGCTAATACACAAATATCCAAAACAATCTGGCGTTTCAGCGCCAGCGAATAGGCGGTGGTTAAAACATAATAGATCCCCAAGACCAGCGCGAAAGCGGGGCCCAGATAGGCCGCAACCGCCGCCCCGGCAAACGCCAAACCCACGGCCATAGCCGCCCCTTGGGCCAGCGGCACCGCCCCGGCTGCAAACGGGCGCAGGCGCTTGCGTGGGTGGGCACGATCTGCGCCAAGATCCAAAAGATCGTTCAAAACATAAACGCTTGAGGCCACCAACGAAAAGGCCACAAAGGCCCAAAAGCTGTGCACAACCGTGGCCAGCCCCAACTGGTGCGAAGCCAGCATGGGCAGGAAAACCAACACGTTTTTCAGCCATTGATGGGGCCGCAGCGCCGAAAAATAGGGCCAGCCACCCCCTGCAGCGGCCCTCAAATGCACCGTAGGCTTGCCCAGCCCCTCGGCCCGGGTGCGCAGGCGGGCGGGGGCGTTGACCGTTACCACCTGCCCCGCCACCGCCCAAACCGGCAGATCGGCCACCGCATCGCCCATATAGGCAAACCGGCCTTCGCCAAACCGCTGGCACAAAAACGCAGCCTTAGCCTGGCCTTTCAAATTTGTCACCGCGTCCGAGCCGTGCACCTCGTCAAACAGCTGCACATGGGCGGCAATCTGTTCGGCCCACGCTTGGTTTGCCGCCGTCACCAGCGCCACGCGCCCACCCAAGGCACGATGCGCGGCGATATGGTCCAAAACCGCCGCGTTATAGGGCAGGGTTGCGGCATCTACCCGCGCTTGCCCCTGCAAATAGGCCTTTAACGCTGCGCGCCCCTGCATCAGCGCCGCCATCGCCAAAAAAGGGCTGCGCCAGTTGCGCCCAAACGCCGACCAAAAACTTTCGTGCAGCATATCGGATTGCAACAAAGTGCCATCCAGATCGACCACCAAAACCATGGGGGTAGAGGCAGCCATATCAGCCATGTTCGACTGGGCCAGCCTGATGAAAAGGCCGGGAAATGGGGCAGATAGGCATGCGCAAAACGGCCTCTTTGGTGCACGTATTCAGAAGGTTAGAATATTTGCATCCGCCACGCCAGTTCTTTGCGCCAAGCGGTTTTGCCAACATCACCCCAAGGGCGGGGCAGGATTGGCGCGCTAATCTGTGCCAAACAGATCGCGGGTAAACAGCTTGTCTGCGACATCGCCCAATTCGGCGGCGCGGCGGTTGGCCACGATCACATCTGCGCTGGCTTTGAAGCGGGCCAGATCGCCCACCACCTCCGAGCCAAAGAACGTAGGCTCGGGGTAGCTGGGTTCGTATACGATCACGCGCACGCCTTTGGCCTTGATACGCTTCATGATGCCTTGCACCGAAGATTGGCGAAAATTGTCCGAGCCGCTTTTCATCACCAGCCGATACACGCCCACAACGCTTGGGTTATGGGCCAAAATCGCCTCGGCCAGAAAATCTTTGCGGGTTCGGTTGGCATCGACGATCGCGGCAATCAGGTTTTGCGGGACGTCGGAATAATTGGCCAATAATTGCCGCGTATCTTTTGGCAGGCAATAGCCCCCATAGCCAAACGAGGGGTTGTTGTAATGCTGGCCAATCCGCGGGTCTAGGCCCACGGCGTTGATGATCTGGCGGCTATCAAGCCCACGCGCCAAAGCATAGCTGTCCAGCTCGTTAAAAAAGGCCACGCGCATGGCAAGATAGGTGTTGGCAAAAAGCTTTACCGCCTCGGCCTCGGCCGGGCCTGTCATCACGATTTCTGCGGTATCTGTGGCGGCCCCCTGCTGCAATAGCGTTGCAAATTCCTGTGCAGCGGGGCAGTTGCCCCCCACCACGATACGCGAGGGGTAAAGATTGTCATACAAGGCGCGCCCCTCGCGTAGGAATTCGGGCGAGAACAAAATGGCCTCGGTCTGAAAACGCTGGCGCATACGGTCAACAAAGCCCACGGGAATGGTAGATTTTATCACGATAACCGCCTGCGGGTTGGCCCGGCGCACGTCTTCCAGCACGTGTTCCACGGTGCGCGTATCAAACTGGTTGGTCACACTGTCATAATTGGTGGGGGTGGCCACCACCACAAACCGTGCACCCTGATAGGCCAAGGCCGCATCGGTTGTTGCCTGCAGATCCAGCGGCTTTTGCGCCAAAAACTGCTGCATCTGGTCATCTTCAATAGGGCATTCGCGGCGGTTCACCGCCGCCACGCGCTGCGCATTCACATCCAGCGCCACAACGCTGTGATGCTGGGCCAGCAACACCGCATTCGACAGGCCAACATAGCCCAAACCAACCACTGCAATTTTCATCAAAACCAACCAAACTGACCAAGCACCACAAAACCCCAGCAATGGGGCGCAACTATGGCCGCCCCATGGGAATGGGAACGGTGTCGTAGCGCAAAATATCCTCTTGGGCCAAATTCGCGCCGGTGCGCAGCTCGATCAGGGTAAGGGGCAGCTTGCCGGGATTGGCCAGCTGATGCACGGTGCCCGCCGGCGCATAGGCGGCCTGCCCCTCGGGCAGCAGCCGGGTGGTATAATCCAGCCGCAGCTGGGCAGTGCCCGCCACCACCACCCAATGCTCGGCGCATTGGGCATGGCTGTGCAGGCCCATCTGGGCGCCGGGGTGCATCACCACCTGACGCACCGCAAAACGCGCAGCTTGCGCCAAGGTTTCAAACCAGCCCCATGGCCGATACACCCGGCGCGGCGCCTGCTTTTGCAGGAACGATGTTTGCGCGATTGGCGCCAGCGCTGCAGCCTTGCCCATGGGCGCCACCAGCACCGCATCAGGCAGCGCCACGGCCAGCAGATTGCCCAACCCAATGGCCACCAGCGGCTGGCCCGGGTCGCCCGCCACCAGCAGGCAATCATGGCACCCAAGGGCGGTGACAGGCCCCGCCATGGCGACGCCCTGCGCATCTGCACCCAGATGCTGGTGCAGGGCCTGCCAACTGGCCTGAAAACCGCCCGCATCGCCCGGCAAAGGCCACGCGGCGAAACCGCCCAGCGCCGGCGTCGGCGCTGCCAAATCGCCCCCCGCGCCCCCGCCACCCTCAAGGCAGGTAAAAGCCAAGTCGCGGCGCGCGCCTGCAAGCACTGCACGCCATGCCCGCATCTGTGTGCCGCAATCGCGCTCCAGCGCCTGCACCAATGCCGACGCGCGGCCAAACCACAGGCCAGTATCAGCACTGGCACCGGCCCCCGTGCTGGGGCTGAATTGCCCGATCTTCCCCTGCGCAATATCGGGCGCCGCCGCCTGCACGGCCTGCGCGACCGCGCCCAGATTGGGTAAAGCACGGGCCAAGGGCACCGCCAGCAGCCCCACATCGGTGCCCTGCGTGGCCTGCAGATGCAGCGCCGCCACCCCAAGGGCGGTGGTGGCATCTGGTGGGCTGGGCAGGGCCAAAATATCGGCCGCCTCTAGCCCCACCGCCGCCAGTTGACCCAAAGCCAAGAACCGATGTGCCATGGCCACCACCACCAATGGCCGCACCATTTGCGGGCCACGCAATGCCAGCGCTGCGGTCTGAAATACGCTGTGGCCCTGAAAAAGCGGGGCAAAAATATCGGGGCAGGCTGCGCGCGCCATGGGCCACAGGCCCGCCTGGGCGCTATTGCATATCAATACCGGATAAATCTGGACCATACCCAAAGCACCAAAGACAACCCAAGCTTGCACCCAATGCTAGGGGCACTGCCCGCGCAAGGCCAGCCAAAACGCAAAAGGCCCGCCACACCGGGCGGGCCTGCAGGCAAATGCCGCTGGTTTTTGGCGCCTTAGGCGTTCCACGCCTTATCGGTGCCGCCCAAGCCGCCTTCCAAAACGCGGGTTGGCAGGCCGATCTGGTCCAGCACGGTAAAGAACGGCTTTGGATCCAGTTCTTCGACATTGCGCATGGTTTTGGCATCCCATTCACCGCTGGCCACCAGCATGGCAGCGGCCACGGGCGGCACGCCAGCGGTATAGCTGATCCCTTGGCTGCCCACCTCTAGATACGCCTCTTTGTGATCGGCCACGTTATAGACGAACACCTCTACCTCTTGGCCGTCTTTCACACCCTTCACCAGATCACCGATACAGGTTTTCCCGGTGTAATTGGGGGCAAGGCTGCTGGGGTCGGGCAAGACAGCCTTGACCACTTTCAGCGGCACCACTTCCAACCCTTCGGCGGTTTTTACGGGCTGTTCGGACAGCAGACCAAGGTTTTGCAGCACGGTGAAGACATTGATGTAATGCTCGCCAAAGCCCATCCAAAACCGCACATCCGCCTGCGGATAGTTGGTGGCCAGCGAATGCACCTCGTCATGGCCAGACTGATAGGCGCGGCAGGTGCCCACAACCGGCAAATCCCAGTCGCGGCCGGTTTCAAACATCTTCTTTTCTTTCCACTGCTGGTCTTCCCAGTAGTAGACAACGCCGGTGAATTCGCGGAAATTGATCTCGGGGTCAAAGTTGGTGGCGAAATATTTGCCATGGCTGCCGGCGTTGATATCGACGATATCGATCGATTTCACCTCGTCCATATATTCGTCGATGGCAAACCGCGCGAACGCGTTCACAACGCCCGGGTCAAACCCCGCGCCCAAAATGGCGGTGATGCCCTTTTCGGCGCATAGATCGCGCTTTTTCCACTCGTAATTGGCATACCAAGGCGGAGTTTCGCAAATCTTGGTTGGGTCTTCGTGAATGGCAGTGTCGATATAGGCGGCGCCGGTTTCGATACAGGCATCCAGCACCGTCATATTCACAAAGGCCGAGCCCACATTGATGACGATTTGCGCGCCTGTGCTGCGGATCAGCGCGGCCACGGCGGCACTGTCCATCGCATCTACCTGATGGGCCTGCAGAACGCCCTGCTGCTTCATCGCGCCTTTTTCATGGACCGACTCAAGGATCGCCTCGCATTTCGAAAGCGTCCGGCTGGCGATATGAATATCCCCCAGCACATCGTTATTTTGCGCGCATTTATGCGCCACGACCTGAGCGACGCCACCTGCGCCGATGATGAGAACGTTCTTTTTCATTTAACCCATCAAACCTCCTTGGGGTTACCGCTGTTCAACTGCGCCCGCAGGCGCCATGGCTGTGCCCTTTCAGGCGGCCACCGCCCCTTAGGAAAGGGCGGCGGAAAAATCGGCGTAGTCGAAAGATTGCACCAAACGCACGGTGCCATCCAATTCGCGCAGGGCGATGCCCGGCATCTGCACGCCGTTAAACCAGTTCTTTTTAACCATTGTGTAACCACCGGCATCTTGGATGCTTAGCCGGTCGCCGGGCTGCAGGGGCTGTTCAAACTGGAATTCGCCAAAAATATCGCCCGCAAGGCAAGATTTTCCGCACACCATCCATTGGTGGGGGCCAGAATTGGGCGCGATTTTGGCGCTTTCGCGGTAAATCAGCAGATCCAGCATATGTGCCTCGATGCTGCTATCCACGATGGCCAGATTTTTACCGTTGTTCAGCGTGTCCAGCACCGTCACTTCCAGCGTGGTGGATTTGGTGATGGCGGCTTCGCCCGGCTCTAGATACACCTGCACCTCGTTTTGGCCGGCAAAGCGTTTCAACCGCTCGGCCAGACGGTCCAGCGGGTAGCCCTCGCCGGTAAAGTGAATGCCCCCGCCCAAGCTGATCCACTCCATCTGGCGGATCAAATGGCCAAAGCGCTGTTCGATCATGCCCAGCATCGCATCGAAACGATCGAAATCGGCATTTTCGCAATTGTTGTGGAACATAAAGCCCGACACCAAGCCCAGCACTGGCTCGATCACCTCGGGCGCATGTTCGCCCAGCCGGCTAAAGGGGCGCGCGGGATCGGCCAGATCGAAACTGGATGTTGAAACGCCCGGGTTCACGCGCAGCCCACGTTTGTGCCCGCGGCTGACCTCTTCAAAGCGCTGCAGCTGTGCGGCGGTGTTGAAAATGATCTTGTCCGAACTGGCCAGCACCTCGGCAATCTCGTGATCGGCCCAAGCCACGGAATAGGCATGGGTTTCCCCGGGAAATTTCTCGCGCCCCAGCTTCACCTCGAACAAGGAAGACGAGGTGGTGCCATCCATATACTCGCTCATGAAATCGAAAACCGACCATGTGGCAAAGCATTTCAGCGCCAACAAAGATTTCGCGCCCGACTGCTGACGCAGCCACGCAATTTTCTCCATGTTGGGTAACAACAGCGCCTTGTCGACAAGGTAGTAAGGCGTATTTAGCATTTCTTCCCCCAATCATCCGGGCCAGTTGGCAGGAAAGGCAACAGAGCGCGCAGATAGGGCCTGCGGTGGCACAACTCAAGACAAAACTTTGTAAAAAATGCCCTGCACCGGCAAAACGCGCCCAAACCGATGCCGCATCTTTCCCAATGACGCGCCCGAAAGCCTGTGATAGGGGCCAGATATGAGCCAGCTGCCCACCAAAGAGGAAATTCTAAACTGGATTTCCGAAAACCCGACCCTGACCGCGAAACGCGATATTGCCAAAGCTTTTGGCATCAAAGGTGCTGCGCGCATCGACCTAAAGCGCCTGCTCAAAGAGCTAGAGGCCGAGGGCCATTTGGCCAAGCGCAGCAAAACCTATCGCAGCCCCGATAAATTGCCCCCCGTTTCGGTGCTGTCGATCACCGGCACCACCCATGATGGCGAATTGCTGGCCGCGCCCATGGAATGGCAGGGCGAGGCGCCCGCCCCCGTGGTCATGGTGCTGCCCAGCCCGGGCGACCCGGCCCTTGCCCCGGGTGACAGGCTGTTGGCCCGTGTCACCGAAGTGCAGGCAGACGACCACCAATATCAGGCGCGGCTGATCCGCCGCATCGGGCACAACCCACAAAAGATTTTGGGCATCTTCCGCAAGGGCCACGAAGGTGGGCGCATTGTGCCCATCGACAAAGGCAATGCCAAAGAATGGCTGGTGCCCCCCGGCGCCGAGGCCGAGGCGCGCGATGGCGAATTGGTGGAAGCCCAGCAATCGGGCCCGCGCGCCCGCATGGGCCTGCCCCGCGCCCGGATTATCACGCGCCTTGGCAACCCCAGCGCGCCCAAGGCGGTTTCGCTGATTGCCATTCATCAGCACGCCATCCCCGATGCCTTCCCCGATGATGCGCTGGCCGAGGCCGACGCCAAAAAGCCCGCCGGGCTGACAGGGCGCACCGACATGCGCGATATGCCCCTTGTCACGATCGACCCGTGGGATGCGCGCGACCACGATGATGCCTGCTATGCCCACCCCGACGACGACCCGGCCAACCCCGGCGGCCATATTCTGTGGGTGGCTATTGCCGATGTGGCCCATTACGTGCGCCCCGGCAGCCCCTTGGATATCGAGGCGCGCAAGCGCGGCAACTCGGCCTATTTCCCCGATCGGGTGGTGCCGATGCTGCCAGACAGGCTGTCTGGCGATCTGTGTTCGCTGCACGAAGGCGTGCCACGGGCCTGTATCGCGGTGCGCATGAAGATTTCCGCCGATGGCACCAAGCTGGGCCATCGCTTTCAACGCGGGCTTATGCGCTCGGCCGCGTCGCTGACCTATGACGAGGTGCAGGCCGCCCAAGATGGCCAGCCCAACGAAAAAACTGCGCCGCTGTTAGGGCCTGTTATTGCGCCCCTTTATGCCGCCTACCGCGCCCTTGTTGCCGCGCGCGAACGCCGCCAGCCCTTGGCGCTGGATCTGCCCGAACGCAAGGTGGTGCTGACAGCCGAGGGGCAGGTGCAATCGGTCAATTTCACCGAACGCCTTGATGCCCACCGCCTGATCGAGGAATTCATGGTGCTGGCCAATGTGGCCGCCGCAGAAGAGCTGATAAAGCGCAAAACCCCGCTGCTGTTTCGGGTGCACGAAGAGCCAAGCCCAGAAAAGCTGGATGCACTGCGCGAAACCGCAGGCAGTGCCGGCTTTACCTTGGCCAAGGGGCAGGTGCTGCAAACCGCCCACCTCAACCGCCTTTTGGCGCAGGCCGCGGGCAGCGATTTCAACGATTTGATCAACATTTCCACCCTGCGCGCCATGACGCAGGCCTATTACAGCCCCACCAATTTTGGCCATTTCGGGCTGGCCTTGCGTGCCTATGCGCATTTCACATCGCCCATCCGCCGCTATGCCGATTTGGTGGTTCACCGCGCTTTGATTGCCAGCCATGGGTGGGGCGATGATGGGCTAACGGCCATCGATATCGAAAAGCTGGAACAAACCGCCACCCATATTAGCGATACCGAACGCCGCGCCATGCTGGCCGAGCGTGACACCACAGATAGGTATCTGGCTGCGTTTCTATCCGATCGCATTGGCGCGGAATTTACCGGCAAGATCAGCGGTATTGCCAAATTTGGCGTGTTTGTGAAACTGGACGAAACCGGCGCCGATGGCATTATCCCCATGCGCAATTTGGGGCGGGAATATTTCCATTTCGATGCCGATGCCGGCGTGCTGACCGGCTCGGAAACCGGGCTGACCATTGGCTTGGGCCAGCGTGTTCTGGTCAAGCTGATCGAGGCGGCCCCGGTCACCGGCGGTGTGGCGCTAGAGCTGCTGGAACTGGCGGGCGAGGCCATCAGCCATGGGCCGGGCGGGGCCGCGCGGGGCCGTGGGCGGGGCAAACCGGCGCGCCGCAAACAGGTGCAATCGGTCAAAAAATCGGCCAAGATCAAAGCCAAGATCAAGCGCAGCCGCCGCAGCTAAGCCCCGGCACAGCAGGGTCAGGCCCCCCGGGGCCCGGCGTGGCGCCCCGTGGCGCCCCGTGGCGCATTGGGCCAAACTGCGCCGCCCATCCGAAAGGGTTCTTTGACGGGGCCCGCATTCGGGTTAGCATGGCGGCATAATAAAACAACAGGCCGAGCAATGCTGACAGTTTTAATCCCGCTCTTTGCGGGCCTATGGATCGCCGTATCTGGCCCCGCCACGGCCAGCCCCGTGGCGCAATCGCTACGCCCCGAGGCACGCCCCAGCCCCCAAGCCGAGGCCGGGGTGCTCACCACATCGCCCCGCCCCGTGGGTCGGCCCACCACCTTGACCGCGCAGCCGCGCGCCAACACCGCCGCACCGGGCAGCAAAGACCGCGCATTCCAAGGCTGGCTGGCCCGCTACAAGGCCCAAGTGGTGGCCCAAGGCATACGCCCCGACGTGGCAGAAGCAGCCTTTCGCGGCATCCGCTACAATGCCTCGATCGTGAAGAACGACCGCAACCAAGCCGAATTCAAACGCCAGATCTGGGATTACCTAGACAGCGCCGCCAGCCCCGTGCGGGTGAAAAATGGCAAGGCCGCACTGGCCCGCCATGGCCGCATTTTAACCCAGATCGAACGCGCCTATGGCGTGGAAAAAGAGGTGGTTTTGGCGGTTTGGGGCATGGAAACCGCCTATGGCGAACGGCGCGGCACGCTGGATGTCATCGAAGCGCTGGCCACCTTGGCCTATGATGGCCGGCGCGGGGCGTTTTTTGAAAAGCAACTGTTTGCCGCGCTGCAAATCTTGCAGTCAGGCGATGTCAGCCCCCGCGCGATGAAGGGGTCGTGGGCCGGGGCCATGGGCCATACGCAGTTCATTCCCACCTCGTATCTGGCCTATGCGGTGGATTTCACCGGCGATGGCAAACGCGATATCTGGTCTGACGATCCCACCGATGCGCTGGCCTCGACCGCTGCGTATTTGCAGCGCCATGGCTGGCAAAAAGGCCAACCATGGGGCATCGAGGTGCGCCTGCCTGCAGGGTTTGATGCCAATCTGGCCAGCCGCAAGATAAAGCGCAGCCCAGCCCAATGGGCGCAAATGGGCATCACCGATATGTCTGGCCGCGCGCCACGTAACCACGGGCCAGCCTCTATTTTACTGCCCGCGGGGCTAAAGGGCCCTGCCTTTATGATCTTTGATAATTTCACGGTGATCACACGCTACAACAACTCGACCGCCTATGTGATGGGGGTTGGGCATTTGTCTGACCGTATCAAAGGTGGCGGCGAATTTGTGGCGCCATGGCCGCGGGGCTATGCCGCGCTAAGCTACGACGAGCGGTTGGAAATGCAGCGCCGCTTGCAGCAACGTGGCTTTGACGTGGAAAAAATCGACGGCATTATCGGCCCCAATACGGTGGCCGCCATTCGCGCGTTTCAAACGGCGGCGGGCGTGGCGCCCGATGGCTTTCCCAGCCAAGATGTGTTGAAGCTGCTGCGCGCGCGCTAGCGGCGGCAAAACCCCCCTTTTCTTTGTGGGCGTTTTCCCCTATACGCGCGCATCCGTTGCAGGAATCTGCACGGTTTTTGGACCTTGCTGGACGACATCCCGGCTTGTGCCCGTCACACTCAATCAAAGGAGATCCCGATGTCGATCACAGTTGAAGAAAAAGCCCGCGTTATTGCCGAGTTTGCCACCAAAGAAGGTGACACCGGTTCGCCCGAAGTTCAGGTTGCAATCCTGACCTCGCGCATCAACACGCTGACCGAGCACTTCAAAACCCACAAAAAAGACAACCACGGCCGCCGCGGCCTGCTGATGATGGTGGCCCAGCGCCGTAAGCTGCTGGACTATCTGAAAGCAAAAGAAGAGGCACGCTACCAGTCGCTGATCCAGCGTTTGGGTATCCGCCGCTAAGCGGACAGGCCTGTTGGCAAAATGGCCCGCCTGCGCTGCAGGCGGGTTTTTTTGTGCGGGGCGTATTTGTGCTGGGTGTATAAGGGCGCAAAATACCCCCGCGTGCGCAGGCCCACAGGGGATTGGCGCGCGAGGGGTCTTTTACAGCGGCAAACCGGGCGTCAAAGGCCCAGTTTTTGGCTGACGATCTGGTTAACAGCCGCCGGGTTGGCCTTGCCGCCGGTGGCTTTCATCACCTGCCCCACAAACCAGCCCGCCAGTTTGGGGTTTTGCTGGGCCTTTTCCACCTGCGCCGGGTTGGCGGCGATAATGGCGTCTACGGCTGCCTCGATTGCGCTGGTGTCGGTCACCTGCTTCATGCCCCGCGCCTCGACAATCTGGGCGGGTTCGCCACCTTCGGTATAAACGATTTCAAACAGGTCTTTGGCGATCTTGCCGGAAATATCGCCCTTGGCGATCAGATCGATAATACCGCCCAACTGCTGCGGCGATACCGGGCTGTCGGCAATGTCGCGATCATCTTTTTTCAGGCGGCCAAACAGCTCGTTGATCACCCAGTTGGCCGCCATCTTGCCATCGCGCCCTTCGGCCACGGCTTCGAAGTAATCGGCGTTTTGCACCTCGGCGGTCAGCACACTGGCATCATATTCCGACAGGCCCATTTGCAGCACGAAGCGCGCCTTTTTTGCATCGGGCAATTCCGGCAGGCTGGCGGCGATATCATCAACCCAGGCCTGTTCTATTTCCAAAGGCAGCAAATCCGGGTCGGGGAAATAGCGGTAATCATGCGCCTCTTCCTTGCTGCGCATCGAGCGGGTTTCGCCCTTGTCGGGGTCATAGAGGCGGGTTTCCTGTTCCACCTTGCCACCGGCCTCGACAATCGCGATCTGACGGCGCGCTTCGTATTCAATCGCCTGCTGGATAAAGCGCATCGAGTTCATATTCTTGATCTCGCAGCGCGTGCCCAAATGGCTGAAATCGCCGGTTTCTTGGAACTTCTCATAGGCGCCGGGCAAGCAGATGGACACGTTCACATCGGCACGCAGGTTGCCGTTTTGCATATTGCCATCGCAGGTGCCCAGATAGCGCAGGATCTGGCGCATCTTGGTCACATAGGCGGCCGCCTCTTCGGGGCCGCGAATATCGGGGCGGCTGACAATCTCCATCAGGGCCACGCCGGTGCGGTTCAAATCCACAAAAGACATGGCCGGGTCCATATCGTGGATAGATTTACCCGCATCTTGTTCAAGGTGAATGCGTTCGATCCGCACGCGGCGCGCCACGCCCGGCCCCATATCGACAATAATCTCGCCCTCGCCAACGATGGGGTGATAGAGCTGGCTGATCTGGTAGCCCTGCGGCAGATCGGGGTAGAAATAGTTCTTGCGGTCAAAGGCCGACCAAAGGTTGATTTGCGCCTTCAGCCCCAGCCCCGTGCGCACCGCTTGGGCCACGCAAAATTCGTTGATCACAGGCAACATGCCCGGCATGGCCGCATCCACAAAAGCCACATTGGCGTTTGGCTCGGCGCCAAAGCGTGTCGAGGCACCCGAAAACAGCTTGGCGTTCGAGGCAACCTGGGCATGCACCTCCATGCCGATCACCAGCTCCCAGTCGTGCTTGGCCCCTGCAATGACCTTGGGCTTGGGCGTTTCAAAGGTAAGATCAAGCATCGCTGCCCCCTTAGTGGATAGATCAGCGGCGTTCTAATTGGTCACTGCAGGCGGGGCAAGCGTAATGGCGCGCGCAAGCCAGGCTTAGGCCGACAAACTGGGCCTTAGCCGCGAAATTTGCGCACGCCGCCGCAGGCCCGGTTGAAAAAGGGGCACGGCAGGCGGAATTTTACCGCCCTCTTCTACCACCGGACGTGCCGCAGTGCCTGGCAAGGCCACGGGTTGGGCAGCCTGCATCCAAACAGGGGCATGAATTTCGCGCAAGCGGCCCTGCAACACCTGGTCCAGGGCCTGGCGCAGGCCTTGGGCCATGGGGCGCAGCACCCCCGACTGAAACGCCGGCCCGGCAAGGGTAAGGGCGCCAAACGCGGCCAGATCGTTGGCGTAATGGGGGTTTTCGGCATTGTCCAAAATGGCCGTCACCGCATTTGCAAACCGATCCACATTCAACACGGTCAATGCTTTGGGATCGTGGCGCAGCGCGTCTAGGTAGACCCACGCATACCCGCCCGCGCCCCAAACCGAGGCACACCGCCCAGCAATGCGCTGTGCCTGCGTCTCGAGCCTGTCGTAATCTCCAAACCAGCGCGGCAGCAAATGCACCCCGAAATTGCGCATATGGTGGGGGTTGCCCGGGTCAAGATCGATCAACCATTCATAGGCTGTGCACACCTCTTCGGCGCGGGCGGGCAGGGCCGCAAACAGCGCACAGCGCGCCGCGGCATAGGCTGCGCTGTTGCGCGTAAATTGCCCATGCGCGGCCAACACCGCCTGCGCCTGCTGAAAATGTGCCTGAAATTGGTGCCAATGCGCCTGTGGCACATCCGAAATCCACCCCTGCCCACGCCATGCAAGCCCCGTTTCAATCAAGGCGTAAACCAGCACCAAGCCAAGGGCAAAATCATCTTCGAAATCTTCCAACGCCTCTTCCAGCGCGGAAATCCCGCCGCCGGGCGCATGGGCGGCCACCAGCCCCGGGTCTGCCAAAACCTGCAGCAGGGGGCCGATGGCATCGCCCGCAGCCCCGCGCGCCAAAAGCGGTGCATGGGCCACACCCCCCAAGGTGCGATCCAAATGCCGGTCGGCCATTTTCATTTCATGGGACAAATCTGACCAACGCTCTTGGCGGGCCAAAAACAGCCCGCGCGTGGCGATTGTGGCCTGCGCCTGCAGATCTGGCCCCTCGTGGCGCAGGGGCAGCGCATGGGCCTTGGCAAAATCGGCCACAACCTGGGCAACCGGGGCCGAAACCGCAGGCTTTTGGCGCGGCAAGATGCCAAGCAACCGAGAGGGGGCAAAGAAAGAGGGCATGCAAACAGCTCGCTACTGAAATAGGTGCAGGTAATTCGCCAAATATTTGCGGCTGAAAAAAGGCAGCACTGGGGTGTTTGCGTGAAGACATAAAAAAGGGGCGCCCATGGGCGCCCCCGGTTGGTGCAAAGCGCAAGGCGCGCCTTAATCGCCCAAGGGCAAGGCCACAAACCGCGGCTCGCCGGCACGGCGCACCAGCAACAACAGCGATTTGCGCCCCGCCTCTTTGGCCTCGTCTATGCGGGCCTGCAGGTCGGCGGTGGCTGCCAGCTTTTGTTGGCCCGCTTCGGTGATAACATCGCCCGCGCGCAGCCCTTTTTCATAGGCGGCACTGGTTTCATCGACATCCACCACAACCATGCCTTCGATACGCGCGTCCAGCTCTAGCTCGGTGCGCAATTCGTCGTTCAGCATTTTCAGCGACAGGCCCATCAATTCTAGCTCGTCGGCTTTTTCAGGTGCGGTTTGCGCGGCAGGCACGGCGGCTTCGGCCTCTTCCCGGCGGCCCAGCGTTACCTTCAGCGTTTGGGTCTTGCCATCGCGCAACACCACAACGCGCACGGATTTGCCAACATCGGTATTGGCCACGGTGCGCACCAAGCCACGGGTATCTGCCACCTCTTGGCCATCAAAGTTCAAGATCACATCGCCTTGCTGCATGCCGGCCTCTTTGGCGGGGCCATCGGGCACGTCGGTGACCATGACGCCACGGGTGTTTTCCAGCCCTTCCAGCGCCTCGACCATATCAGGGGTGACATCTTGGATACGCACACCCAACCAGCCCCGGCGGGTTTCGCCGTATTCTTTCAGCTGGTCCACCACCTTTAGCACCACATTCGATGCCATCGAAAAGCCAATCCCGATCGAGCCGCCATTGGGCGACAAAATGGCCGTGTTCACGCCAATCACTTGGCCGTCCATATTGAACAATGGCCCACCAGAATTGCCGCGGTTAATTGCGGCGTCTGTTTGGATGTAATCATCGAACGAGCCTTGCAGCGCCCGGTTACGGGCCGAAACAATCCCTGCGCTGACAGAAAAGCCCTGCCCCATCGGGTTGCCCATGGCCAGCACCCAATCGCCCACGCGCATCAGGTCGCTGTTGCCAAAGCTGACATAGGCCAAGGGCTGATCGGCCTCGACTTTCAGCAGCGCAATATCGGTGTTGGGGTCGGTGCCCACAACCTTGGCCACCAGTTCCTCGGCGGGTTGCCCCTCGCCGGGGAAAAACTCGATCAAGATTTCATCGGCGCTTTCGATCACATGGTTATTGGTGACGATATAGCCATCCTCCGAGATCACAAACCCAGACCCCAAGGCCGAGCTGCGGCGCGGGCGATCGCCCCCGCCTTGGCGGTCGCGGAAATCGCGAAAGAATTCTTCAAAAGGGCTGCCCGGCGGCACAATGGGGTTTGGCCCACCACGGCCTGCCACCGTGGTCGAGGTGGTGATATTCACCACGGCAGGGCTGATTTTATCTGCCAGATCGGCAAAGCTTTCGGGGGCGCCTTTGGCAAAAGAACCAAGCGTCTGCGCCAGCAGCAGCAATGCGGCCAACAGGCCAAACCAGGCGGCCCGCAGTCCGGGGTGCGGGCGTGAAAGTGTTTTTACTGCCTGAAAGGTCACTTGGGTATCTCCTATTTCTTCGCAGGAAAACATGCGCACACCATCCATCTAGGGCGCGGGATGTGCAACACAAAGCCCGTCGCGCGGCGTCAATTGGGCGTGATGGTTTGTTACCATGCCCCGGCATTGGCCTGTGCGGAACTCTATGCTTCCCAATAGCCCTAAAAACATGTATGGCCCCGGCATCTGAGACGTTGCGCCCTGACCCTGGCGCTCGAAACTAAGATGGAAAGGGTCGGCGGCAATGGGGCCGCCATGCAAACGGGAGACCCGGCAGGGGCTGGGTGCGCTCCCTTACAGGATACGATAGATGTTCAACGTGACGACGAAAACAATGCAGTGGGGCGATGAAACGCTGACACTGGAAACGGGCAAGGTTGCCCGTCAGGCAGATGGCACCGTGATTGCCACGCTGGGTGAAACCAGCGTCATGGCCAACGTGACCTTCGCCAAAGAGGCCAAGCCGGGCCAAGATTTCTTCCCGCTGACGGTTCACTACCAAGAAAAATACTACGCCGCGGGCAAAGTTCCCGGCGGCTTTTTCAAGCGCGAAGCGCGCCCAACTGAAAAAGAAACGCTGACTGCACGCCTGATCGACCGGCCCATTCGCCCGTTGTTTGTGCCGGGCTTCAAACACGAAGTGCTGGTGATGTGCACCGTTCTTAGCCACGATCTGGTCAACGACCCCGATATCGTGGCGATGATCGCCGCCAGCGCCGCGCTGACCATTTCGGGCGTGCCTTTCATGGGCCCGATTGCTGGCTGCCGCGTGGGTTTTGTGGATGGCGACTATGTGCTCAACCCCTCGGTTGATGACATGCAGGACCTGCGCCTGAACCCCGAGCAGCGCCTTGATCTGGTTGTTGCCGGCACCAAAGACGCCGTGATGATGGTGGAATCGGAAGCCTACGAGCTGACCGAAGCCGAAATGCTGGGCGCGGTTGTCTTTGCCCACCAGCAGATCCAGCCGGTGCTGGACCTGATCATCGCGCTGGCCGAAACCGCGGCCAAAGAGCCGTTTGATTTTGCTGCCCCCGATTACACCGCCCTGTACGAGCGCGTGAAAAGCTTGGGCGAAGATCAGATGCGCGCCGCCTATGCGATCTTGAACAAGCAAGAGCGCGTGGCGGCCGTGGCCGCTGCAAAAGAGGCCATCAAGGCCGCGCTAAGTGCAGAAGAACTGGAAGATGCAAATCTGGGTTCGGCACTGAAAAAGCTGGAATCGGGCGTTCTGCGCAGCACGGTTGTGAAAGAAGGCAAGCGTATCGATGGCCGCGCCCTAGACCAAGTGCGCCCCATTGTATGCGAAACTGGCCTGCTGCCACGCACCCATGGTTCGGCGCTGTTTACCCGCGGCGAAACCCAAGGTTTGGTTGTCACCACGCTGGGCACCGGCGATGACGAACAGTTCATCGATGCCCTGCATGGGAATTTCAAATCGAACTTCCTGCTGCATTATAACTTCCCCCCCTACTCGGTTGGTGAAGTTGGCCGCGTTGGCAGCCCTGGCCGCCGCGAGATTGGCCATGGTAAGCTGGCATGGCGTGCGTTGCAGGCGGTTTTGCCTGCGCCCACAGATTTCCCCTACACCATTCGCATCGTGTCTGAGATCACAGAATCGAACGGCTCGTCTTCGATGGCGTCGGTCTGTGGTGGCTCGCTGTCGATGATGGATGCGGGCGTGCCGCTGAAGGCGGCCGTTGCTGGCGTGGCCATGGGCCTTGTGCTGGAAGACGACGGCAGCTGGGCTGTGTTGACCGATATCTTGGGCGACGAAGACCACCTTGGCGACATGGATTTCAAAGTGGCCGGTACAGAGGCAGGCATCACCAGCCTGCAGATGGACATCAAAGTGGCCGGTATCACGCCGGAAATCATGGAAAAGGCGCTGGAACAGGCCAAAGCTGGCCGGTTGCATATCTTGGGCGAAATGAACAAGGCGCTTTCGGGCGCTGGCGCGTTCAGTGCCCACGCACCGCGCATTGAAACCATGCAAATCCCCACCGATAAGATCCGCGAAGTGATCGGTTCGGGCGGCAAGGTGATCCGCGAGATCGTCGAGGTTTCGGGCGCCAAGGTAGACATCAACGACGATGGCATCATCAAGATCGCCTCGTCGAACGGCGATGCCATCCAAAAAGCCTATGACATGATCTATTCGATCGTGGCTGAGCCCGAAGAAGGCAAAGTCTACAAAGGCAAGGTTGTGAAACTGGTCGATTTCGGCGCCTTTGTGAACTTCTTTGGCAAGCGTGATGGTCTGGTGCATGTCAGCCAAATCGAAAACCGCCGCCTAAACCACCCCTCGGACGTGCTGAAAGAAGGCCAAGAGGTATGGGTCAAGCTGCTCGGCTTTGATGACCGTGGCAAGGTGCGCCTGTCGATGAAAGTGGTCGATCAGGAAACTGGCGAAGAATCCACCAAAGAGGCTGAAGAAGACGCCGAATAAGGCGCCTGCCCCTACACATAAAAAGCCCCGGCATTGGCCGGGGCTTTTTTTATGGCGTGTTGTGGTTGTCGGCACATGGGCAGCCCAGCGCAGGCCGGGCTGCGGCCAATATGGGGCCTTATTCGGCGGCCCAGCCTGCCACGGCTTTGACTTCCAAGAAGTCTTCAATCCCCCAAACGCCACCCTCGCGGCCATTGCCCGATTGTTTCATGCCACCAAAGGGGGCACCGGCGCTGCGGCTGTGGCCGTTCATTTCCACCATGCCCGAGCGCAGCTGCAAAGCCAGCCGGTTGGCGCGGGTGCTGTCTTGGGTTTGCACATAGTTGGTCAACCCGTAAACCGTGTCATTGGCAATTTCCACGGCCTCTTCTTCGGTTTCAAACGGGATGATCGCCAGCACCGGGCCAAAAATTTCTTCGCGCGCGATGGTCATCTCGTTCGTGACATCGGCAAACACCGTGGGGCGCACGTAAAACCCTTTGTTAAAGCCTTCGGGGCGGCCCGTGCCACCCGCCACAAGGCGCGCACCTTCATCGATGCCTTTTTGGATCAGGCCCTGAATTTTGCCCCACTGCGCCTCGTTCACAACGGGGCCAATGTGGCGGCCTTCAACATGGCTGTCGCCCACCGGAATGCCACTGGCCACCTGCGCCGCGGTTTCCACCGCTTGCTCGTAGATGCCGCGCTGCACCAGCATACGGCTGGGGGCATTACAGCTTTGGCCGGTGTTGTTCATCATATGCAGCACGCCGCGCTTGACCGCTTTGTCATCTGCATCATCGAAAATGATGTTGGCGCCCTTGCCACCCAATTCCAGATGCACGCGCTTTAGCGTGTCGGCCGCGTTCTTGGAAATGGCAATGCCCGCGCGGGTCGAGCCGGTAAAGCTGACCATATCCACGTCTTTATGCCCCGAAAGCTGGGTACCCACACCCATGCCATCGCCATTGACCAAGTTAAACACACCCGCGGGGAAGCCTGCCTCGTGCATGATTTCGGCAAAAACGATCGCATCCAGCGGGCTTTCTTCCGAAGGTTTCAGCACCATGGTGCAGCCCGCAATCGCCGCTGCCACCACTTTCAGCGTGACTTGGTTCATCGGCCAGTTCCACGGCGTGATCAGCGCGCACACGCCCACCGGCTCGTACACAATACGGTCATTGGGGGCATGATCGCCCAAGGGGCGGATGAACTGGAAATTCTTTGCCGCTTTCAAAAAGTTGCTGGTGTGCCAGACACCGGCGCCCACCTGCTGGGTGCGGGCCATTTCAATGGGCGCCCCCATGCAAATGCTGATGGCTTGGGCCAGATCCTCGGACCGGCTTTTGTAGACCTCAAGCATCTTTTCAACCAGCGCAATACGCTCGGCCACGGGGGTGGCCATCCAGCCGGGAAACGCGGCTTTGGCTGCGGCAACAGCGGCATCGGTATCGCCCTGCCCGCCCATCGAAATCACCGCACAAGGCTCTTCGGTAGAGGGGTCGATCACGTGATGGTCGCGCGGCACAACCGGGTCTACCCATGCGCCGTTGATGTAAAATTGGCGTTTCTCGATCATCTCAAAGCCTCCGTCGAAATTCATGATTCCGGCACCCACCGGGTTGTCGGCGTTACTGTGTCACCGGCCTTGACGCAGGACAAGGGCGGATCAAGCAGATTTGCCCAAACGCCACGGCACACCGCCCCAGCGACATCCTGTCACCCCGGTTGCATTGTCTGGCAACGGGGCTGGTATCCGGCAATTTAGAATGTATCTAAGAAATGGAATATTCACTGCAAAACAGGAGGGCTTCATGGGCCTGCGTATCAACGACATCGTGCCAAATTTCACCGCCGAAACCGATCATGGCACAATCACCTTCCATGATTGGATCGGTGATAGCTGGGCTATTATGTTCAGCCACCCCAAAGATTTCACCCCCGTTTGCACCACCGAATTTGGCGCCGTGGCGCAGCTGGCCGATGAATGGGCCAAGCGCAACACCAAGGTCATTGGCCTGTCGGTAGATGGCGTGGCCGAGCACAAACAGTGGAAGGGCGATATCGCGGCTTTTGCCGGTGCCCAACCCACGTTCCCCATCATCGCAGATACCGGGCTGGAAGTGTCCAAAGCCTTCGACATGCTGCCCGCCGAGGCCTATTTGCCCGATGGCCGCACCGCCGCAGATTCGGCCAGCGTGCGGTCTGTATTTATCATCAGCCCCGATAAAAAAGTGCAGCTGATCATGACCTACCCCATGTCGGTTGGCCGCAACTTTGCCGAAGTCCTGCGCGCCCTCGACGGCCTGCAAGCCACCTTTGGAACCCCCATCGCCACACCGGCCAACTGGACCGTGGGCCAAGACGTGATCGTGGCTTTGTCGCTGACCGATGACCAAGCCCGCGAAAAATTTGGCGAAATCGACGTAAAACTGCCCTATCTGCGCACCACCAAACTGGGCGCCTAAGCGCCTTTTTGCAGATAATTTGTGACCAAGGGGCCCTAATCGGGCCCCTTTCCTTTTGGCGCACCATTTTGCCTGTAGACAAGCGCCAATGCTGCGCTTAACGGGCGCAACTGAATTTCTATTTTGTCATGGCAAAAAGCGTGGCACCGTAGGGATGTTTCCTTGCAGAGGTGCCCATGAGCACAGACAAACATGGCAGGGCTGTAGCCCCCATCGTGATCGGCTGGCGCGAACGTATCGCGCTGCCCGATCTGGGCATCGTGCTGCAGGCAAAAATCGATACGGGCGCACGCACATCGGCGCTGCACGCCACCCGCATTCGCCGCTTTGAAAAAGACGGCCGGGCATGGGTGCGCTTTCATATCCCCCACAGCTCGGGCGTGGCCGCCACCGATTGCGAGGCGCCGCTGGTTGATCAGCGGGCGGTGAAAAACACCAGCGGCCTACCCCAACAAAGGCTGGTCATTGAAACCGGGCTGGTGCTGGGCCATCGCCGCTGGCCCATTGAAATTACCCTTGCCAACCGCAGTGCCATGGCCATGCCCATCATTTTGGGCCGCACAGCCATTCGCCGCCGGCGTATCCTTGTGGATGCGGGCAAATCCTTTCTGGCCGGGCCACCGCTGGTGGCTGGCATATTGTTTGCGCAAAAAGGCACCCCCGAATGAAAATCGCCATGCTGACCCGCAACCCAAAGCTCTATTCGCACCAGCGCCTGAAACAGGCCGCCGAAGCGCGGGGCCACGAGCTGGACATGATCAACACGCTGCGCTGTTCCATGAACATCGCCTCGCGCCGCCCCGAAATTTACTACGAGGGCGCCAAACTGCCCCGCTACGACGCGGTGATCCCGCGCATTGGCGCCTCGGTCACGTTTTACGGGCTGGCGGTGCTGCGGCAATTTGAAATGCAAGGCGTCTACCCGCTGAACGAAAGCGTGGCGATCGGGCGCTCGCGCGATAAGCTGCGCTCGATGCAATTGCTGGCGCGCGATGGTATTGGCCTGCCAGTGACCACCTTTGCACATGACCCCAAGAAAGCTGAAGAGGTCATCAAACTATCGGGCGGGGCGCCTGTGGTGATCAAGCTGCTGGAAGGCACCCAAGGCATCGGCGTGGTTTTGGCCGATACCGAACGCTCGGCCAAATCGGTGATCGAGGCGTTTCGCGGCGCCGATGTAAACATCTTGGTGCAAGAATTCATCAAAGAGGCGGGCAGCACCGATATCCGCGCCTTTGTGATTGGCGGCAAAGTGGTGGCCGCCATGCAGCGCACCGGCGCCGAGGGCGAATTTCGCTCTAACCTGCATCGGGGCGGCACCGCAAAGGCGGTGAAAATCACCCCAGAAGAGCGCTCGACCGCGCTGCGCGCCGCGCGGGCCATGGGGCTGAATGTCTGCGGTGTGGATATGCTGCGCTCGAACCACGGGCCAGTGGTGATGGAGGTGAACAGCTCGCCCGGGCTGGAAGGCGTGGAAGAGGCCACCGGAAAAGATATCGCCGATATGATCATCGCCTTTATCGAACGCACCGCGCGCGATGGCGCCACCCGCACCAAGGGCAAAGGATGACAACCCGGCCCGCCCCCTTTGTGCTGGCCGGCCACAGCGTGGCACCCGGCACCCGCTGCACCATAGAACTGCCGGTTTCCTCGTTGTCAGATCACACGCCCGTCACCATGTCGGTGCATGTGATCCACGGCAAACGCCCCGGCCCGGTGATGTTTGTCAGCGCCGCCATCCATGGCGACGAGGTGATTGGCGTGGAAATCGTGCGCCGCCTTTTGCGCGCCAGGCCCCTGCATAGCTTGGCGGGAACGTTGATGGCCGTGCCAATCGTCAACACCTTTGGCTTTTTGAACCATGCCCGCTATTTGCCCGACCGGCGCGATCTGAACCGCTGTTTTCCCGGCACGCCCGAGGGCTCGCTTGGGGCGCGGCTGGCGCATATCTTTTTGGAACAGATCGTCAAACGCGCCGATATGGGCATCGATCTGCACTCGGCCGCCATTCAGCGCACCAACTTGCCACAAATCCGCCTGACACCCGGCAATGCCCGGCTGCGCCAGCTGGGCGAGGCGTTTGGCGCCCCAGTCATGCTGCGCTCGAAGCTGCGCGAAGGCTCGCTGCGGATGGCCGCCGAAGAGGCCGGCGTTGACGTTTTGCTATACGAAGCAGGCGAGGGCCTGCGCTTTGACGAACTGGCCGCGCGCACCGGCGTGGCAGGGATTTTGCGGGTGATGCACAAACTGGGCATGATCAGCGCCCGCGGCGTGCCCCGCGCCCCCGCCCCCCCCGTCACCAGCGATCGCTCGGGCTGGCAACGGGCGCCTGCGGGGGGGCTGTTTCGGGCCTATCGCACCACCGGCGACGTTGTCAAACCCGGCGAGATTATGGGCATCATCGCCGATCCTTTCGGTCTGGCCGAGGTGGAATTGCGCAGCGATGTGGGCGGCGTTGTTGTGGGGCGCACCAATATGCCCGTGGTCAACGAGGGCGAGGCGCTGTTTCACATTGCCGAAATCACCAAGCCGGCTCATGCCGAAGCGGCGGTCGAGGGGATGGCCGCGCAAATGGAGGCCGAGCCGCTGTTTGACGAAGACGAAATCATCTAGGCCTGATCGCCGCCCCATCGGGGGTGCAACACCACCTTTGCCCCGCGCTGCACCCGCGCAACAAGGTGGATCACATGCTCGTTGATCATGCGCGCGCACCCGTTGGAACTGGCGGTGCCCACCGTCCACGGCTGGTTGGTGCCATGAATGCGCAAATACGTATCGCGCGGGCCATCAAAGAGGTAAATTGCGCGCGCGCCCAACGGGTTGTTCGGCCCCCCCGGCATGCCACTGCGATATTTGGCATAGGCGGCTGGGTTGCGGCGGATCATCTCGTTGGTGGGGCGCCAGCGTGGCCATTCGGCCATCCATTTTACGTGATAGGTACCCAGCTCCCACAGCGCGGGCTTTGATACTGCCACTGTGTACCGCCATGCCTTGTAATCTGGCAGGGTCAGGTACAGGGCAAACAGGTTTGGATCGACATGAATTTCACCTGCAGGCAAATACTCATCCAGCGCCACGATTCTGGGGGCCAATTCTGGCCCGGGCTGAAACCGCTGGGGTTTTTGCGCCAAGGCCACATGCGGCGTGGCCACAGCCACGGCAAGACCGCCAACAAATGCACGACGCGACAGCATCAGACCCCCCTATAAACCAGCCCCAGTCTACCGAGTGTATACCAAGCAGATCAAGCCCCTATGGGTTGTGTTCAAACCGCGGGGGCCTAAAAATCGGCCGGTGCACGAAAACTTAGGCCCTTGCCGCTTTCGGGGTGGTTCAGGCGCAATTCTTCGGAATGCAGCATCAGGCGGGGGAAATCCAACGCGGGCCCATGGGCATAAAACGGATCGCCCAAAATCGGGTGGCCCAAGGCCTGCATATGCACCCGCAACTGGTGGCTGCGGCCCGTGCGCGGCATCAGGCGCAGGCGGCTTTCGGTGGCACTGCTGCGCAGCACGCGCCAATCGGTGACTGCAGGCTTTCCGGTATCGTGGCAAACTTTCTGCAGCGGGCGGTTGGGCCAATCCACGATCAGCGGCAAATCCACCGTTCCCGTTTTTTCCCCCACCTGCCCCCAAACCCGCGCCACATAGGTTTTGCGCGTCTGGCGTTTTTCAAATTGCTGGCCCAACGCGCGCTGGGCATGCGGGGTCAGCGCAAACACCATCACACCCGATGTATCGCGATCCAGCCGATGCACCAGCAACGCGGTGGGAAAGGCGGCTTGCACGCGGGTCAGCAAACAATCGGCCAGATGTTCCCCGCGCCCCGGCACGGAAAGCAGCCCTGCCGGTTTGTTCACCGCCAATAGCGCGTGATCATCAAACAAAATATCCAAGGGGCCGCTGGGCGGGGAATAGGTGCTGCTCATGCGCGCGCCTTAGCGAAGAATGGGCTGGCCGTAAATGCCCGGGCCAACGGCCAGCCCCAAAAGAACCGCGCTTAGGCGGCCAAATCTGCCATAATGCGCGACAGGTGGTAATCTGTGTCACCCAATTGCGCATCCAGCATCACCAAACGCTTGGCATAATGCGACACGGGGTATTCCCATGTCATGGCAATGCCACCATGCATTTGAATGGCCTCTTCCGCCACCAAACGCCCAGCGCGGCCGATCATGTTTTTTGCCATCGAGGCAAAGCGCCCCGCTTGTGGGCCACCCAGTTCAGACGCGGCCTTGATGGTGATCGAGCGGGCCTGTTCAATCTCGGTCAGCATGTCGACAGCGCGGTGCTGCAGCACCTGAAACTTGCCAATCGGCACGCCAAATTGCTTGCGGGTTTTCAGGTAATCCACAGTGGTGGCATGCACCACATCCATCACGCCCACGGCTTCGGCGCATAGGGCCACGATGCCGGCGTTGACCGCATCCGAAATGATCGCCCCGGCATTTGCCGCCAATAGCTGCGCGGGCGTGCCATCCAGCAACAGTTCGGCGGCGCCTGCGCCATCCATCATCGGATAGCCCACCACCTGCGCGGCGGCGGCCTGCACCTCAAACAGCGCCGGCGCACCATCCAGCATGGCAGCAACCAAGAAGATATCGGCCACTTGCCCGCCATAAACGCTGGTCTTGCGCCCGGTCAGCACATGGCCATCCCCCTGCGCCACGGCGCTGCATTCCATTGCCTGCAGATCATAGGGGGCATCTACCTCGGCCAGGGCCACGGCGTATTTCGCAGCCCCCGACAGCAGCGCCTCTTGGTCTAGCTGCAGCGCGGTCAAGATCCGCGCGGCCATGGCGGCGCCCAGCATCGGCTCGGGGCACAGGGTGCGCCCCAGCGCCTCGAACACCACGGCAATGTCAAAACCAGTGCCGCCAAAGCCACCCGCGCTTTCGGGCGACAGGGCAAACAGCGCCCCCAGCTCGGCCAGTTCGGCCCATTTGCCATCGTCGTGGCAGGGCAGATCATAGGCCACGGCGTTGCGGTGCTCGACCGGGTATTTATCGCCCAGATAGCGGTTCAGGCTGTCTGCCAGCATCTGGCGGTCTTCGGTAAGGTTGAAATCCATATCAGAGCTCCAGTGCTGCTTTACTAAGAATATTCCGCTGGATCTCGTTCGAGCCGCCGAAGATCGAGGTTTTGCGGTTGTTAAAATAACGCGCAGCGTTGTGTTCGGTGCCATCGGGGCCAAACATGATGTTGCCCTCGGCCAGATAGCCGGGGAACGGTGCCGCCACCGGGCCCAGCGCGCGGCGCGCCAGATCTTTCAGCTCTTGGTGAATGACGGTGCCCTTGATCTTCAAGATCGAGGTTTCCGGCCCCGGCGCACCTTGCTGCTGTGCTTTGAACAGCATGCGCAGGTTGGTGATTTTCATCGCCTCCAAATCCACCTCGGCCTGCGCGATACGCGCCGCAAACAGCGGGTCATCGATCAGGCGCTTGCCACCGCGGCGCATTTTGCGCGCCAGCGCCTTTACCTCTTCCAGCGACTGCATGGAAAAGCCCACGCCCGCAATGCCGGTGCGTTCATGGGTCAGCAAAAACTTGGCAATGGTCCAGCCTTTGTTTTCCTCGCCCACAAGGTTTTCGACGGGCACGCGCACATCGGTGAAAAACACCTCGTTTACCTCGTGCCCACCTTCGATCAGGCGAATCGGGCGCACCTCGATTCCGGGTGTGTTCATATCCACCAGAATAAAGCTGATACCTTGCTGTTGCTTGGCCTCGGCATCGGTGCGGCACAGGCAGAAGATTTTATCGGCATGCTGGCCAAGGGTGGTCCAGGTTTTTTGGCCATTGATCACCCAATGATCACCATCGCGCACCGCGCGGGTTTTCAGCGAGGCCAAATCGCTGCCAGCGCCCGGCTCGGAATAGCCTTGGCACCACCAATCCTCGCCCGACAAAATGCGCGGCAGGTAATAATCTTTCTGCGCTTGTGTGCCAAATTCAATCAGCACCGGCCCCAGCATATTCAGCCCAAAGGGCACGATGCGGGGCGCATAGGCGCGGCAGCATTCTTCCTCGAAGATGTGGCGCTGTACGGGCGTCCAGCCGGGGCCGCCATATTCTTTGGGCCAGATCGTGGCCAGCCAGCCTTTGCGCTGCAAAATGGCGTGCCAGTCTTCCATCATCTCTTTGGTCAACTCGCCGCCCTTGCGCACCGCCTCGGTCATGGCGGTGGGCAGGTTATCGGCCAAATAGCTGCGCACTTCGTCGCGAAAGGCGATGTCGCTTTCAGAAAAACTCAGGTCCATGATCAACCTTCCTTGTTCAAATCTGCAAATGTTTTTCCAGTTTCGGCCATCTGCTGCAAAAGAGCAGGCACCTGCCAATACTGGGCATCTTCTTGCGCGTAGCGCTGGATACGCGCCACCAATTCGCGCGCGCCCAGCGTATCGGCGTAATGCAACGGCCCCCCACGATAGCGCGGGAACCCATAGCCAAAGACAAACACCATATCCACATCGACCGGGCGTTTGGCGGTGCCATCTTCCACCACGCGGGCGGCCTCGGCGATCATGGCGGTCATATAGCGATCGACAATTTCTTCATCGCTGAATGCCCGCGGGGTGATCCCTTTTTCGCTGCGCACCGCATCGATAATTTCCAGCGCTTGGGGGTTTGGCACCGGGGCGCCACCGTCGTAATTGTAATAGCCCCGGCCTGTTTTGCGGCCAAACCAGCCATTTTCACAAATGCGGTCGGCCACATCACCGGCGTAGCGCTCGGCGGGGTTGCGGGTGGCGGCCTTGCGCTTGCGGGTCATCCAGCCAATGTCCAAACCGGCCAAATCGCCCACTTTATGCGGCCCCATGGCAAAACCAAATGCCTCTAGTGCGGCATCCACCTGCGCGGGGGCGGCGCCATCCAGCACCAGATACGAGGCGGTTTGAGAATAATGCGCCAGAATGCGGTTGCCGATAAACCCGTCGCAGACCTGCGCCAAGACACCCACTTTTTTCAGCCGCTTAGCCAAGGCAAAGCCGCTGGCCAGCACATCAGGCGCAGTGGCCGCACCCTGCACGATTTCCAGCAAGCGCATCACATGCGCGGGGCTGAAGAAATGCAAGCCCAGCACATCTTGAGGGCGTTGGGTGCAGGCGGCAATCTCGTTGATATCCAGATACGAGGTGTTCGAGGCCAAAATCGCCCCCGGTTTGCAAATGCGATCCAAGCGGCCAAAGATGTCTTTTTTCACATCCATCTGTTCAAACACGGCTTCGATCACCAGATCGACATCGCCCAGATCTTCCATTTTCAGGCTGGGGGTCAGCGCGGCCAAAACACCATCGCGCTTGTCGGCGGGCAATTTCCCCCGCGACACCGCACCATCGATGTTTTTCGTGATCGTATCGACACCGCGCTGCAGCCCTTCGGGCGCGACCTCGACCAAAACCACATCCAGCCCCGCCAAAAGGCACGAGGTGGCAATGCCCGACCCCATGGTGCCGCCACCGATAACGCCCACTTTGCCAATATCGCGCGCGGGGCCTTTGGCCTCGGCCACGTTGGATACGGCACGCTCGCCAAAAAACGCATGGATCATGCCAGCCCGCTGGGGCGTTTGCATGCAGTCAATAAAGGCTTGGCGTTCCACCGCCAGCCCTTCGGTGCGGGGCAGATAGGCGGCGCGCACAGCCTCGACAATTTTATGCGGGGCCACCAAATGCGCTTGTTTGGCCCGCAGCATGGCGGCGGTATCCTCTAGCGCCTTGTCGTCTTTCGGGGTGGCCAGATCGCAGGTGCGCCGGGTGGGCAGGGTGCCTGCCAGCACTTGGGCGGCAGCGGCCAAGGCCACATCGCGCGGCGCGCCGGTTTCCACGCGGTCCAGCAGGCCCTTTTCCAGCGCCTCGCGCGCGGACACCATGCGCCCCGACAGCGCCATATCCAACGCCATGGGAATGCCCGCAAGGCGCGGCACCCGCTGGGTGCCACCGGCACCGGGCAGCAGGCCTAGGTTGATTTCGGGCAGGCCCACGCGCAGCCCCTCGATGCCGATGCGGGCATGGGTGGCAAGGCCCAGCTCGAAGCCGCCGCCCAGCGCAGTGCCATGCAGCACGCTGATCACCGGGGTTTGGCTGTCTTCGATCACGTTAAAGACATCGGGCAACGCGGGCGGCATCGGCGGCTTGCCGAACTCGCGGATATCGGCGCCCGCCACAAAGGTGCGCCCAGCTGCGTAAATCGCAATAACTTGGGCTTGGGCATCGGCGTTCAACACCTCGATCGCCTGTTGCAGCCCTTGGCGCACGGCTTGGCCCGTGGCATTGACCGGCGGGTTATCGATGCAGATCAGCGCCACATCGCCCACCCGTTCGATAGAAATTGGTTCGTTGATTTGTAAAATATCCGACATGCGTTCCCCCCAAGCACAATATGCGACACGCCCGAAATTAAACCGGGTGGTGCGGGCAGTCAACTTTATGGAATAGGTTTTCGCAATGCGGAAATTGCGTGTTACGCAGCGTTCCGAACGCTGCGCCACAGGCTGCTAAACGCAAACAGCACCGCCGCGGCGCACACAATACTGGGGCCAGCGGGTGTGTCATGGTAAAATGAAACGCCCAATCCGGCGGCCACCGCCGCCATGGCAACCAAGGCCGCCAGCAGCGCCATACGCTCTGGCGTGGCAGCAAAGGGGCGCGCAGCCGCTGCGGGCACCAGCAAAAGCGCCGCAATCAGCAGCACCCCAACCACCTTGATCGCCACCGCAACCACCAAAGCCAAAGCCAATGTCAGCACCAATTGCTCGCGTCGCGGGTCCAGACCGGATGCACAGGCCAAATCCGGGTTCAGCGTTGTGGTCAGCAGCGCCTGCCAGCGCCACACCAGCAGCCCCACCACACCCAGCGCACCGCCCCAAATCACCCCCAGATCCCCGGTGGTTACGGCCAAAATATCGCCAAATAGATAGGCCATCAGATCGATGCGCACATCTTGCAGAAACGACACCGCCACCAACCCAAAGGCCAGCGAGGAATGCGCCAACACCCCCAGCAGCGTGTCCATGGAATAGCCCCGCCCCGACAGGCTGCTGACCGTCAGCGCCATCAGCAAGGCCACCGCCACAGCCCCGGTGAAAACCGGCAAGCCAAAGGCCAAGGACAAAGCCACACCCAAAATCGCGGCATGGGCGGTGGCATCGCCAAAATACGCCATCCGCCGCCAAACCACGAAACAGCCAATAGGTGCAGCCGCCAGCGCCACGCCAAAGCCTGCCAATAGGGCCCGCAGCAGAAAATCGTCAAACATTTTGGCCCTCGTCTTGGCGATGGATATGGGCGGGGGCATTGCTATGGGCGTGGCTATGGCTGTGGCTGTGGCTGGGGTCGGTGCAGCCCTCGGCCTCGTGGCTGTGGTTGTGCTCGTGGCGGTACAGGGCCAGCGCCCCCTTTGTGCCGGTGCCAAACAGCGCCCGGTATTCCGGGGCGCTGGCCACCAATTCGGGCGTGCCTTGGCAGCAAACATGCCCGTTCAGGCAGACCACCCGGTCGCTTGCGGCCATGACGACATGCAGCTCGTGGCTGACCATCAGCACCGCACACCCATATGTGCGACGCACCATTTCGATTTGGTGGTAAAACGCGGCCGAGCCCGCCTGGTCCAGCCCCTGTGTGGCTTCGTCCAAGATCAAGATATCGGGGTTTTCCAGCAAGGCACGGGCCAAAAGCACGCGCTGAAATTGCCCGCCCGACAGATCGGCCATTTGGCGCGGCTCTAGATGCGGCACGCCTGCTTGGTCCAGCGCGGCGGCAACATCGCTGGGTTTGCGCCGCCGGGGCAGCGACAAAAACCGCCCCACCGTCAGCGGCAATGTCGGGTCGATGGCCAGCTTTTGCGGCACATACCCAATGCGCAGGCCGGGCGCCCGGCTGATCTGGCCGGTGCTTGGGGCAAGCGCACCGATCAGGCAACGCAAAAACGTCGATTTACCCGACCCGTTGGGCCCAACAATGGTCACGATCTCGCCGCGGTCGATGGTGAAATCGACAGCCGACAAAACGGTTGCAGCGCCCAAACGCACAGACAGGTTGGTGACAGAAATCAAACTCATTCAGGGGCACTTTGCTGACACGAGGGGCACAGGCCCTGCGCCTCGACCACCGCGCGCTCGATCGCGAAGCCCGCATCATTGGCCGCATCGCCCAACCCGTTTTGCATTGGTTCTATCTGCGCCTCTTGCACGGTGCTGCACTGGCGACAAATCAAAAAGGCGGGCACATGTTGGGCGCCAGGGTGGCTGCAGGCAACATAGGCATTCATCGCCTCGACCTTATGGGCAAACCCGTGCTTTACCAAAAAATCCAAGGCCCGATAGGCCACGGGCGGCTGCGCGCCAAAGCCGCTGGCATCCAAATGGCCCAACACCTCGTAGGCGCCCATCGTGCGGTGATGGGCCAACAACACCTCTAGGGCGCGGCGGCGCACTGGCGTGAACTGCAGCTTGCGCACGGCGCAATAGGCCTCGGCTGTGGTCAATGCATCACTGATGCAGGCCGCGTGGTCGTGTTGGTGGAATCCGTGCGCCTTTGTCATGGGGTGGTTTTAGGCTGGTGCCACGGGGAATGCAATATTATAACATAAATCTTGATATGTTATATCATTACATATAAATCACCGCCAACCAACCATAGGAGCCACCATGCCAATGTCATTTTCTGCCCCCTTGCGTCGTGTTTTCTTGGCCATTGGCACCGGCCTGGCCAGCCCCGCCCTTGCCGCCCCGAATGTGGTGGCCGATATCGCGCCGGTGCATGGGCTGGTGTCGATGGTGATGCAGGGCGTGGGCACACCCACATTGCTGGTGCCGCCCAGCGCCTCGCCCCACCACATCAGCCTGCGCCCCTCGGATGCACGGGCATTGCAGGGGGCGGCGCTGGTGGTCAGCGTGGGCGAAGAGCTGGCACCATGGCTGGAAAAACCGCTGCAAAGCTTGGGCCAAGATGCGCAGATCATCACCTTGCTGGACCTGCCCGGCACAACGCTGCACATGACCCGCAAGGCCGAGGCATTTGGCACATCAGATGACAAACACGACCATGAAACCGAGCATGGGCATGAGAGCGGGCACAAAGACGAACACGCCAGCCACGATGATCACGCCCATCACGCAGGCGATGGGCACGATCACAGCGGCCTAGACCCACATGCCTGGTTAGATCCGCAAAATGCCGTGCTATGGCTGGGCGCAATTGCCCAAACCCTGGCCCAGATCGACCCGGAAAATGCCGCCATCTATCAGGCCAATGCCACCGCAGGCGCGCAAGAGCTGGCGCAGATACAGGCCGAATTGGCCAGCACCCTACCCAAAGCGCACGGCGGCTATCTGGTGTTTCACGACGCCTATCAATATTTCGAGGCGCGCTTTGGCCTGCAGCCCGCAGGCGCGATCAGCCTAAGCGATGCCAGCAGCCCCAGCGCCGGGCGTCTGGCCGCGCTGAAACAGCAGATTGCACAGAATGATATTGCCTGCATTTTCACCGAACCGCAGCTAAACAGCGCCGTGATCAACGCGCTTGATAATGCCAGCATTCCCACCATCGAGATCGACCCGCTGGGGCGCGCCCATGCCACGGGGCCGGGCCACTATACCGCCACCTTGCGCGCAATGGGGCAGGCCTTTGCCAGCTGCTTGGCTGGCAACTAAGTGCATGGCCTTGCCTTGGGCCGGTATTTGCTTTTTTGTCCCTGCAGACACGGGGCACAGGCATAAGGGGCAAGGCCATGAAAGCATTGGTGATGGAGCGGTTCGGCGCGGCGCTTGACCTGCGCGAGGTGCCCGATCCGCACTGCCCCCCCGATGGGGTGATTGTGGGCATTCAGGCCTGCGGGGTGTGCCGCTCGGATCATCACGCATGGCGGGGCGCCGACCCTGATGTTGTGTTGCCGCATGTGATGGGCCACGAATTTGCCGGCATCATCCAAGAGGTGGGCCGCGATGTGCGCCGCTTTGCCGTGGGCGACAGGGTGACCGCGCCCTTTATTCTGGCCTGCGGCACCTGCCCCGATTGCACCACCGGCGACCCCACCATTTGCAACCACCAAGAGGTGATTGGCTTTACCGGTTGGGGCGCCTTTGCCCAAAGGCTGGCAGTGCCAAGGGCCGATTTCAACTTGGTGCATCTGCCCGAAACCTTGGGCTTTGCCGAGGCCGCCGGCATGGGCTGCCGCGTGACAACGGCCTTTCGGGCGGTGGTAGACAGGGGCGCGCTGCAGCCCGGTGAATGGCTGGCGGTGCATGGCTGTGGCGGCGTGGGCCTGTCTGCCATCATGATTGGCGCGGCACTGGGCGCGCAGATCGTGGCAATCGATATCAACCCGCACGCCTTGGCCGCAGCGCGGCAAATGGGGGCCACAGCCGTGCTGGATGCCAGCCAAACCGACGACGTGGGCCAAGCCGTGCGCGACCTGACCGATGGCGGCGCGCATGTCTCGATCGATGCGCTTGGGGTCAGCCAAACCTTTCGCAATTCGGTGTATAGCCTGCGCAAAATGGGGCGCCATGTGCAAATCGGCATGCCGCTGGAACACCACGCCACGGTGGAATTGCCTTTGCTGGAACTGGTGTATTCCCGCCAAATCAGCCTTGCAGGATCGCGCGGGATGGCGGCGCGGCGTTTTGGCAGCCTGTGGGGTATGATCGCCGCGGGGCGGCTAGATATCGCACAGCTTGTCACGGGGCGCATACCGCTTAGCCAAGCCGAAACCGCGCTGCGGCGGATGGATGGGTTCAGCGGCGTTGGGGTCACGGTCATTACCGAGCTCGGGGCCTAATTGGTAGGGCCTAGTCGGTATCCAGCAAAATCACCTCGACCCGGCGGTTGGCCAGCCGCCCCTCGTCGGTGCGGTTGCTGGCAATGGGCGCCAAAAAGCCCATACCTTCGGCCTGCAGGCGGTCCTTGTCGATGCCATAATCAGCCACCAGCCGCGCCACCACTTGGGCCGCGCGCCGGCGCGACAGGGTGATATTGCCCTCTAGCGCGCCCACCGCATCGGTATGGCCCACCAAGGCCACGCGGCTTTTGGGATGCGCGTTTAGAAACTGCGC
>Ga0181607_10000485_pt1 | contig 34365 bp, 38 predicted proteins | sample 041ome_9_FD_132420 | JGI IMG/M metagenome (GOLD analysis project Ga0181607, IMG submission 132420) | Coastal salt marsh microbial communities from the Groves Creek Marsh, Skidaway Island, Georgia - 041413US metaG (megahit assembly) | ecosystem: Environmental > Aquatic > Marine > Intertidal zone...
GCGATCATGGAAGCGGCTGAGGCCGGCATTAAGGTGATCGTAGCCATTACGGAAGGTATTCCAGTAAACGACATGGTGAAGGTGAAGTCATACATTTCTGACAGAGATTGCACCCTGATTGGACCAAACTGTCCTGGAGTAATAACTCCTGGCGAAGCGAAAGTTGGCATTATGCCAGGTTTTGTTTTCAAGAAGGGAAATATTGGAATCGTTTCAAAATCTGGAACGCTCACCTATGAAGCGGCCGACCAAGTAGTGAAAGCTGGTATGGGTATTTCGTCTGCTATCGGCATAGGTGGTGATCCAATCATCGGTACAACTACAAAGCAAGCCGTTGAGCTTTTCATGAACGATCCTGAAACAGCAGGCATTGTGATGATTGGTGAAATTGGCGGAAACCTTGAGGCTGAAGCTGCCAACTGGATCAAAACGAATGGAAATAAAAAACCAGTAGTAGGATTCATCGCAGGACAAACTGCTCCAAAAGGAAGGACAATGGGTCACGCAGGGGCTATTGTTGGAGGAGAAGAAGATACGGCTGCTGCTAAAATGCGCATCATGGCCGAGTGTGGAATCCACGTTGTGGAGACTCCAGCCACCATTGGTAAAGTAATGGCCAAGGTCATGGGCGTTACTGCTTAAGCTTAAACCTTATTAAAATTGAAGCCTCGCATGTTGCGAGGCTTTTTTTTAATCAGAATTCGTTCTACAATTGGTCCTATTGTTGGCAATTCTCTCGTTGAATCATCGATTTCCTTAGAAGTATTTGCTTTATTTGAACATCAATTGAAAAAGCATGAAACTACTCGAGAACAAAGTATCCATCATTACAGGCGCCACCCGAGGAATTGGAAAAGGAGTTGCTGAATTATTCGCAGATCAAGGATCTCATATCATATTTACTTATGTGTCGTCAGATGATAAGGCGAGGGCACTTGAAGCTGAGTTGCAAGCTAAAGGTGTGAAAGCCAAAGGCTATAAGTTCAACGTGGCCGATTATGCCGCCTGCGAAGAAATGGCCAATGATGTAGTGAAGGAGTTTGGAAGCATCGATGTAGTGGTGAACAATGCTGGAATTACGCGCGACAATTTGTTGATGCGCATGAGTGAAGAGCAGTGGGATGAGGTAATTAACACCAACCTGAAGTCTGTATTTAACATGACCAAAGCCGTGCAGCGCACCATGCTCAAGCAACGCAAAGGTTCCATCGTGAATATGAGCTCAGTTGTTGGAGTAAAGGGCAATGCTGGTCAGGCCAATTATGCGGCTTCTAAGGCAGGTTTGCTGGGTTTTACAAAATCTGTAGCGCTCGAACTAGGTTCAAGAAATATCCGTTGCAATGCCATTGCACCAGGATTCATCGAAACAGAAATGACCGGTGCGCTTGATGAAGCCACGGTGCAAAGCTGGAGAGACGCAATTCCTTTGAAGCGAGGAGGCACGGCTGAAGATGTCGCCAACCTTGCATTGTTCTTGGCAAGCGATATGTCGGCATACATCACTGGGCAAACAATAAACGTTGACGGTGGCATGCTTACCTAATATCTTCGAACAAGATTTTAAGTAAACTTGGCGATATCATTCGAACTTTCTTGGCTGTGGCTCTTGCTGATGATACCATTGGCAGCGCTGGTTGTTTGGTGGCTTTATTTCTATAAAAGTCGTCAAGAGGAATGGACTATGCGATTAAAGTCCGTTTTGGCTGCAATTCGAATGACAGCATTGATCATCATTGCTATTTTATTGTTGAGACCTTTCCTGATTCAAATTCTAGAAGAGGAAGAAAAGCCGCGGTTGGTGGTTTATGCAGATCGGTCTGCTTCTATTTCTCAGAGCGATCAAGATGAAATCACGCGTTTCATTGGAAAGGCCAAAACGGAGTTGAGTGACAAATACGAAGTAGCATCGATTTCTTTTGCTGCCCAGGTTGATGCATCCAACGACTCGTCTCAACTGGATCCATTATACACTGATTTGGGTGATGTGATGAGCTCGATCAACGAAGATTTTTATGGAGAAAATATTGGAGCAGTGGTAATTGCTTCAGATGGCATTCAAAACAAAGGAATCGATCCACGCTATGTTTCACTGAACAGCAATGCTCACGTGTTTACCATCGCTTTAGGAGACACTAGTGTGCGATCCGATATTGAGCTTTCGCAGGTATTGAGCAACCGTTTGGCATTTCTCAACAATGACATTGAAATCAAAAGTCGTGTGCTGGCTTCCAAATTGAAAGGGAAGTCAACTTCGGCCCATCTATTAAAAGATGGGAAGGAAATTGATGCCAAGAACATAACCATTGATCATGATGACTACAGCGTTGAGTTTAGTTTCATTACTCAAATTCAATCCATTGGTTTAAACAAGTACACAATTGCCATTGATGTGATCGATGGAGAGGTAAACACACTAAATAATACCAGCGATATCTATGTGGATGTATTGGACAACCGCACCAAAGTCAAAATATTGGCTCACGCTCCGCATCCTGATATTGCCGCCATGAGAAAGTCCATTGAGCAAAGCGATCAATATGAAGTAGAGGTGGAGCTTCTAGATGATTGGGATCAAAAGATTAAAACGGCTGACTTTTACATCTTTCACGGATTACCCACGGATGGCAATGACCTCAATAAGATCAAACCCATATTAAAAGAAGGAGTTCAAACGCTGTCTGTCGTTACCAGTGGAGTGAGTATTAGACATTTCAATCAACTGGAGCTTGGTTTTACCATTGAAGCAGCACGCAACAAATCAGACGAAGTAACCTCCAGTGTCAACGATCAATTCAATTTGTTCAACCTCGAAAAGAATAATGATCTGAAACGATTCCCACCATTATTAGCTCCATTTGGTAACTACATCATCAATTCCAACCATCAAGTCGCCTTATTTCAAAAAGTGGGGAACATAGAAACACAGAATCCACTTCTGATATTTACCGAAGAAGATGGATTGAAGAACGGAGCCTTACTGGGTGAAGGTTGGTGGCGCTGGCGCATGTTTGAAGCGAGTATTTCAAATGCAAACTGGGTCGATTTGGTTTTTCAGAAAACCGTGCAGTACCTTGCCATTAAGCAGAAAAGAACACGTATAAACGTTTTCGCTCCTCGTCAGCTTCAAGAACGACAAGAAGTTGTATTCAATGCTGAATATTACAATGAGTCTTTTGAATTAAGCAATGAGCCAGAAATGCTTCTCAGCGTTACCGATTCCTCTGGAAATACCATTGACTATCGGTTCAAGAATAATTCAAATGCTTACCGTACATCGCTTGGAGCCTTACCTCCAGGCACATACAATTGGCGAGCATCGGTGGATGTAAATAGAGAACAATACGATCAAAAAGGAACATTCACCGTGAAGCAAAACCGATCTGAATTTGTGAATCTGGCAGCCAATCATGCCTTGTTACAAGATCTGTCTGAAAAGAAAGGAGGGGCGTTATTTCAGAAGGGAGGGGTAGAAGCGCTTATTCAAAACCTCAAAACATTGGACAGTGCAAAACCACTTATCAGATCATCCAAATCGTGGACGAGTTTAATCGAGTGGAAACTCATTCTTTTCATCGTTGTTCTATTGCTTTCTATTGAATGGTTTTTTAGAAAATATACCGGTTATGTATAGATGTTTCACTTTGCTTTTCTTTTCGTTGATCTTGGTCGCGTGTAACTCAACTCGAGTGGTGAAAACCTTGGAAAAAGGCGAGCAACAATTGACTGGCTCTTTGGGCGGGCCTGCCATCATGTTTAGCGGAGTCCCAATGCCCCTGCCTCTTTCCTCAGTTGGATACGCAGTTGGATTAGACACAGGCCTAACATTCGCAGGTGGTCTCAACACCACTTCATTGCTATTTGGAAACGCACAGGTCGATCTCACATTAGGAATCAATGCCTTTAAGACTGAGAATGAAAAATTCGGATTAACCGTATCCCCAGGATTGAATCTTTTTTATGGATTCAATGGTGGTGACTTCAGCTTGTATCCTCAATTGGAAGGTGTTGTTTGGAAGGAATACGGTGAAAAGAATAACTTATTCTTTGGAGGATTGGGCACGTGGGTGGAACTCGATAGAGAGAAGGCCCATGGCGAAGTTCAAGTGCATGAGCTAATGCCTTACATCACATTGGGACATCAATTTACTGGAAAGAAATGGAATGTTCAGTTGGAGGCACGTTACATAGGGTTTACGTATCCAAACGATAATATTGTTGTTGATTACCTAGGTCCTTTTAGCACGGGCACCTCGGGCATTTATTTTGGTGTATCACGAAAATTAGGAAAGCAATGAAAAAGGTGATATTACTTCTCAGCATTGGCTTTGTTGCTTCCAGTTGCTTGCGCATGGATAGCTTTTTGTTCAATCCTGATGCTACCATTACAGAGTATTTGTTAGACGATTTTGACGGTGAAACTGAAATTCAATTGGATGCGTCATATAATTTGCCAGACTCTACTCAGCACATTTTCACATTAAACAGCGATGCTGATGGCGATTTGGCATCCATTTATTCCGTTTATGTGGGTGATATTTCGAGAATCGCCACTGATACAGTGATTCTCTACTTACATGGCAATGCTGGTCATTTGGATTACTATTGGCCGCGAATAAAGCTTCTAGCTAACGTAGGTAAGAAAAATAGGTTTGGAGTGCTCGCAATCGACTATCGCGGCTATGGATTATCTGAGGGAACCCCTAGTGAGGAGGGGCTGTATGCAGATGCTGATGCCGCCATGGCATGGCTTAAGGAAAATGGCCTGACCAATGATCGCCTCATCGTTTATGGATTCAGTATGGGTTCGGCTCCGGCAACCGAGCTTACTGCCAATGCCAGATCAATGCAATCATCCAAATTGATGCTCGAAGCTCCATTCGCTTCGGACGAGGTGATGGTGCAAGATGCCAGTGGATTGTCACTTCCAGGATCGTTCTTCACGAATTTAGAAATCAACAATGCGGAAGAGATTGCCAAAGTGGATGAGCCTTTCTTTTGGATTCATGGCACTGCCGATAGTTTTTTAAGCATAAAAACACATGGAGAAGTGGTCTATAATAACTATGATGGCAGGTATTCTTTTGCTCACCGCGTTCAAGGAGGAGAACACAGCGATGTACCAGCTATAATGGGTTATGATGCTTATAATGACGCAGTACTCGAATTTATTGAATACGCACCATGATACAATTCATATACATTGTCATCATAGCGATCACGGTGATCGATTTTGTGTTTGAGAAATTCCTCGACTTTCTCAATGACAGGGCAAAGTCGCCCGAAATGCCACCTGAGGCAGAAGGAATTTACGATGCTGAGCGGTATGCGAAATGGCTAGCATATGACAAAGCCAACAGCAGGGTAGGAGTGATCAGTTCTTCCATCAGCATTTTGCTATCTCTGGCCATGTTGATTTTTGGCGGATTTGGTTGGTTGGATATTCAGATGAGGCAAATAACGGAGCAACCTGTGCTCTTGGCATTGCTTTACTTTGCGGTTATTGGCATTGCTTCAAGCATCATTTCCCTTCCGTTTAGTCTGTATAGCACATTTGTCATTGAAGAAAAATTTGGCTTCAATAAAACCACCCTGAAAACCTTTATTATGGATATGCTGAAAGGAACAGCATTGGCCATCGTAATTGGCGGTCCCCTGGGTGGATTGATTGTTTGGTTGTTCTATGAGTTGGGTGATGCTTTTTGGCTGGTAGCTTGGGTGATCATGACGATTTTTAGTGTGTTCATGACCATGTTTGCGGCTACGCTGATCATGCCATTATTCAACAAGTTCACGCCATTGGAAGAAGGTGATTTAAGGACAGCCATTGAGGCTTATTGCGAAAAGGCAGGTTTTAAGTTGAATCGCTTCTTTGTGATGGATGGATCAAAGAGAAGTGCAAAGTCCAACGCATTCTTTAGTGGATTGGGACCGAAGAAAACGATTGCGCTATACGATACCTTGATCGAACAGCAAAGCACCGAAGAAATTGTGGCTGTGCTAGCCCATGAAATTGGTCATTACAAAAAGCAGCACACCCTTCTATCGCTTGTGCTCAGCACACTTCAAACAGGTGTAATGCTTTTTTTATTGGGAATTTTTCTGAGAAGGCCCGAGTTTTCTTTTGCCTTGGGAGCAAATGAAATGAGCTTTCATGTAGGCATCATTGCTTTCGGTATCATCTTTTCGCCCATCAGCACCTTGATTGGTATTGGCATGAATGTGCTCAGTAGAAAGAATGAATTTGAAGCCGATGCCTTTGCGAGGGATACTTACGCTGGAGAACCGCTTGCCTCTGCACTTAAGAAATTGACTGCTGAAAATTTAGGCAACCTAAAGCCGCATCCGGCTTATGTGTTTGTGCATTATTCTCATCCGCCAGTATTGGCGAGGCTTAAACAGCTTCTAAATTAATTGACCGCACTGACGTTCTTCAATTGAGGTCTCGCTCACCTTATCCTAGAAGAACATACTTCCGCTAAAACACTAGTATTTTTCCATTTTTCAGGAGTGCTTTGGTTTCCTTCCAATGCGGAAGCCGATCAGTATCTATCGTCACCGTTCTGATTTCCTTTGCTATGCTCGCACTCGTCTTCATGGCTTCAAGGTGAGCACCACTTCGTACAAATGACTTTAAATCTTCCTCAGACTTCCATAAGGTCATGGTGTAATGCTTCGTCCAGAATCCTTGGCTTTTGTATGCGAGATTATTGCTCGATTTAAGTTGTCGAGTAATCTTCAAGGCTGAATGTGAAAGGGCGAAAAACTTCATGGGATCTTTCAACTCGATTGAAGTGACGGTAACTTTCATGGCCATTAAATGTGTTGATCAATGAGAATAACGTTTCCATCGGGATCAGAAAATACACAACTTGCTGGGCCATTGCCGTTTTCATCGGCTTCGCTTTGAAGTTTGATTCCTTTAGCCTTCAGGTCTTTTTGAATCGCTCTCACATCGTCAAAATTTGGAAGGGTATTGGCGTTAGAGTCCCATCCAGGGTTGAAGGTCAATATGTTGTTTTCAAACATTCCTTGAAAAAGTCCGATCAACGTTTCTTCGTTTTTCATGATCACATACTTCATTTCGATGTTTCCTCCAAAAACAGTGAATCCCAAGGCTTCATAAAAGGTTTTAGATGCATGGATGTCTTTTACGGCAAGGCTTACAGAGAAGGCTCCTAATTTCATGGTGGTTGTTTTTTGTGCGCTAAGAGCCCTAAAATTTAGCTTAAATTGAAGGAGATGAAAAATTCTTGAAAAATATCTGACGCTCAGACTTTTAATTCATAATTAGAACTCCTACATTTGCGCCCCTTTAAAAATGAGGATTGCCAATAGTCCTTCAATTAATAATTCTCTTATCTGTATTGGTTTGGATGAGATACAAATGAAAGCCACATGGCCGAAAAAAAAGAAACTCCAGCTCCAAAGGCTGAGAAAAAGACTGCTGCTAAAGCTACTCCAGCCAAGAAAGCAGCTCCCAAGAAAGCTGCTCCAGCTAAGAAAGCAGCTCCCAAAAAAGCTACTCTGAAAGAGGAAACCAAGGAAGAAACTCCTGTGAAGGCTGCTAAAGCAACAAAAGCGACTCCTGCAAAGCCTGCAAGAGCTAGAAAAACTGTCGCAAAACCTAAGGTTGAAGAAGCTGAAGTAGCTGAGGTAGTTGAAGAAACTCCAGTAGAAGAAGCTGCTCCAGTGCAGTCAAGAGAAGAGCGTTTAGCTGACCTAGAAAATGCACGTCAATCGTTTGATTGGTCAAAGCTTAACAAGAAGAGTGAAGTTTACTCTGAAGATGAGCGAAGCGTTATGGAAGGCGAATACGATGCTACCCTTACTTCGATCAACGAGCATGAAGTGCTTGACGGCACTGTAGTAAGCATGACTAAGCGTGAAGTTGTTGTGAACATTGGATACAAGAGTGAAGGTGTTATCCCAACTACTGAGTTCAGACATAAGCCAGATTTGAAAGAAGGCGATACCGTAGAGGTATATGTTGAAATGACTGAAGACGCTGAAGGTCAACTGGTTCTTTCTCACAAGAAAGCTCGTATGACACGTGCTTGGGAGAATGTGAACCTTGCGAAAGAAAATGATACGATCGTTACTGGTTACGTAAAGTGTCGCACGAAAGGTGGACTTATCGTTGATGTGTTTGGTCTTGAGGCTTTCTTGCCAGGATCACAAATCGATGTGAAGCCAATCCGCGATTACGATGTATACGTAGATAAAAATATGGAGTTCAAGGTGGTGAAAATCAACCATGAATTCAAGAACGTGGTTGTTTCTCACAAAGCACTCATCGAAGCTGAAATTGAACAGCAGAAAGTTGAGATCATGCAGAAATTGGAGAAAGGACAGGTATTGGAAGGTACTGTTAAGAACATCACTTCATACGGTGTATTCATCGATCTTGGAGGTGTTGATGGACTTATCCACATTACCGACCTTAGCTGGGGTCGCATCAATCATCCTGAAGAGGTGGTTGAGCTTGATCAAACAATCAACGTTGTTATCCTTGACTTTGATGATGAAAAGAAGAGAATCGCTCTTGGTGTGAAGCAACTTGAAGCACATCCGTGGGATTCATTGAACACAGAATTGAAAGAAGGCAATACTATTAAAGGTAAAGTGGTTGTTCTAGCTGATTATGGTGCATTCGTTGAAGTAGCTCCAGGAGTAGAAGGTTTGATTCACGTTTCAGAAATGAGCTGGTCACAACACCTTCGCACTGCAGATCAATTCTTCAAAGTAGGAGATGAAGTAGAAGCGAAAGTAATCGCGATCGATCGCGAAGAGCGTAAGCTTTCTTTGAGCACACGTCAACTTACTCCAGATCCATGGGAGAATATTGAAAGCCGTTTCCCAGTTCAAAGTAGCCATAAAGGTCGAGTTACCAACTTGTCAAGCTTTGGAGTATTCGTTGAGCTTGTTGAAGGAATCGATGGTTTGATTCACATTTCTGACCTTTCATGGAGCAAGAAAATCAACCATCCATCTGAGTTTACCAAGGTAGGCGAGGAGATGGAAGTGATGGTTCTTGAAATCGATAAGGAAAACAGAAGATTAAGCCTTGGTCATAAGCAATTGGAAGAGAATCCATGGGATGTTTTCGAAACAGTCTTCACGATTGGTTCTAAGCATCAAGGAACAATCACTTCTCGCAATGATAAAGGTGGTGTTGTAAATCTTCCTTATGGTGTTGAAGGATTCGCTCCTAGCCGTCACTTATTGAAAGAAGATGGCTCAAAAGCTATCAATGAGGAAGTGCTAGACTTCGAGATCATTGAATTCAATAAGGATTCAAAGAAGATCATTGTTTCTCACACAAAGACATTTGAAACCGATATGGATGCAAGTGTTGGTGGAGGCGAGAAGAAGAAGGCCACTTCATCAAAAGGAAAAGCTGACAACAAAGCGATTAAGAAGATCAACGAATCACAAGAGAAAACAACCCTTGGTGATTTAGGTGTTCTTTCTGGACTAAAAGAAGAAATGGAGCAGGCTGAGAAAAAGTCGAAGAAATAATTCCATTTCAATGCATAAAGAAATCCTCTCATGAAAATGAGGGGATTTTTTTTGCGCCTAAAATTTTGGAACTATCGATTTCATGGAAGTCGATCTTTTTCAGAACACAGTGAAATTCACTCAAAGTCCAATCCAACTTCACTCCTATATTTGCACAAACAATGGAAGGAAGAACTCTGCTCACCAACAAAGCGCTGAATTATACGCTTGATCGCCTTGCCTATGAGGTTTATGAGCAACATGTTGACTTCAGTAACCTCGCTTTTATTTCTATACAACCCCGTGGTTTGCCAATGGGAAAGCGCATAGTAGAGAAACTAAAAGCATTGGTGCCAGATCAGGAAATTCTGCATGGAGCATTAGACGTTACGTTTTACCGTGATGATTTTCGAAGAAGAGAAGAAGTTTTGGTGCCTTCTGAAACGGACCTTGAATTTTCGGTTGAAGGAAAGGAGATCATTTTAATCGATGATGTGCTCTTCACGGGACGAACAGTGCGCAGCGCGATGGATGCTTTGCTGGACTTTGGAAGACCAAAACATGTAGAATTGCTCGTGCTGATCGATCGCAGGTTTAGCAGGGAATTGCCTGTTCAACCTGATTATACTGGGCGTATTGTGGATGTTGTTAAAGACGAACGCGTGAAAGTAGAATGGACCGCTGACGACTCTGATAATCGTGTTATATTATATAGTTCAGATCAATGACAAAGCTGAGTACAAAGCATCTGCTGGGAATTAAAAATATTACAACGGAAGATATACAGTTGATCTTCCAAACTGCAGATAATTTCAAAGAAGTCATTAATCGTCCCATTAAGAAAGTTCCGTCTCTAAGAGATATCACCATTGCAAATATTTTCTTCGAAAACTCTACAAGAACCAAGCTGTCTTTCGAATTGGCAGAAAAGCGCCTATCAGCTGATGTTGTCAATTTTTCAGCATCCTCATCGAGTGTGAAGAAGGGCGAAACATTGGTAGATACTGTCAATAATATATTGGCCATGAAGGTTGATATGGTAGTGATGCGTCATCCAAATCCAGGAGCATGCATGCACCTGCAGCGACACGTAGATTGCAGCATTGTAAATGCTGGCGATGGTGCGCATGAACATCCCACTCAAGCCTTGTTAGACGCATACTCATTGCATGAAAAGCTTGGTGATCTGAAAGGAAAAAAGATTCTTATTGTAGGAGATATCTTGCATTCGCGAGTGGCGCTTTCAAACATCTTCTGCCTTCAGAAATTAGGTGCAGAAGTGCGGGTTTGCGGGCCGGCAACACTCATCCCAAAACACATCGAGTCGCTGGGCGTGCGTGTAATGCTAAACCTTAAAGAAGCATTGTTGTGGTGCGATGTAGCAAATATGCTTCGTATTCAGTTAGAAAGGCAAGATATTCAGTACTTTCCTTCGCTAAGAGAGTATTCTATGCAATATGGGTTATCTTCTAAATTGTTAAAAGAGATTGGTAAAGAAGATTTAATTATCATGCACCCGGGACCGATCAACCGAGGCGTAGAAATTACAACAGACATTGCCGATGGAAAGCACAGTATCATTCTTGAGCAGGTAGAAAATGGTGTTGCGGTGAGAATGGCTGTTCTGTATCTTCTTGCTGGTCAAACAAAAGCGACCTAACTTATTTGATATATTTGTTTAAGTCACAAACATTGAGAAAATGAATTTTTCTATTGAAACGTTTGAAAAATACACGCTCGTTAAGGTTGAAGCAGAGAAGGTCGGTGGAATTATATCTCCCGATCTCAAGGCTAAATTTGTTGAGCTGAATGCGCAAAATGTGCGGAACATCGTTTTCAACATGCACAACGCTAGGTACTGTGATTCATCCGGCTTGAGTGCAATTTTAGTAGGCAATCGATTGTGCAAGAATTCAAACGGAACGTTTGTGATCTGCCATTTGAACGACATGGTGAGCAAGTTGATTCAAATCTCTCAGCTAGAATCCATTCTCAACATCACTCCAACTCAACAAGAAGCAGTTGATTTTGTTATGATGGAGGAAGTGGGTCGTGAACTCGAAGATGAATAGCGTATGATAAGAAAACTTACTTTAACTTTTTTTTCTTTCCTTTTTGTTTCTTCCAGTCTCTTAGCGCAGTGTATTCCTGACGAGACCATTTCAGGACTTTATTCACCTGATGTATCCCAAGGATTGCCAAATGGTCAGATTGGAGTGAACTATGAAACGGTTATAACCATGAAGGTTCCAACGGACACGAGCTATGGAACGCTGTCGGCTACCATCGATAGCATGGTCTTAAACAGTGTTTCGGGATTACCTCCTGGATTTAGCTACGAATGTTCGAATGCGCAATGCAGTTTTCCGGGAGGAGAATTTGGTTGTATTCGAGTGTTTGGTATTTCAAATGATAATGCCAATGCCAAAACATGGGCGATTGATGTGGAGTTCACCATTCATACAAGTGGTCCATCATTGGTCATGCCATATGCTTTGTCGGATTATTCCATTTCGCTCGACAGTGGCGAGGCATTAACAGTTCCTGAAATTCGCGATCGAGACATGCGTTTTGTACTTGAGCCCAATCCATTGACGATCAATTCCACATTGACATTTGACCTACCTGAAGATGGACGCTACATATTGGATATTTATTCACTTATTGGATCTAATGTGGCCCACATTGAATCGGTTGGGCAAGCAGGCAGACATATTCAGAACTTGAGTGACTATTCAAAAGATCCGGGCGTATATTTTATTTCGCTGAAACAAGGTACATATGCAAGATCTATGCGGTTTATAGTTCAATAAATGGCCGCGCACAAGTCGAAATTTTCTGTCACTATCCTCGGTTCAAATTCTGCCCTTCCTGCCAATGGAAGGAACCCTACTTCTCAATTGTTGAATGTCAATAACCACTATTACCTGATTGATTGTGGAGAAGGTACGCAAATGCAATTGAGGAAATTCGGTGTCAAAATGCAACGGATCAAAGTGATTTTCATCTCGCACATGCATGGTGATCATTATTTCGGATTGGTTGGATTACTCAATAGCTTGCATCTTTTAGGACGAAAGATGCCCTTAGCAATCTATGCGCCTAAAGCGCTCCAAGATATTGTTCGTTTGCAGTTGGATGCCTCAGGAGGTAGACTTCAGTTTCCCATTCAATTCCATGAGATAATCCCTCCAGCTCAAGGAACTTCTGTTATTTATGATGATAACGAGCTTCATGTGGAGTGCTTCCGCTTGAAGCATCGTATACCATGCTATGGGTTTTTATTTCGAGAGCAACTCAAGGAGCGAACCTATTTACCGGACAAAGGTGGTAGGGCAGGAGTGAAGGTGGAAGAAATTCCTACCTTGAAAAAAGGGGAAGATGTTGTTCGCGAAGATGGATCTGTTATCCAATTTAGTGATTTTACAGATGATCCTCCGTCACCGCGAACCTATGCCTTTTGCACCGATACGCTTGCTTTGGACAGTACTGCAGAAATTGTAAGAGGAGCAGAATGTCTTTACCATGAGGCCACATTTTTAGAGTCGGAAATCGATCGTTCTAAACAGACCTTTCATTCTACTGCAAAACAAGCCGCTCAGGTGGCGTTGGCTGCTAATGTGGGTAAGTTGCTCATTGGGCACTATTCTGCACGATACACCTCACTGGATGATCACCTTGCTGAAAGCCAATCAGTTTTTGCAAACACTGAACTGACTTCTGAAGGAAAAGAATTTGAAATTAATTAGAATTGGATGTTTTATCTAGAATGATTCTTAATAAATTCGACACCGATGAACGGAATCATTAAAACTTTTGTAGCCGACACCAATTTTTTGATAGCAGAGGGCTTGAAGAATGTGTTGAATTCATGCAGCGAAATTGAAGTGTTGGGTTCTGCTTCTTCGGGAAAGGAGATGATCGAACAAGTGAGCCAACTTCAGCCGGATGTATTGCTTGTAGATTATTCATCCAATAAACTATCCTTTTCTGATGTTACCGATGTGATGCGCAAGTTGCCTTCACTTCGCATAATTGGTATCGTTCATGAGTGCGATGTTAATCAGGTGAAACGACTCATTAAATTGGGTATTCATGGTCATTTGATGAATGATTGTGACAAGGATGAAATCATCGATTCCGTGAAGTCTTGCGCAAAAGGAGACAAATTCTTTTGCGGTCAGGTGCTCGATAAATTGAACTGGAGCGAAGGCCAAGAGTCGAGCCATGGATGCGATCCTATTAACATTAGCGAGCGTGAATTAGAAGTATTGCAGCTCATAGCTGAGGGACTCACCACAAAGCAGATCGCTGATAAGTTGCACCTCAGCTTTCATACAGTAATGACCCATCGTAAAAACATGATGGCCAAATTAGGGTTGAATAATACCGCTGGATTGATTGTTTATGCCGTGAAAGAAAACTTGATAAGCCCGAATAAATTTTTGTTCAGTACCAGCACTTAAGGCCAACTGATATCCTCGTCAGCTCCTAGAAGCATAAGTGCTTCACTCAACTCACCTTCTGTTTTTAAATCAGTAATCTTTTTCGAAACTTCCAGCCCTTGTCGGTAAACTTTGATGGCTTCTTTTTCCTTTCCTTCAGATTCTAACAACTTTCCAAGTTTGTAATAGGCGCCCAAATAGTTCGGATCGTGCGCAATGAGGTCTTTTATCGTCTCAATGGCTTTTTTGGTTTTTCCGTCAGTTTCATATTCAAGCGCTGCTGCATACTTCAAAAACGAATCATCTGGATTCGTTTCTAGCATTTCCTTTATGAGTTTCAGACGATCGTTGGTCATTGTAACGCGATTAGACCCGAAAAATAGTAAGCCCAAACGAATTGAAGAAGGTTTGTGAATAACAAAGGAAAAACTCTTGACTAGATCTTAACTCCTTGTAATTTGTAGGTTACAGGATAGCTTACTACTGAGGCAGCAAGCATTTTCATTTTAAAGGCGTTGTTTTTTTCAGTTTTCTCGATGTATTGAGGATCGTTTACCTTAAATATCATGTGTACATGATTGGGTTCTTCGATTCCTCTAAACACTCTTACTACTTCAAAATCGCGGTTGGGGTCTTCCCGGTAATCATCCAAGAATGCCTTCTCCCATCGTTTATAGTTCAGGGTTTTAAAGGTCATATACATCGTTAAAGTATCGTTGGTCTCAAGGGTATATTCCAATTGTTGATCGAGGTAGTGCAATTTGGTGCCATCTGATAGAGATACATCTTTCATTGCAGCTTTTAGTTTGTCTGAATGCACAAAGTCATCCGCAGTTTCTAAATTCGAAATGTTGTTTATGCTCAAGGTTAAATTGGTGTCCTGACTGCCCTGAAAAAGCTCTATAACTTCAATTCCGTGTTTGTTTCGAAGATCGTCAATCGTTTCAAATGCTTTCTTCCAATCGCAGAAGTCGGTCGACTCATTGATGATTACTAAACAGGTATCCATGCTGACATCGCGAGTAAAAGGCACATTGGTCATGTCTTCCATTTCTGCGTTTGATTCATCGGACGAACAAGCCGAAAAAATGAAGCTACTCATTAAAAGCATCAACGATAGGGAGGGTAAGAATCTCATGCGACTAATTTATCCTTAATTTATTATCGGCAATCGATTTCTCTCTTAAAAATTAGTCGCGGTTTACGCATTAAGAATCAGGGTTGTAAGCCATATGTGGGCTTTAATAAGGCCTCATACAAAGAATGGACTTACTTCGTTGTTGCTGAGGCTTCTACTTGCACTTGATCATAAATGGCCTGATTCAAGATATTACTTGATACCATTTGCCCATTTACCACTGTTTGCTCGATGTATTTGACTCCTGCATAGTAATGCGCGTAAGTGCCATCGTTTGAATTGCCTGTATATGTTATCTCTTGTGTTGGTGTACCATCGAGGTCCCTAAAGATCCAAGTGCCAATTTTGGTGCCGTGATCGTAATGCGATTCTAAATAAAGACTTCCATCATGATGATAGGAAGTCGATGTGCCATTAAGATGACCATTTTCCCAGTTTTCTTGGCGGATAAGCATTCCATTGACATTGTAGGTCAATGCTTCTCCGTGTTTTTGTCTCGCTGCATTTTCGATATGCTGAGAAGATAATTGGCCATTGTCGTAATGATTGGTTATTGTCCAACAGTTACAACTGGCATCATAGCTTTCTTGAGGTCCTTGAGCAAACACAAAGGCAACGAACAGCGTGAGAATAAAAGAAAATGCAAATTTCATTTCAATCAATTTTGATGTATACAAAGTTAGACGTTCAAGCGTTCATCGAGATGCCTTTTAATCGCATCAAATTCATTTGATTGGAACGTGGAATAGCCATCTTGTTTCTTAAACCATGTGTTTTGGCGCTTTGCATAGTTTCTGGTGTGCTGTTTTATTTTATCCACAGCCTCGTCAAAACTTCTTTTTCCATCTAAAAAATCGAACAGCTCCTGGTATCCGACAGTTTTTAGAGCATTGCATGATTTGAAATTATAAAGTGATTTCACTTCGGCCAACAATCCGCTTTCAAGCATAGTGTCTACGCGATGGTTGATGCGCTTGTATAAATCTTCACGAGGAGGATTGAGTAAAACTTTAAAGATGGAGAATGGTCGTTGTTGTGATTGTTTTGTTCTCAATTTAGAAAATGCGCTTCCCGAAACTTCTATGGCTTCTAAGGCTCTTTGAACGCGCTGTTTGTTATTTAGGTCAACTTCTTCGTAATAATCGGGATCGGCCTTTTTCAGTAATTGCTGCAGATGTTCGATTCCTTGCTGTGTAAAGAGTTGATTGTACTTTTCTCTTATCGCCACTGGGGTGGAGGGTAGGTCATCAAACCCTTCTGTTATAGCATTCAGGTACATGCCTGATCCGCCCACCATGATGCAATTTTCTTTACGCTTGAAATATTCAGTCAGGAATTGAAGTCCCTCATCTTCAAACTTGCCAGCATTGTAATCTTCGTTGGGTTCAAGGATATCGATAAAGTGGTGCTTAACTTGGGCGAGCTGATGGGGTTCGGGCTTTGCAGTGCCAATGTCCATCTTCCGATAGAATTGTCGGGCATCGGCACTTATGATTTCTGCGTTATATGCCTCTGCTAGCTTTATCGAGAGGTCTGTTTTACCAGAAGCCGTTGGGCCAGCAATTACAATGAGATTTGGCATACCTAAAAGTCGCGCTCTTCAGAAAAATCATCGTTTAAACCAAGCAGGTCAAACATTTCACCAATTTCATCATCATGATTGTCACCTTCTTCTTTGAAATCTTCTTCTATATCAAAGCTTATTTCTGGTGATTTTGAATATTGTTCAGGTGCCTCGCCAAACGACTGCGAAATTCTTGGCAGAATCACCGTATCTTCCATTTCTTTCAATTCTACCACATCGATGTAAAAACACCACATCAAAAAGAAATCGAATACATAGAGCAGTTTTTGTCCAGCTTCAAAAATCACGTCTTTCAGTTGAGTGCTATCCATAAGCAATATGGGCTCTCCTTTTTCATTCTTTTCACCCATGTCCATCAGGGTAAATTCTTGGCCTTTTTCCCAATCTTCATTGCTCACATAAAAGCTTGCCATTTGAGCGTTGTCAAAGGCGAAGGCTTCTTGTATAAGGTCGTGAAGTTCATTGAAGTTAGCGCTGCATGGCATCTCCAAATCTCTGAAAATCACCTCGTCATGGTCTATCATGACTCGCATACGAATTACTTTATTCATGTCAATGATTGTTGGTTATTTGAAGTCCGAGTTCTTGAGCTTTCAGCATCATCAAACCCTTAGCAGCTTCATAATCGTTTTTTATTTCACCTTCAAGAATTGCCTCTCGAATGGCTGTTTTTATTATACCGACCTCTTTACCAGGCTTTAACCCGAAGGTATTCATTATCTCCTCTCCTCCGATGGGTGGCTGCCAATTCTTTATTTTATCGCTTTCTTCAACTTCTTTGCATTTCTGTCTAACTCGTTGGAAGTTCTCAAGAAATTTTTGAACCTTCTCTTCGTTTTTTGAGGTGATATCTGACTCACATAAGATCATCAAACTGTCTAGGTCATTGCCTGCATCGAAGAGCAGTCGTCTGATTCCTGAATCAGAAACTTCCTTTTTACTCAATGAAATGGGGCGCAGGTGAAGTCGAACCATCTTTTGAACGAACTTCATTTTTTGATCCATGGGAAGCTTCATTCCGCGAAATATTCCTGGAGTGAGCTTTGCACCTAAATCTTCGTGTCCATGAAATGTCCATCCGCTTCTTTTATCAAATTGTTTGGTATCGGGTTTGGCAATGTCATGCAATATAGCTGCCCAACGCAACCATAGGTCGTCACTGCGATCAGCTACATTGTCTAGAACTTTTAGCGTATGAAGGAAATTGTCTTTATGGCCAATGCCATTTCGTATTTCAACCCCTTTGAGCTCAGTGAATTTTGGGAAAATTAATTCGAGCAGTCCGGTAGTATTGAGCAACTTAAATCCAATACTGGGCTTTGCAGACAAGATGATCTTGTTGAGTTCATCTGTGATTCGCTCTTGCGACACAATTTTTATTCGGTCTTTTTGTTGCTTGATGGCTTCGAATGATTTTTCCTCAATTCTAAATCCAAGCTGACTGGCAAAGCGAATAGCCCTCATCATTCGCAAAGGATCATCAGAATAGGTTACTGTGGGATCTAAAGGCGTTACTAGAAGCTTCTCTGATAAATGGGCAATTCCTCCAAATGGATCAATCACCGATCCAAAATCAGCGGAATTTAAGCTTATAGAAAGGGCATTGATAGTGAAATCTCTTCGCTCTCTATCTTCCTCAAGTGTACCGTCTTCAACAATTGGGTTTCTAGAATTTCGTTGGTACGATTCCTTGCGAGCGCCCACCAATTCATATTCAATGTCGTTGTGACGAAACATCGCAGTCCCAAAATTCTTGAAGTAATTGACTTTTGTGCCTTGCAATCGCTCAGAAAGAAAGTGAGCGAAATCAATGCCGCTTCCATCCACCACAATATCGATGTCTTTGCTTTCTCGATCCAATAACAGATCACGCACATAGCCGCCCACAATGAATGCTGAAACACCATAATCCGAAGCCGCTTGAGAAATGGTTCGGAAAAGAGGAGTGTCAATTTTCAGTTGTATGTGTTCGGGCTTCATTTATTTCTTTATTAGCTTGAAAGTGCCGTCAGCATAGAATACCACCGATGGAAGTTTTCCTGAGAAGATGGCAGAGCAAGGGCTTTCAAATTCGGGCGGCAAAGGTACGACCTTATTCTTGTTGAATTCGACTTGCAAACGCTCTTTGTTTGGCATTTGGCCTATCCAAATCGGATTGCGCACTCGCATACTTAAGGCGCCCAATGGTGTGTCGAAATCAAAAGACAGGGTTATGAAAGTATTGGGGTTACGTTCAAATGCAAACAATCCTTTACCATCTATAGCGTCTATTATTTGAAGTGCTGCATCAGAAATGTTTTGCACCAATTTATCTGCCATATAGTCGGCACCACACAGCCACACGCCTTCGTCATTTAAGGCTGAACTTGCTATCATGAATTGATGAGAATTCACTATTCCACCGGATCTCAAATGGTCTATCAATTCTTTTGAAAAGTTCATTTAGAGATCAAATTGGGAAAGACTGATGGTGGAGGAGCATTTAAAGTGCTGCTTTGGGCATGCCTTGTGTCCGTGTAAGCCGCATGGCCTACAATCGAGCTTTTCTGTCGTTTCAATGATGTTGGAGTTGCTAGACAATGGACCAAAACCGAATGCAGGAACTGTACTGCAGTATATGACGGTGGTAGGAGCATTCGTAGCTGAACAGAGGTGCATGGGGGCTGAATCGTTTACATAATTCATTTTGGCATCACGCATTAATGCGGCCGATTGCAATAAAGTGAGTGTGCCCGCAAGGGTTTTAATTTTTGGATGCGTGCTTTGGGCAACAATTTCATCGCACTGGGCTTGGTCTTCTGGTGCACCCAGCAAATAGACATTTTCAGAATGAGGCATGCGGTCGATCAATTCAACCCATCGGTCTGAGTGCCATTGCTTTGTAAACCAAACCGAAGTTGGCGCAAAGCAGCGGTAAGTAACTTCTTTGAATCGTTTAACTTTTTCAAAATCGGTAGTTTGAGGGTAGAGCTGGGGCTTTGAGGGCTCTTTATTGCCGATGAATTGTTCAATCAACGCATGGTTTCTGTTGATTTCATGTTGCACATCGAATGAATGTTTAAATGATTGTGAAAATAAAAAGTGTAATGGATTTTTCTTGAAACCGACAGTGTGCTTCGCTTTTGAAAAAGCGCAAACCAATCCAGAACTCGCAAATCGATGTGGGTTGACGATCAAATCGTAAGGTTCAGCGCGTACCTTCTTAATAATCTGTAGGAGGTTTTTGTATTTACCGCTTTTTTTATCCCAAACCAATACATTGCCAATGAACGGATGTCCCGAAAAAATGGATTCTGATCCTTTTCTCACCATTAAATCAATGCTCGCCTCTGGAAACGAAGCGTGTAAAGCTTCCAAAAGGCTTGTGGCCAGAATCACATCACCTATAAACGATGTTTGGATGACCAGTATTTTCTTCACTTCAATCAAACGGCTACTTGAAAGTCGCGTAATACATCGTTGAGAGACGTCTTCTTATCGGTACTTTCTTTTCGCTTTCCTATTATCAAAGCGCAAGGCACATTGAAATCTCCAGCAGGAAAACTCTTGGTGTAGCTACCGGGTATCACCACCGAACGTGCAGGGATCACACCTTTGGATTCTTTGGGTTCTTTGCCCGTAACATCAATGACTTTTGTTGACATGGTCAACACTACATTAGCACCCAATACAGCTTCTTGCTCTACTCGCACTCCCTCTACCACAATGCATCGCGACCCAATGAAGCAATTGTCTTCTATGATAACTGGAGCAGCTTGCACAGGTTCGAGCACGCCTCCAATGCCAACACCACCGCTCAAATGAACGTTTTTTCCTATCTGGGCGCAGCTGCCCACGGTGGCCCAAGTGTCTACCATGGTACCTTCGTCCACATAAGCACCAATATTCACGTAAGACGGCATCATTACTACGCCTCTTGAAATGTATGCACCATATCGAGCTACCGCATGCGGAACTACGCGGATTCCTTTTTCTTCATAGCCCCTTTTCAAAGCCATTTTATCGTAAAACTCAAACGGGCCCACTTCCATCACCTCCATTGTTCTAGTGGGGAAGTAGAGGATCACAGCCTTCTTTACCCAGTCGTTTACCTTCCATCCTTCTGTCGCTGGCTCAGCTGTTCTTAGTCTGCCGTTGTCAATTTCTTCAATAATGGCATTGATCGTGCTGATGGTTTCTTCCGACTTCAGCAATGATCGATCTTCCCATGCCGCATTGATTGTTAGTTCCGCTTGTGTTCGATTAAAGGCCATAAAATCATTTAAATGTTCCGCGGCAAAAGTAAGCTTTGATCATAAGTGTAAAATGCTTGCTCAAACTGTACTTTCGCTCAATGGGAAGGATTTTAGCCTTGGATTATGGTCAGAAGCGATGTGGAATAGCCATTTCAGATCCGTTGAAGATGATTGCCAATGGATTAGATACGGCAGAAACACACCTGTTGATTGAAAAGCTCAAGGGCATTCAACGTGAATATACCTTTGAAAAAATGGTCATTGGATTGCCCATGAGGCTTTCCGGTGAAATGTCGGCCATAGAGCAGAAGATTATTCCACTGATAGAAACCATTAAAAAAGAATTTCCCGAGGTGGAGATTGTTCGGTTTGACGAGCGCTTCACTAGCAAGATGGCAATGCAGAGCATGATAGTCGCTGGAGCGAAGAAAAAGCAGCGCGCTGAAAAAGGAAACATCGATAAAGTGAGCGCAACCTTACTTTTGCAGGAATATTTGAATTTGTAATACACATGATTTTACCAATTGTAGCCTATGGCGATCCGGTGCTGAAAAGGGAAGGAGAGGAGATTGACGAGAACTATCCCAACTTGAAGGAGTTGATTGATAACATGTTTGAAACCATGGAAAATGCGCAAGGTGTAGGATTGGCTGCCCCTCAAATTGGATTGGGAATTCGACTATTTATCGTAGACACATCACCGTTTGTTGATGAGGAAGAAACGGATTCTGAAATGCTCAAATTGAAGGATTTTAGGAAGGTGTTCATCAATCCAATCATCATCGAAGAGGAAGGTGAAAAGTGGAACTTCAACGAAGGCTGCTTAAGCATTCCTGGCATCCGAGAAGATGTAGCTCGACAGCCAACCATTACCATTGAATATATGGATGAGAATTTTGAGTTGAAAGAGGAACAGTACGATGGGTTAATTGCGCGTGTGATTCAGCACGAATACGATCACGTAGATGGCGTTTTGTTTACCGACAGGCTAAACCCAATCAGGAAGCAGTTTCTAAAGAAAAGATTGGACAATATTTCCAAGGGTATTGTAGATATTGATTATAAAATGAAATTTCCAAAAGCAAGAAGATGAGAGCAGTAGTTTTAATAGGTGTTTTGTTGTTCGCCATGGTTTCATGCGGTGATCAAAATGGTTCAAGTGCGAAAGCAGATCAAGAAGTTTCAAAAGACATTCAATCCAATGAGGAGCGTCAATCTGAAATTCAAGAAATGGAAAAAGAGATTTCTGGTGCAATAAAAACTGAGCGCACCAGTGTTTTAGATGCAAAAGCCGACCTTCTGTTGAAGCGATACAGGGACTACATCACACTCAATCCAAGAGATTCCATCACTTCAGAGTATCTTTTTAGAGCAGCTGATTTAAGTGTGGGCATGGGCAAATACGATGCAGCAATCGCATACATTGACCGTTTGCATAAAGATTTTACTAAATTCCGCAAGTCGGTTGAGATGCACTTATTCAAGGGGTTTATATATGAAACCTACCTTAACGATCACGCAAAGGCTGTTTCAGCTTACACCAAATTGATTGAAAAGTACCCAAATCACAGGCTAGCTTCAGATGCCCGTGCCTCAATAGATAACCTCACCTTGAGTGAAGAAGAACTGATTGAGAAGTTCAAGAAAATGAATGCTGACAAGGATGGTTGATCAGTTTACTAAGAGTTCATGCAGTCGGTCTCTGAAGGTACTTTTATCAGAGATGGTGTTGTAGATTCCTGAGTTTACAATGCCTACGTCTCCTGATTCTTCGCTCACAAGTATTGCAACAACGTCTAGTTCTTCTGTAACTCCAATTGCCGCTTTATGCCTCATGCCATATGCTGCTGGCATATTGATTCTTTGCGTTAAAGGAAGAGTGCAACTTGCCGAGATAATTTTATTTCTTCTGATGATCACTGCGCCATCGTGGAGCGGGCTGTTTTTAAAGAAAATGCTTTCCAATAATGCGGCATTGAGGTCTGCATTCACCTTTCTTCCGCTATCGATAATGGTGTGCAAATCGGCTTGACGCTCGATGACAATCAAGGCGCCAGTTTTGGAAGACGATAGGTTGTAAACCGCTTCTGAAAGCGCATGAAGGTTGGTTGAAATTTTGATGTCAGATTTCCCTAAATAGCTCCACAATCCGCCTCTGTCGCCAATATTTCTAAAAAAACCAGAATTCCCGATTGCAAGTAAAAACCGTCTTATTTCTTGCTGAAACACAATGATCAAGGCGATGAATCCCACATTGATGAATTGCCTGAAAATTTGGCCCATGAGCTCCATTTCGAGCGCTGTAACCGTAAGCCAAAGTATGTAAATGCTCAACACCCCAAAGAATATGCGAATCGCAATGGTGCCTTTCACCAATTGGTAAAGCTTAAATAGTATGAACGATACCAATAAGATGTCGATCAAGTCTAAAAAGCCAAAGGGCAGAAATCCGAAGAGGTCAATGGTTCCCATTGCTGCAATATTAAGTGCTATTGCTGATTTATAATGGTTCGAACTTTTTTCTCCTTTTCCTTGTTACCATTTATTAATAAAAACGCACCACGATTTACTTGGTCAGAGAAATAGGGAATACTAATTTCGCGGTCGAAAATTTAACGACAAAAAGAACATTAAAATGGCAGTATTAGTTGGAAAACAAGCCCCAGCATTCAGTGCAGCGGCAGTAATAAATGGAGGAGAAATTGTAGAGAATTTTACACTCGAGCAATTCAAAGGAAAGTATGTTATTCTGTTCTTCTATCCGAAAGATTTCACATTTGTATGTCCTACTGAATTGCACGCATTTCAGTCAAGATTAAACGACTTCAAAGAAAGAGGTGTTGAGTTGGTAGCAGTTTCTACAGATACTGAGCAGAGCCACTGGGGTTGGTTGCAAATGGGCAAAGATCAAGGAGGAATCAAAGGAATTACTTATCCGATAGTAGCCGATACGAACAAAACCATTTCTCACAATTATGATGTGCTTGCTGGCGATTTCTTTTATGATGAAGAAGGCATGTTGCAAGCAGAAGGTGAGTTGGTAGCATACAGAGGTTTATTCTTGATTGACAAGGAAGGAATGGTGCGTCATCAATTGGTAAACGATCTTCCTTTGGGAAGAAACGTTGACGAAGCAATCCGCATCGTTGATGCACTTCAGTTCAATGAAGAGAATGGTGAAGTTTGCCCTGCAAACTGGGTAAAAGGATCTGAAGGTATGAGCGCTTCACACGATGGAGTAGCATCATACTTATCTAAGAACTAAAAAGACCTTACGGGAAATGAAAAGCCTCTTCGCCTCGTGCGGAGGGGCTTTTTTATTGAACAATTATCTTTTGCAAGTCAGTTTCTCCTGAAGACAGAAAGGTTCTAATCATGTAGATACCACGTTCCAATCTGCTGAGGTCAATTGCTTGGATGTTGGAATTAGAATCGAACACCAATCTGCCGCTCGTATCATATACCTCTAACCTTGAAATAGATCCTGCGCTAATCGATACTTGGCCGCTGGTTGGATTGGGATACCACCGATGAGAAGACGAAACTGCTTTTTCATCGTTGAGCGAAGCAATGCGATTGCAAATGATGTATTCTAAAAATCTACTTGAGCTGTCGATGGCTATGTTGTAATTCGGAGTATTCAATCCGCCTAGGAAATAGCTAACGTGCCCGGAACTTCCTTCGATGGTGATCAATTGACTTCGAATTCCTTCTAATACAGCTTGTTCATGGATACTTCTGCTTCCAGACACCTGAATTGGAGTTCCAAATTCGGTGGTGATGGCAGTTCCGTATGGAACAATGTTGTCAAACTCATCATGCATGCTAAAAATAGGAGGTTCACCAGAAGAAATCCAGCGCACGTCTTTGAGCGCACCTGAAAAGTTCAATACACCTGCTACAGATTCGGAGTATTCGTAATTGCTTGAGCTGTTTCCTCGTATTCCGCCATTGGCTGCAATCACCGAGTCGAGTGCCTGTCCGAGGTTATCATCCTTATCGAGGTAGGCACAATGATCGGCAGCAATCGCACCAGCAGATACACCGCCAATAAAAATTAAATTCGTGTCGATGCCATAGTCATCGGCTCCAGCAGCGTTTTCTTTGAACCATCGAATGGCCGCTTTGAAATCCATGGTGGCTTTTATTGCAGCATCAAAGGCCAAGCTCGAATCGATTTCCAGTCCGAATGCATCGAACAATCGGTAGTCGATGGTAGCCGCTACATAGCCTCGCCTTGCATATTCCAAACACAATTGCCGGAGCTGCTTTCTATTGCCTGTCAGGAAACTGCCTCCGTGTTCTAAAATGATGAGCGGACGATCAAAGAAAAACTCGGCCGGTGGAGTGTAAATGTCCATGAACAAGTTTTTTTGATTTCCTGCTATGGTTTGATTTTCGCCAAACTTCACATTGAGAGTTGAATCAACTTCTGAGAAGATGGAGTTGATGTATCGCGAGCCATCGCAATGTTCTTGGCTCAAAGCATTTGCTTGCCAAAGCAGAGCGAACAGGACGAATAGGACTATTCTACGCATAGGAGGATGAGGATTAAGTAGCTCATATTTCTTCAAAATTGCATGTGAAGACATTTGAATCGTCAGAGTAGTCGGAATAAGTCACATTGAAGGTCAAACTCGAATCGGTTATGGTGCCGCTTCCTGAAACGTAGTAATAGCTGTAATAGCCGATTACATACGAAGATTCAGAAATAGTGAAATCAGAGGCTGTGGTAAAGGTTACGTTGAAGGTTGTACCATAATAACTCTCAGTGAAGCGAAGGTCTTTGGCACCATATCCGTCTGATATACTCACAGTGTAATTGTAGAAGGGTGAATCGCATGAAGTGCGGCATGAATAGTCTTCTATATAGGTGTCAATAATGTAAATATCGCACGATTCACCGTTATAAAATTCAGGACAATTGCACGTTCCATCTTCACATGTTCCTTCGTTATTGCATTCGGTATAGATGCATGGGTCAATGCTACAATTGGATCGTTCTTCGCCATCCGCGCAAAGGCATTTTCCGTCAACACAGGTTCCACCATTGATGCATTCAGTCCTGAAACAAGGGTCGCATGATGAAAGAAGCATTGCCAATGAAAAAAGCCAAGAAATTGGAAGTAGAATTTTCGCCATCAAGCGAAAATAGAAAATGATGATAGAAGGTGTTCATTTAAGATTTTCAATTTATTTTATAGCTGCATGATCAATAATTGGGATAGTTGAGAATGCGTCTGTCTAACATGAGGTTCACTAGATAAAAATGGTAATATTTCATTGTCATAAATGATTGGAAATGTTCGATTACATTTTTCAAATTCATTCTTTCAGAATTTTATCTTCGCTGCCTCCTAAAAGAAATCGGGATGTAGCTCTCCCGATAGCTTTCGGGATGGTAGAGTGTCCCGCCTGAGCGGGAGGGGGCGCGAGGCCGTCCCGCTTCCAGCTGGATCATCCCTGACTAGTTTGCATGGGAATGCTAGTTTACATATTGCAAAGTAGTATTACTGGCAAGTATTATGTTGGTCAGACACAGGACATTGAGGAGCGGTTGAATCGGCACAACCAAGGCCTTGTAAAATCTACAAGACATGGATTACCTTGGAATTTGATTCATACTCTACCTGTTAACAATAGATCAGAAGCATTGATTTTAGAATCAAAGATTAAAAAGCGAGGAGCTAAAAGGTTCCTAATCGATACAAGATTGGAATTTTAGTTAGTTTGAAATTTTATGTAACAGAATTTTATCTTCGCTGCCTCCTAAAAAAAATCGGGATGTAGCTCAGTTGGTAGAGTGCGCGTCTGGGGGGCGCGAGGCCGCAGGTTCAAGTCCTGTCATTCCGACACTTATTTTAAAAGGCTTTCGGGAAACTGAGAGTCTTTGTTTTTTTGATTTCAGTACCCAAAAACGCTTTAGTTAGCCTCAATTTTCCCTTCCATTATATTATTCCCACATTCGGGGGCGTTTTGATTCATCCGATAGATCTCACCATATTTATTGTTTACCTCTTGGCCATGCTTGGCGTAGGTTTCTACTTCATGCGCAAGAATAAAAATGTGGATGATTACTATGTAGGTGGTCGTGGAATGAGTAGTCTGCATATTGGTCTCAGCGTTGTAGCTACAGATGTTGGAGGAGGCTTTTCCATCGGACTAGGCGGACTTGGATTTGCAATTGGCTTGGCAGGCAGCTGGATGTTGTTCACCGGATTGATAGGAGCGTGGTTGAGTGCCATATTCCTAATTCCCCGCGTTTTCAAATTGATTGGCAAGCACAAGCTATTCACTTTCCCTGAAATCTTCTTACACCTTTTCAATAAGAAGGTAGCGCTGATAGCTGGGATTATTTCAGCCATAGGATATATCGGTTTTACGAGCGCGCAAATACTAGCTGGAGCAAAATTGGCAACGGCTACTTTTCCGAGTTTAGACCTTCAACAAGCGGTGCTCATTATGGGAGTTGTTGCTATTGTGTATACGGTGTTTGGCGGATTGAAGGCCGTGATTTATACAGATACTGTGCAATGGTTGTTGCTCATGGGCGGACTTATTTTTATCGGCATTCCACTCGGCTATCAAGCTGTTGGTGGTTGGGAAGGCATTACGACCACGTTAGATCGGAGTTTCTTAAATATTTGGAATATAGAATGGCAGCAATTGCTGAACTGGGCGATAACGATCATTCCTATTTGGTTTATTGGAATGACCCTCTATCAAAGAATTTATGCCAGCAAAGATGAAAAGACGGCCAAGCGCGCTTGGTTTATTGCAGGCCTGTAATGGCCCATTATGGCATTCATGGGAGTGCTTTTAGGATTGTTTGCACGCGTTGCTGTTCAGCAAGGTCTTTTTGAAGGGTTGGGCTATGAAGCGATAGCAGATATGGACAGCGAAATGGGACTTCCAATCATGCTGCGTACCGTTTTGCCTGTTGGTTTGATGGGCTTGATGATGTCGGCATATTTTTCAGCCATAATGAGCACAGCAGACAGCTGTTTGATGGCTGCCAGTGGAAATGTAGTGACGGATATTCTTTCCAACATTCTTCCATCAAAGAAGAAAAGCTGTTGAAGTATTCACTGCTAGCCACGTTCGTTATCGGAGCCTTTGCGCTGCTGTTGGCAACGGTAATGACCAATGTGCTTGACCTCATGTTACTATCTTATTCATTCATGGTTTCGGGGCTTTTCATTTCGCTCATAGCGGCATTGTTCTTCAAAAAGAAAGATCCTGTTGCAGCCATTGCAGCCATGATCAGCGGTGGAACAACTACCTTGGTGTTAGAAGTTTTGAAAAAAGAAGAGTTGGTTCAGATGCCTTGGAATATAGATCCAAATATTTTCGGAATCCTCATGTCTCTGTTGGTATATCTATCCATTGCGAATCGAGCATCTTATGGATTGAAGGAATAGGGCTTGCGCATGCTTTACAAAAGCGCGCGAGGTATATTCATGCCCACCATGAAAGGATAGATTTCCTCTATCGTCTTATCGATAAGTTAAGCGAAAAAAAAGGACGGTATAGACTACATTTGTGCCACGAAAAAAAATGGATAAGATGAGCGAGAATAAAGAGCCCTTAAAGTGCTTGATCATTGGATCAGGTCCTGCAGGTTATACAGCAGCAATATATGCCGCCCGTGCAGAGTTGAAACCCGTAATGATTGAAGGTATGCAGCCTGGTGGTCAACTGATGGATACAACTGATGTGGAGAACTACCCTGGATATCCAGAGGGAGTGAATGGCCCGCAAATGATGATGAATTTCAGAGCTCAAGCTGAGCGTTTTGAAACAGATATCAGAACAGGATTTGTGACAAAGGTTGATTTCTCTGGCCCCATTCATAAAGTTTGGGTAGATGATAAAGAAGAATTGCACGCGCACAGCATCATCATTTCTACAGGAGCGAGTGCCAAATGGTTGGGATTAGAAAGTGAATTAAGGTTGAGAGATTTAGGAGGCGGAGTTTCCGCCTGTGCCGTGTGCGATGGTTTCTTTTACCGCGGTCAATATGTGGCCATTGTTGGAGCAGGTGACACCGCTTGTGAAGAGGCATTGTACCTCTCTAAAGTTTGTAAAAGCGTGAAAATGATTGTGAGAAGAGACGAAATGCGTGCTTCTAAAATCATGCAACAACGCGTATTTGACACACCAAACATTGAAGTGCTTTGGAATACAGAAACCATTGAAGTGTTGGGCGAAAACGTGGTAGAAGGAGCAAAAATGTTGAATAACCAAACCAACGAAGAATTTGTGATCAACGTAACGGGTTTCTTCGTTGCCATTGGCCACAAACCAAATACAGACATATTCAAGGGATGGATTGATATGGATGAAACAGGATATTTAAAGCACAAACCTGATTCTTCAAAGTCAAACATCGAAGGAGTCTTCATTTCAGGTGATGCAGGAGACAAGGTTTACCGGCAGGCGGTTACAGCGGCAGGCACAGGATGCATGGCGGCTCTCGATGCTGAACGATACTTGGGAGAAAAAGGACTTCACTAGTTCCTTAGATAAAATATTATCACAAGAAAGAAGCGCCCTTTAGCGCTTCTTTTTACTTTTAAGGCTTCTTACAACGAATAAACACATATGAAAAAGTTACACTTACTCATTTACCCATTCTTGATTTCTGGAATGACGCTGCAAGCTTGCGGAGGCGAGGGCACACCCACTGAACAAGTATCTCAATCAGACACCACAGCATCGGATGATGATCAGTTTGAATATTTCGCAGAGCAATTTGCCGACCTTAAAATCATCCGATATCAAATTCCGGGTTGGGATAAGCTAACTGCTAAACAAAAGGAGTATGTATATTATCTCTACGAAGCGGGTTTGGCTGGTAGAGATATCATTTGGGATCAGAATTATCGCCATAACATCGCCATTAGAAAGGCATTGGAAACCATCATAACCAACTATTCAGGTGATAAAACATCAGAAGATTGGAACAACTTCATGATTTACGCCAAGCGGGTATTCTTTTCAAATGGAATTCACCATCACTACAGCATGGCTAAAATCACTCCAAACTTTACCCAAGAATACTTCTCCACACTTTTGGAGGAATCGAGAGGAAGCGCTTTGAACGAAGAGGCGTTAAAGGCTATGTTTGACCCTTCTTTTGATGCAAAGAAAGTAAACCTTGATCCGGATAAAGGACTGGTGAAAGGCTCGGCAGTGAATTTCTACAGTCCAGATTTGACTGAAGCTGAAGTGGATGCTTACTACGCCAAAGTGATCGATAAGAATGATCCTGAGCCCATTTCTTACGGATTAAATAGCATGTTGATGCGCAACTCTCAAGGCGAAATTGAGGAGTTTGTATACAAAAGCGGTGGGTTGTATGGATCTGCCATCGATAAAATTATTTATTGGCTGGAGAAAGCTTCAGGAGTTATAGAAAATCAACCTCAAGCAGATGCCTTGAAAATTTTGATCGAGTATTTCAGAACAGGTGATTTGAAGAAATGGGACGAATACAACATTGCATGGGTAGGTGCCACGGAAGGCGATATTGATTACATCCAAGGGTTTGTAGAAGTCTACAACGATCCTAAAGGCTACACAGGTTCTTATGAAAGCATTATTGAAATCAATGATTTTGATGCATCTGAACGCATGAAAATGTTGATGGACAATGTGCAGTGGTTTGAAGATAATTCATCGATCATGGATGAGCACAAGAAGAAAAACGTAGTTGGTGTAACCTACAAAGTGGTGAACACAGCTGGTGAAGCAGGTGATGCTTCTCCATCCACACCAATTGGGGTGAACCTTCCCAATGCGAATTGGATTCGTTCTAAGCATGGTTCTAAATCAGTGAGCTTGGGCAACATTGTTCATGCTTATGATAAATCTGGCGGAAAAGGTTTCGCTGAAGAATTCATAAGAACCGAAGAGCTGCGGGCTCGAAGCAAAGAGTACAGCACCTTGGCTGGTAAGTTACACACCGCATTGCACGAGGTGGTAGGTCATGCTTCAGGCCAGCTGAACCCTGGTGTTGGCACACCGAAAGAAACCCTTAAGAGCTACGCTTCTACATTGGAAGAAGGTCGAGCAGATTTGGTGGCGTTGTATTTTCTATTGGATCCAAAAATGGTTGAATTGGGCTTAATGCCATCCCTTGAAGTAGGTAAGGCAGAATACGATTCATACATCCGCAATGGTATGATGCTTCAATTGAGAAGACTGGAACCAGGAGAAGTTATTGAAGAAGCCCACATGAGAAACCGTCAAATGGTGGCTGCGTGGTGCTATGAAAAAGGCATGGCGGATAAGGTCATTGAGAAGAAAGTGATCGATGGAAAAACATACTTTGAAGTTAATGACTACGAAAAGTTACGTGGTTTATTTGGTGAATTACTACGTGAAATTCAACGCATTAAGAGTGAAGGTGATTACAATGCGGGTAGAGCATTGGTTGAAAATTACGGTGTTCAAGTAGACGCTGATTTACATGCGGAAGTGCTCAAGCGAGCAGAGAAGTTGAACAGTGCTCCATACGGAGGTTTCATCAATCCAAAGCTTGTGCCGGTGATGGAAGGTGGTAAGATGGTGGATGTAAAAGTGGAGTATCCATCTGATTTCTTAGAGCAAATGCTTGATTACGGTGCGAATCATTCGTTTTTGGCAGCACACTAATTCTAGATAGATCAAATCAATAAAAAAGAGCGGCCATTGGCCGCTCTTTTTTGTTTGTAAGCTTTGGGGTCAATAGTGTATGGTAATAGTTCCTGTGGTTTCCAGCGGACCTTTCGGATGCTCGTTGAATTGCGCTCCCTTGCATGCAAATTCAGCTTTGGTCAACAGGTATTCATCGCTCGTGGTGCTTCCTGTTACTCCTGATTTTGCTTTCAGTACAGTGCCAGCTCTGTTTACAACCACTTCAACTACCACAGTGCCCGTTTTTTCAGTGGCATTCGACAAGCGTGGCGCTTGAGTCATTTCGCGATCTTTTATGGCGTATTCTACGATGTAGTTGCCATCAGCGCTTTTCATCTTTTTCGTTGGGGTGTTGTCCAATAATTTCCCATCGTAAGGCACATATTCATCAAAAAATATGGAGCTCACATCACGCAACATAATTTCTTTCGGTTGTCTATTTACATACACTACCAATACGTCATCGTTGAGTGACATGACTACACCTTGCACTTTATCTCCTGTTTTTAAAACTAAGCTGTGTTGTGCTTGACCTATGGCAAAACAAGAGGAGAGGGCAAGGGTGAGGATTAGTTTTTTCATCTCTAGCTATTGAACGCACAATATCATAAAGCTAGGCGCTCAAATCAGCGGGATTCAAAAAATATAGAAACGAAGGATTGTGGAAAACCTGATTAGTCGTGTGTGTTGATATCCTGCAGTAATCGCTGTGGCTTTCTGCGAAAAGCTTGAAAACGTTCCTTAGTGAAAATCACGAAGTCGTACTGGCTCATACTGATGAGCTGCTGGTCAGAAATATTAATGAAATCAATAAACTCATCAAATTCATCGCGCGATAAATCGATGATGTCGTAGTCTACATACTTAATAAAAAGCTCCTTCAATAATGCGCGCTTTCGATCTTCGTTGATGATTTCATAGGCCCTTCTTTTTAACTGTTCTTTTCTGCTCAATTGTTGATACAGAAAGGTGAGGGGAGATATGTATGCGTCTATTCCGGTGAGTACATAATCTCGATCATCATATCCTAAGCTGCGGATGTCGTTTTGAATAGAATCCAATTCCCTGCGCGGAAACACCTGCACTTCTTTCAAGTTGAAGCTGATGGGTTGTAAATAGATACGCACTGAGTATTGATTTTTCAAGGTACTATCTTTCATTGAAAGCTTAAAGGTCTTATATCCCATAGCGCCAACGAGCAACGTATCATTTTTATCTGCAACTACTTGAAATGTGCCATCTTTTTCTCCGAATGTTCCCTTCGAGGTGTTTCGGTTTACAATGAGTAAATTGAATGTTGGGTCTTCCTTATGAACTACTTGCCCCTTTATGGTTACCTTTTGAGCATACGATTGATGCCCAAGCAAGATGAATAGTAAAATGGTGAGAAGGGCAGGCCTTGAAAGCATGACAAAGAAACGTCTATAATCGTCCTTTCTTATGCGGCATGTAGCGGCTGTTGCTTCCTTTTCTGAATCCGGCCTTATAGCCTACGAATACTTCCCAAGCGCCTTGATACCCGTTGAGCTTGTTGATGTTACCAACGGAAACATCGTATGAAGAGCCAATAGAGAAACCAGCTAGATTAAACATAATGCTACCGATCACATCCTTTTGCCAGCGGTGGAATAAGCCAAGAGACATACTGTATTCCTTGCGTTTGCCTGTAGTTCTGGTAGGTTCGTTGAAATAGAAAACAAAATCATTTCCGAAAATCACATTGTTTGTTTTGCCCTGGCGGGTAATCAAGAACGAAGGTCGCATAGCGAACAGATTGTCCTTTCTTAAGCGATGCTCCATGTTAAAATGAATCGTGTGTCTTCTGTCCAAGTCGAAGTTAGCGGAATCGATGTAAAGCGAATGATCTGGTGTGTTTGCGTGAAACATTCCATAACCCATGGTAATGTCCGCTAAATCTCCGTCAAAAGAATACTGAATACCTGTGCTTAGGTCAAAGTAGCTCTTCACGTCAGTAGGAAGGTTTTCTCCACTGGGTAAGTAAAGCGCAAAACCTTCACCAACCCATTGGTTATCCCAATAAACACTGGTGTAGTCAATGGCGCGCTGTCCCAATCCTCCCTGAAAACCTACACTCAAGCTGTGTTGTTGTCTAGGGTCTAAATATTGACCAACAGAAAACGTCACGTTGTAACTTCTGTTCACTAATCGCACATCGCCTTGATCATCGTTGACCACATTGAATCCAAAGCCCCAAATATTTCCAGCCCATGCATTGATTGGAAGGTTAATGTCAAAACTTGCCACTCCACTTCTGTAAGGTTGAGAGATCACATAGTTCTGTTCTCTTGCAGAAAGATTCAAGCTCCATTTGGCTTCAGAGTTACCTGCCAATGCTGGGTTGATAGTGAGGGGTTGGTAATTGTATAGCGAAAACTCTGGATCAATGCCTTGAGCTTTTGTTCCTAAAGCGATTGCTAACAAGCCTAATATGTATACCGATCTTCTCATTAGTACCTCAATAGTGTTACGTTACCAGTAAGTTCCTCAACTGTACCATCTAAGAACGTGACCTTCACATAGTAGTTATAAGATCCGCCTGGAGCTGGAGCGCTTTTATAGGTTCCGTCCCATCCGTTATTTTGAGAGTAGGACTCAAACACCATTTCACCATAGCGATTCCAAATGCGTATCACATAACCCTCGTTTGCAATGCCGTTTCCTCTAGTCCAAAGGATGTCGTTGTTATCATCGCCATTTGGGCTAAAGATATTCGGTATTCCTGCGAAATAAGATTCTTCCACATACACGATCAACGAGTCGTAC
>Ga0181607_10000486_pt1 | contig 34311 bp, 34 predicted proteins | sample 041ome_9_FD_132420 | JGI IMG/M metagenome (GOLD analysis project Ga0181607, IMG submission 132420) | Coastal salt marsh microbial communities from the Groves Creek Marsh, Skidaway Island, Georgia - 041413US metaG (megahit assembly) | ecosystem: Environmental > Aquatic > Marine > Intertidal zone...
AGTAGGAACACTAACAACAAGTTTTCCAACATTTGCAACCTACTTTCTGCTATCCATCCTTCTAGCCTTTTTTAACTATGCTAAAGTTTTTACTCTTGATTTTATTGGTATTTTAGTAAGACTTTTTCAAGAATTTAGTAAACTAAACAAGAATATAATGCTTGTAAGCAACAATCATGTTGTTATTAAGAAACTTTACGAATTAGTTGATAACAAAACAAATATTTATAAGCAAAACTTTTCTATTTTAGCGAGTGAAAAAAAAGCCATCTCTTTTAGAGACGCAAGCTTCAAATACTTTAATTCAGAACTTGAAATATTTGATAATTTAAATTTAAATATTGAAAAAAATAAACATACTATTATTACAGGTCCCAATGGATCTGGTAAGAGTACCTTATTGGGTCTTTCAGCTGGTTTGCTTTTTCCGCAAAAAGGAAAAATAGTTAGTTATTCAAACAAATTTGGATATGTTGGAGTCACACCTTTGATAATATCTGGGACTCTTAGGGATAATCTTATTTATGGAAATTCAAAAAATATACCGGATAAAGATTTAATAGCTTATTTAGAAAAGTTTCAAGTTTTTAACGAGAGTGCAGGCAATAATCTTGATAATATTGTAAATAATAAAATCCTCTCTTCTGGCCAGTTGCAAAAGATATCTTTTATTCGATCCCTTATATCTGATGTTGATATTTTACTATTAGATGAATCTACGTCTAATCTTGATGAGAATTCAAGAAAGTTAATATTCGATTTGCTTAAAAAATCTCAAATGACAATAATCAACTCTACTCATAATCATCAAGATTTTGATTATGATAATCATTTAAAGATTGTAATAGAAAATGAAAAAAGGTTAGTTATTCCTGGTTAATAGTAAATACTGTTCGTATTCTTTTTCCATTATGGTTTCTAAAGAATTAAGTTTACTAACACTTAAATGAGCATTAACAGATATTCTATAAATTTCTTCTATATTACTTATGTAGTTTTCAACTAGATTGAGTAGATTATTTTTAGTATGTAGTAAACCTGAAATATTATTTGATATAATTTCTGAATTATTTTCGATATCTTTTGTTATAACTAAACATCCATAGCCTAGGGCCTCAAGAGTACTCTTAGAATTTCCTTCATAATCAGAGCTCGAAATATAAACTCTGTACTCCTTGTATTTTTCCATGAGGTCACTGTGATTCAGTTTTCCAATAAAATTAATATTTACATTAAAATCCTTAGCTAAATTCTTGAGCATGTTTTTTTGAGATCCTTCTCCAACAATATCAATTTGTAAATCTGAGTTTGTAAAGCTTTCTATAAGAGAGCTAAAATTTTTTTGGTTTTCCAACCTGCCAACAGCAATCACTCTATTGTCATAACGAGATTCAATATCCTCTTTTGTTATCTTAGGAAGACTTGTTGTCCAGTTAGGGTTAACCACTATTTTATTTCTGGACACTAAAAAAAATTTTTCTAAAAATAATTTATCGGAAATACTTGTAACAATATAGGTATTAGATAGAAATAAAGTTATTTGGGTCAGTATAAAATAAAAAATTCTTTTACTTAAGTTTTTATTATCATTGATAGAGAATCTAAAAATATCATACCCAGTTCTAATTAAAAGTGGCCTATTTAAGTAGTACTTACATAATATTGCCATCCAAGAGCCCATTAATTGATTTGTTTTTATTAGATCAGGCGTTTCAACTAAGCTTATTAATTTTCTTGAAAACATTATTGATTGAAAGAGTGTTAAAAATTTAGATTTAAGCACTTTATTATATTTGTAATATGGGATGATCGTGAAATTCCTTTCGTATTTCAAATCCTCTTCAGTTCCAAAAGTAACAAATGTGAAAGAGATTTTTTTCTTTGAATGAAGTTCTTCATAAAATCTCATCTCTCTATTTAACAAACCAGAATCCTGCCAATCTTTTAAAGAGACTCCAAATGTTAAGAAGACAAGAACGTTCATAGACCAATTTTAATATATAACTGAATAGTTATAGTATTTTTTTCTATAATCTGTGTATTGAGATGAAAATTTTAATACTACACAATCAATATAGAAATCTTGGAGGTGAGGATATTGCCGTCAGTAATGAAATAGAATTGTTAAAAAAGCATTACGACGTAAAAGTTCTTAATTTTTCAAATAATAAAATTACCTCTCTAAGCGTACTGTTTTCTTTTTTTACTAACAATAATTACCAGAGTAATAAAATATTAAAAGAAAATTTAAAATCATTTAAACCAGACTATGTGTATATACACAATACTTGGTTTAAAATATCTTTAGGAATTTTTAGAATATTAGATAAATGGCCAGTTCAAGTAGTCATAAAACTTCATAACTTTAGATATGACTGTACTAAATCATTCAAGTCTTCTAGCCATTTTAAAGGAGAAAATTTTTGTAGAGGCTGTGGACTAAGTCCTTCAGATATAGGCTATATTAATAAGTATTTCCCAAACTCATTGTTAAAGTCATTTTTTGTGTTAATTTATGGTGCTAAATATTTTAGAATTTTACAAAATAATAATCTTAAAATATTAGTACTTACAAGCTTTCATAAAAACTATATTCAGAATTTGGGAGTTGATCAGAAAAAAGTCTTCTTGCACCACAACTTTATAAATGCTCAGAAATTAAGTAATCATGAGGAAAGCAAAAAAGAAAATTATTACATATACGCAGGAAGAATCTCAGAAGAAAAGGGAGTAAAAGAACTAATTACTAGTTTTAATGATGCAAAGTTATCAAATGTGAAACTTAAAGTAGTTGGGACAGGGCCACTATTAAACAGTCTTAAAGAATCAAATACAAACAAAGATGTAGAATTTCTTGGAGCAATGAATAATGAAAAAGTTCTAAATTTAATTAAGAATTCAAGGGCGGTAGTCACAGCTACTAAACTTTACGAAGGTCAGCCTACACTTCTATGTGAAGCGTCTTCTTTTGGTATACCGTCTGTTTTTCCTGAAACAGGAGGGATATCAGAATTTTTTCCAGACAATTATAGTTATAAGTTTAATCAATTTGATTACAAAGATTTAGAAAGAAAATTAACAGAAATTTTACACTCCAATATCTACACATCGGAAGGAAACAGTAATAAAGAATTCATTATGAAAATGTTGAGTGAAGAAATAATAATAAGTAATTTTCGAGAAATATTAAATGCAAAATAATTCAAATTTAGTATCAGTTGTTATGAGTGCTTATAACTCCGAAAAAACAATAGCGGAATCTATTGAAAGCATACTAAATCAGTCATACCAAAATTTTGAATTTCTAATTATAGATGATTGCTCAACTGATAAAACTTTAGAGATTATTGAATCCTATAAAAAGAAAAATGATAAAGTAAAGCTTTTCAAAAATAAGACAAATTTGGGACTTACTAAATCTCTCAATATCCTAATCGAAAAAAGTTCAGGTCAGTATATAGCTAGGCAGGATGCCGATGATATTAGTTTACATCACAGAGTTCAAGAACAGATGAAGCTACTTAAAAGAGATAATCTAGATTTTTGTACAACAAGAGCAACTATCAAGGACTCAAAGAAATTACGTCCTGGAGTCTCATCTTTCCTACCCAAAAAAGTAGCTCTTAAATTTAAAAATCCTTTCATACATGGAACTTTATTAGTCAAAAAAACAGTCATTAATAAAATTGGTAATTATGATGAAAATTTCTATTATGCACAGGATTACAAATTATTTTTCGATTTACTAGAATACAACTATAATTTTAAAGTGATTTCAAAACCACACTATATTCTCAATGTAAAAAATAATATTTCTGAAAATAAAAGAGCGCAGCAGAATTATTTTGCAGAATGTGTAAGAAAAAAAATTACTCCTTCAAAATATCTAAAAGGTTAATTAATGAAAATTTATATAAATAAAGTAAGAGAAAATTGGGTCGTCGACAATTTCATCAACGAATGGAAAGAATACAATGGAGATAAAACTGTTAAATATGCTAAAAATGCAGAACTAATTTGGATAATTGCACCATGGACATGGAATCGTATTAGTAAAAGACATTTAACTAAAAAGAAAGTAATCTGCACAATTCACCATATTGACTTTAATAAATTTGATGATGCTGAAAGAATTAATTTTTATGATAGAGATAGGTATATCGACTTTTATCATGTGATTTCTGAAAAAACTAAGAACCAACTTAAAAAGTTAACAAATAAAAAAATTTTCATACAACCTTTTTGGATAGATCAGAGAAAATTTCATTATTTACATGATAAAAAATCATTAAGAAAAAAATACAAATTAAACAATGAATCATTTTTAGTAGGGTCCTTTCAGAGAGATACTGAAGGCCATGATTTGATTAGTCCTAAACTTTCAAAAGGACCGGATAAGTTTCTAGAAATTGTAAAAGATCTTCAAAAAACACAAAATAACTTAGAAGTAGTTTTAACTGGAAAAAGAAGAAATTACTTAATAAAAAATTTTGAGGAAAATTCTATAAACTATAAATATTTTGAAATGGTTGATTTTGCAACTCTTAATGAACTATACAATATTTTAGATTTATATATTGTTAGTTCCAGAATAGAGGGTGGTCCCAGGTCTGTATTTGAATGTGCACAAACAGAAACGCCAATAATTTCTACAGATGTAGGTTTTGCATCTGAAATATTGGCCGAAGAATCTATATACAACTTTGAAGACCATTTGAAGGCAAAGCCAAATATTGAGCATGCTAAAAATAAGGTTTCCAATTTTCTAATTCCTGAGGGTTTTCAGTATTATTTAAATATGTTTAATGAGGTTTATGAAAGTTAGCATTGGAACAAATATTAAAGATGGACCATGGGGTGGAGGAAATCTTTTTGCGATTAATCTCAAGAATCATTTACATTCGAAAGGGTTTAAGGTTGTTAACAATTTAGATGATGATGATATTGATATAATTTTGATAACTGAGCCAAGAAGAACCTCAGAATCATCTGCCTTCACGCATATTGATGTTCAAAAGTATCTCAAATTCGTTAATAGTGAAACACTTGTAATGCACAGAATCAATGAATGCGATGAAAGAAAAAATACAAAGTATTTAAATAAATATATGATAAATGCAAATAAAGTTGCAGACTACACAGTTTTTGTTAGCACTTGGCTAAAAAATTTATATGAAAATCAAGGCATAAGTACAAAAAATAACCATGTGGTACTTGCAGGAGCAAATAAAGAAATATTTAATAACAATGATTATGTTCCTTGGGATGGATCTGAAGAGATGAGGATTGTTACGCATCATTGGGGTGCAAACTGGAATAAAGGATTCGATGTGTATACAAATTTAGATAAATTAATTTCTAGCAAGAAGTGGCAAAATAAAATCTCATTTACATATATAGGAAACCTCCCAAAAAATTTTAAATTTGAAAATACCAAAGTAATAAAGCCTCTTTCAGGAGAAAACTTGGCTGAAGCTATTAAAAAAAATCATATTTATTTGACAGCATCAATAAATGAACCTTCAGGAAACCATCATATTGAGGGAGCTCAGTGTGGACTTCCCTTATTGTACATTGACAGTGGAGGCATACCAGAGTACTGCTCAGGATTTGGTGAGATATTCGATAAATATAATTTTGAGCAAAAACTTGAAAAAATAATGAATGAGTATCTTGAGAATGTAGAAAATATGAAAAATTATCCTAATAATTCAGACATTATGTGCACTGAGTTTGAAAACTACTTTATTGAGATGATAGATAATAAGGAAAATTTACTTCACCAGAGAAACCAAAATATAAAAATTGGTACTTTAGAAAGATTTTTGTATAAGCTTAAAAGACGTAAAAAAATTAAATAGGTACCAATGAAATGATAAAAAAAAATATTGATATAAATTTTATGAAGACTTTAATATTTTATTTCAGCTTCGCAATCTTATTTTTAACAGCTGTATTTACTCGTTCTTTTCTAGGTTTATATATCGGACCTTTTTTACTTGGTCAATTATTTGTTGGATTTGGTTTACTAGTTTCTTTCTATGCTCTCGTAGTTAGAAAACCGATAAGTTATTTTGAGGCAATTGGCTCAAAATTCAATAAAACATATTTAATAATTATCTTATATTTTTTGACTCGAATTGTGGTAAATTATCGTGATTTAAGCCTCTATTATTTTAAATCTAGCTCATTTATTTGGACTGTTGGTTTCTTATATGTAGGACTTATAGTTTATAAATTTTCTATCAAGAGTTTATTGTTATCCTTTGGATTTATATTACTTCCATTTGTCGTATACATATTTCAAACAGGAAACTATCCCGATGTAGTTATGAAAATCTTTTTAAATTATTCAGATAAATTTCAATTTATGAAATCTTCCGATATGGTAATTATTCTGATAGTTAGTTGTTTTTATCTTAAGAAATACTATTTTTCAGATAAATACTATATATTTTGGATAAATATATTAGTAGTACTTTACTTTCCCCTGGTTGCTTCAAACAGTAGAGGTGCTGTTGTAGGATTAGTTTCCTTTTATGTAATGGACTTCATTTTGAATTTCAAAAATATTAAGAAGTTAAAGTTCAATATCTTGATAATCATAATAATAAATGTAATTGTCTTTTCTTTATCTTCTCTTCGCTTAACTGGAGTAGATATTCAAAGTCCAGATAGTGATATAAGTGTAATTTCAGAAATTCCTTCAGCAGTTTCAAAGATTGTGGAAGAAAAAAATACACAAGATGTATTTTTATCTTTTTACTTTGCAGACAGCAGAATATTCTCAACAGATCCAACAACAAATTGGAGATTAGACATTTGGCAAGATGTAATACAAGATTTAGGTGAGAAAAATAGAATTCTCAGAGGATATGGATACAATGAAATAATTCCAGTTATGACAGACCCTTCAGCTCCGGGTCGACTTGGGAGAGATGGGCTAAATGAGCATGTTCATAATTACTTAGTGACAATATTTGCTCGTGGCGGGATAATAAACTTAGTTTTATTTTTGTTTCTTCACTTTGAGTTAATCAGAAAGTTCATTAAATCTTCATTTGGTAGTTATTCGCTATGTTTAGTTATCCCGTGTTTTTTAATGTCGAGTGTAGACATAACTATGGATGGTGTCCAATTTCCACTTATTTATTATTTTTTCATTGGCTACTTTCTACAGAATAAAGATTAATATTTCATTAGGAATGTTTAATATAAAATGACAAAAAAAGCTCTTATTACAGGAATAACCGGCCAAGATGGTAGCTACCTTTCACGACTTTTAATAGAAAAGGGTTACGAAGTTCATGGAACAGTTAGAAGGTCTTCTACAATAAACACCTACAGAATTGATGATTTAATATCTAAATACAGCGAAACTGGAAAATTAAAATTACACTACTCTGATTTATTAGATTCTTCCTCTTTAAATACTTTAGTTCAAACGGTGTTACCGGATGAGATATATAACCTAGCTGCTCAATCACACGTTATGGTCTCATTTCAGAACCCCATGTTTACTGCACAAACAGGAACAATAGGGTCACTCTCTTTATTAGAAGCTATCAGACATTCAGAAAAAGATATTAAATTTTACCAAGCTTCCTCCTCAGAAATGTATGGAGGCAAGTTAAGAGAACCTTTAAATGAAGATTCTATTTTCGACCCTCGAAGCCCTTATGCTGTGTCAAAAGTATTTGCACACAACATGACAAAAATGTACAGGGATTCTTATGATTTATTTTGTGTAAATGGAATATTATTTAATCACGAGTCGCCTCTTAGAGGGCAAACTTTTGTAACTAGAAAAATTTCGAGAGCACTAGGAAGAATACATCTTGGCATACAAGAAAAACTTACCTTAGGAAACCTTGATGCATCAAGAGATTGGGGTTATGCGGGAGATTACGTAAAGGGTATGTGGAAAATGTTACAACATAATGAGCCAGATGATTGGGTTTTGGCAACTGGAGAAACTCATACCGTGAAAGACTTCCTTCAAACAGCTTTTTCTTTGTTAAATTTAGATTGGAAAAATTATATTCTTACATCTGAAAAATATTTACGACCAAATGAAGTTGAGTATTTATTAGGCGATTATTCTAAAGCAAAAGAGCATTTAGATTGGAACCCAGAAACTTCATTTAAAGAATTAGTTGAAAAAATGATTAACGCTGACATTGAGCTTGCGAAAAGAGATAAAGTTCTTCTTAATGAAGGATTAATTGAACCAACCTGGGAATATCCAATATTTTAAGGATTATTCTCTAAGAACCATTTATATGTTTTTGCAAGACCGTCACTTAATGAAACATTGCTCTTCCAACCCAGAGCATTAATTTTTGAAGAGTCTAATAACTTACGAGGATTACCATCTGGATAATTAGTATTGAATAGAATTTCTCCTTCAAAATCTATTACCGACTTAATTTTATAGGCTAGATCATATATAGAAATTTCTTCCCCAGTACCAATATTAAGCAGTTGTGAATTAGGGTTGTTTTCAATAATAAATCTTATTGCAGAAGCAAAATCTTGAACATACATAAATTCCCTAAGAGGTTTTCCACTTCCCCAGAGTTCCACTGTTTCTTTTTTTGAAACTTTAGATTTATGCATTTTGTAGATTAAACCCGGTATTACATGGCTCTTTAACTCATTAAAAGTATCATTTGGACCATATAAATTTGTAGGCATAATGTTTATGACATTATGTCCGTATTGTTCAATTAATGAATAGCCCATTTCCAACGATGCTAATTTAGCCATTGCATATGGAGAATTAGTAGGTTCTAATTTCCCTGTCATAAGACTTTCTTCTTTTAATGGTGATTGGGCATTTAGAGGGTATATACAACTACTACCAATATTAATGATTGTAGTTTCTGGAAAACTTATTAAAGATTCAAAAATATTTAAACTAATTTTGATATTTTCTGATATAAATTGAAATTTTTCAGTGCTATTGGCATGTATACCACCAACTTTTGCAGCAGCTATTATTACAACATCAGGATTTGAATTTGTTATTTTTTTCTTAGTCTCCTCAGCTGAAAAAAGATTAGTATCTTGTCTTGACGAAGAGATTACATTGTATTTTTTATCATCCTTTAATAGTTCACGAACTATTGAACTACCTACAAGGCCCTTACTACCAAAAACTAAAATATTCATATATTAAGCTTATTTGAAAAAATTCTTAATAAAGATATTTTATAAAAGTTTAATGGCCTTTTTAAATTTAGAAATTTAAATGTAAGTGTGTAAATAATTAAATAAAATAAATCAAATCGTTTAACAGTTTTTACCAAATGGTACTGATTGAGAGTTTTAATTGCAACATCCTGATAAAAACTGCTTCCTTTATTGAAGACACTTCTAATTGACCAAGGTTTATTATTGCTTTGATAGTGAATAAAAAGTGCATTATGTTTAATCTCTTTGGTATCCATAGGCCACCTAAGATTGATTGGATAGTTAATATTCTGACTAATTTCAATATAATCACCATCAAAAAAACTATTTAATACGTCTTGATCCCAGTATATAATTTTGTCCTTGATTTCTTCAAGTTGCTTTAGCAGTAATTCTCCAATATTATTTTTTAACCATTTTTTATGATCTACAAACATGACACCTGCATTAAAGTACTTAGATGATTTCATTTCCAACCTTTGGAAGATTTCTTCAGTATACGAATTTAAGTTATTTTCAGTTCGACAAGCTACGATATAGGTTTTATTGGTTAAATCTTCAAAAATCTCATTTATATAGTATTCAGGATTGTTAACACAAATGATATCTGCGTCCATGTATATATATCGATCAACCTCTGCAGGTATAATTTTATCAATGAAGAGTCTATAGTAAGTTGCCTCTGAGACATGACGATTTTCAACCTTTGGAAAATAAAAACTACTGTACTCAAATTTATAAATATGAAGATTAAAGTTATCAAATTTTTTATTCAAAAGATTATGAAAATTTGAAAAAGTCACTGGATTTTTATGTATGATATATAAATTAATCTTTGAATCTATATTCTCTAGTAAGCTATATATCGAATAGAAGAGTTGATGATTATAATTTTCATCTACAGCAAAAACAAAATTATTCACAATTCTATTGTATTAATATAGTGGTAAAAGTATATGAAAATAAAAATTAATCAAGAATTTAAAGAAGGGTTAGCAAATTATTTAACCTCACTTAAAACTGAGAGTGATTTTCATTTCCTACCCACAAAAAATGGAGTTACTGAAACTGGAAAAGATTTAGAACTAGGATTTAGTTGTTTAGCACTCAAATCTTTTTTTATCTTAGGTGAATGGCAAAACTTTTCTAACAAAAAAAAAGAAAATTGGGCCAATTACATTAATTCATTTCAAAACGACAACCTGCCTGAATTTTCAAAAAATTCATATATTGATGAAAATTATTACAAAAATATAATTAAAACAGATGTTAATAAAGAGATTAAAAGAAATGTAAAAAAATTATTAAATAGAGGAGACGCAAAAACTAAAAAAAATGAAATTAGTGAATATATTAGAGCTGAATCTAAGCAAGCAATTTCTACTCTTGCTCAAATTGGCCAAACTTCGAAATCAAAATATGAAGAAAAAATATTTAATTCTGATCTAGAAAAATATTTAACATCTTTGAATTGGAATAGGCCCTGGAATGCTGGAGCTCAATATTCAGGGTTATGTGTATTTCTAGAAACGCAAGAAAAGAATACAAAACAATATGAAATAATTAAGCAGGAGCTCTATGATTTTTCAAGTTTAATTCTTGATACAGAGTCAGGATTCTATTTTAAAGGCAACATCCCATCTGAATCCGAGTTAATTAATGGTGCAATGAAAATGATTACCGGTTTTGATTGGCTAGGTATTCCTATTCATAAGCCTGAGAAAATAATAGACAAGTCCTTAACTATCAAAGTATCCGGTTACGGGTGTGATTTAGTTGATATTGTGTATGTTCTATATAAGTGTTCAGAGCACACTGACTACAGAAGAAAAGATATATTGAAATACTTTAATTACTTAGAAGGAGTTATTGCCAACCACTACTTAAAAGACGAAAAAGCTTTTTCTTACAATGTAGACAGTAGTCAAATATATTATTACGGTTTAAAGATAACAAAAGGTTTAAAAACAGCAGACTTGCATGGAACAATATTATTACTTTGGGCTCTATCTATGATTAACGATTTAAATGATAAAAAAGAAATTAATCTCAATATAATAAAGCCTTAAAATGAAAATTAAAATTTATAATATTTTTCTATATAACCTTTCCCTATTCTCGTTAATGTACATATTTTTATTTATTCTATATCCAGAGAACTCATCATATTTTGAATGTAACCAGCTAGCTGAAATTAAAAGATTTGGAATAATCTTTAATATTCCTATATCATGTGATTTAGATTTGTATCTAGTTGGAATAAATGATTTTGCTTCAATTCATACTTTTGATTACAATTATCAAACTAGGCCAATTTATATTTTATATATCTCTATGTTCTATCATTTCTTTGGTCATTTTATTAGTAATCTAAACTTACTGGGATTATTTGCATTTAGTATAGGACACATCATCATCATAACTCTTTGTATTGCTGTACTTTTAAAAACACTAGATGAATTAAAAATACAATATAACAAAAAAGTTTATCTGATAATTCTCTTTTTTGGAGTTAGTCCAATTTTAAAATGGGGGGTCTTTGATGCAGCCCATCAGACTTTAACAATATTACAATTTACTTTATCTTTTTATTTCTTAACTAAAAAAGAAAAAAGCACCTTAGAACTATTTGTTTGGAGTTTTATTGTTGGCTTATTAGCACTTTCAAACATGACCTTTTTAATTTGTTTACTTTATTTATTTTATGAAAAAATAAATAAACCAAGAAAAATAATAATAAATTTTTCTCCAATTTTTATATCTACTATTTTGAGCCTGATACCAGTTTTTGCTTGGAATCAGTATATTGTTTCACAGGGCTTTACTCCCTACAATGCTGCTGTAGAATATTGGAAGCAATTTATTTGGATAAAAGACCATATTCTTGCGGGCTACGAAAATGTTAATTTTGATTTGGGCAGATCTGAATATTACTGTATGTCTATTCCACTATTTTTGAAATGTTATTTGTCTGATTTTGTAAAAAGTCTATATTTCCTATCTCCGATTATTTATTTATGTATTCTTAATTTTACGAGTAACTGGAATAATCTCCTATATAAACTTAAAGGAGTTTATTTCAACTTATCCTTCATCTACATAACTCTATTTGTATTTTGGAGTTTTATTGGCTGGTATCCACCGTTAAGATTTAATTTATATAGTCTTAGTTATTTTGTAATATTTATTTTTATAGTTCAGATATTACAACTTGATGACAAAATTGATATTTTATTTTCCTCTTCAATATATTTTATTTATTTCGCATTCTTGAATCACTGGAATAATCTTAATATTGTGAATTTTAATTCAGGTATTGTAGTTTCATTAGTGATGTTGATAATTTATACAATTAAAAAAATAAAAGATCGTATAAATATTACTTCAAAACTTTAAAATTCAATAATTTGAAATTATTATCTTTAAATAATTGTTCTAAATTATAACTTGTAATTATCCCATTTTTATGAGTTTTTTCATGGTTTCCAATCCATCCATATATCGAAAAACTATAGAAGTATACTTTTTTATTAATACCAGACTCTAAGTCTTCACATATAGAATAAACTTCATCCTCTATATCTGGAAAATCTAAATCATCATAATAAATAATAAAATCTTCAGCAAGGCTTTCTTTTATTATTAGTTTGTATTCTGATTTGATACCTTCCGCTGTATGTAATGCATCAGAAAATATAAAATCAAAATTTTTATTTGCTTTTAGTTTAAACTTTTGACCATCTTCTGGACTTAACACACTACCTTGGAAGTAGTAAAGTTTATTATTATTGCTTGAAATTAACTCTAAGTCACTAAAATTTGGGTTAATTGAGTTTATATCATATGCATGTATGTGTGAATTGTTAATAGCGTTATTTATCTGTAGGTAGTTTTTTAACACAGATACACCAATTTCAAGATAGTTTATATTTTGAGAACCATGAATTAGTTTCATAATATAAATCATAAGGTCGCTATATGTTGGGTATTTAACAATTTCTTTATCTAATTCTTTATATATACGCCTTTGGATGCCGTAGTCGTTATTTTTATAAATGTCTTCGGGGAGAAAATTATCTATTTTACTTAGATATTGTCTATTAATATTAATTATTTCTTCTATGTCTTTATTTTTATTCAGTGAATAAAAAATACTTACCAATGTATTTTTATATAATTTACTTACTATAAATGTTAATTTTTTAATTCTATATATAAACTGTTCCATAATTTTTATTGTAAACATTAATAATAACTTTTTATAGAAACTTTATTTGATTTGATAAATAATATATTTATTTTTAATACATCTTTATTTGTTACAATACTAGATAATGACAACCCTTTTAATTCTGGCTTATAATGAAGAAAAAACAATAGGCATATTGATTGAGGAGTTGTTTAAAGAATTTGATTATATTATTGTTATCGATGACAATAGTACTGATAAAACCCAATCAATAGTTCAACAATACACTGAAAATAATAACTTCATATATCACAAAAATAAAAAGAACCTGGGAGCTGGAAAATCATTCGAGAAAGGTGTTCATATTTTCAATGAGCTAGATTCCGAATATCTTTTGAAGATTGATGGGGATGCTCAGTTTAAAACTGAAGATATAAAAACAATTAAAAATCTTGGAATTAAAGAAAAATTTGACTTTATTAAAGGAGATCGATTCTGGGAAAATGGCATAGAGGGAAAGATACCATTCATAAGATATTTTGGAAATGCACTTGCTTCTTTTTTGATAAAACTTTCAACTGGTAGTTGGAAAATAAATGATCCATTAAATGGTTTATTTTTCATTTCTAAAAAAGCTGCGTCAGGTTTTTCACTAGCTAAACTTTTTAATCGATATGGCTATCCATTTTACTTAGTAACCTATATATCAGACAAGGCAAAAAGTACTTATATAAAATTTGGTCAATATCAAAATACAATTATTTATGGAAACGAAAAAAGTGACTTAAAAGCAAACGTGATGCTTTTTAAGTTACTTTATTTTACATTCATATCTTTTTATAAAAAGATAAAAACAAAAATGAAATATTCAAACTTACAGTTTTCTGCATTAATTGATATAGTATCCCATTTTTTTCTTCTATTTTCTATTTTTTCATTTTATAAATTAGTGAGTATTAGGTATTATTCATCCGAAGGCCCACAAGGTTCGTGGTTTCTAGTAGCAACTCTTTTTATGTCTATATTCTTTATACTTTTATCTCTTTCACAAAAAATTGAAAATAACTCCGAATCAAATGAAATAATAATTCTTAACAAAAAATGAAGAAATTATTTAACAAAAAAATAGTTTTCATATTGTTGTTATTTATTATTTTTCTCTTATTTTTTAAGATAGATTTCAGGTTTTCTGACGGAATCTTTTGTTGTGGAGATGATTATGACTATTTTTCGCATGCGCAAACAATAGCTGAAGATTTTGACCTGGATTACACTAACCAGTTGAAGGGGTATGAAGAAAAAAGATTTAACTTAAACGGCAAAATAGCACCAAAGGGGTTTTTTGGATCGGGGTTTCTTGCTAGCCCTTTTTTATTTTTTGGAAACTATATTGATGGAATAAGTAGTAACTACTTAACAGATTCTTATTCCAATTTTATGAATTATGGATTGCTTTTATATTCACTTTCTTCAATTTTTTATATGTTCTTAACTTTAGAATTACTTCATAGAATATTACAAAATATTGATATAAATATTAAGAAACTAGAAATATTATTGTTCTACGCCTCTTCCGGTGTTTTTTATTATGCTTTTGAAAGATTCTCAATGTCTCATGTTTATGAAACATTCACCATTACTCTTGTAATATTTTATACTTTTCAGTATTTCAAAAATAGTAAAAACTTTTCTGCATTTTTAGTACCTCTTTGCATGCTTTTAGCTCTTTTAGTAAGGCTTGTAAATTATTATGTTTTAATAATTCCATTGATAGTTAGGATTTTATTTTTTAAAAAAACTACAAAAAATATATATATAAATAGGTATTTTGCATATTCATCAATTTTGTCAATTTTAATATATTCTTATTTGTCTCTTAAAATTTATGGCATAATTTCTATAAATCCAGAAACACTTTACAACGCAAATGGAGTTCTAAACAGTTTTGTTCAAGATGTTGAGTTGATTCCATTCTTTTTTACAAATCTTAAAAACTTACTCATAGTGTTATTTGGTCAAGAGTTTGGGATTCTTTGGTTTTCTCCAATAATATTTATAGGCTTGATTTCAGCAGTTTTACCTTTTAAAAGAGAAACTATTTTCGAAAAAATAATTCTTCTAGTTCCATTTATTATGTGTTTTGCTTCTGTTTTATTATGGAGATCTACTGCTTCTTCATATGGCTTTAGGTATCTGTCTTCATTGGTTCCACTTTCAATTATTTATTTTTACTCAAACAAAAGTATCAAAAGTTATTACTTCATAAGAAAAGTTTTAATCTTCCTCTCCCTCTTTTCAATTTTAGGAGTCCTTTTTTTTGAGACAACAACGCTTACACAACTTTCGACAACTAATGAGCTAAATAGTTTTGGTAGGAATATTAAGTATGTTGAACCCAATTATCTTAAAGGTGTTGTTCAATCATTCATAGAACTGGAAAGCTATTTAAAAATATTTTCAACTAGTTTTTTAGGTGTTTTTATATTTAAAGTGCTATTTTCTACCTTAGGTTATGACTTATTAATTGATATCCTTGAAAAACTCAACTTACCAATTTACAATCAAGATTTTATAAACTACCTTGCTGAAATTCAAAAAGTATCTTTTTTAAAAATACTCTTAGTTTTAATTGTTTTTCTATATATTTCTAAAAGATATATCGTAGATTTTAAGAAAGAATAAAATTGCAAAAAATAAATTTTATAACATATAGTGAAGGTAAAGAGTTTGAAGTTTCTAAAAAACACATAATATCTTTGGCCAAATTTTCTGGTTTTTTTGAAGAATGTATTCCTTATTCGTTTAGAGATTTGGATTCTGAGTTCAAAAAAAAATATTTTGATATATTAAAAATGCAACGAGGTGCTGGTTATTGGCTCTGGAAATTAAATATCATTGAAAAATCTTTAAAGAGCATGAACAATAATGACATATTGGTCTACTCGGATGCAGGTTCGTCATTTAACTTACATGCAAAAAAAAGATTTAATGAGTATATAGATTTATTAAATAGCCAAAATATATATGGGAATTTGAGGTTTGAATGCGAGCCACAGCATATTGAAAACTTGTGGACATCGAAAGAACTATTTGACTACTTTAATATTAAAACAGATTCACAACATGCACTATCAACACAACTTGAAGCTGGTCATATGATTTTTAAAAAAACAGAACATACTTTAGAATTGTTGAAATCATTCCATAAAGTTTTAGACCATGACATAGAATTGATTACTGACAAGTACAACCATACTACTCAGATTGCTAATTTTATGGAAACACGACATGATCAGAGTATCTGGAGCCTTCTTTCTAAAATAGAAGGTTCTATTTGGGTTAAAAATGAAACTGACTTTAAAGAAAGACAAAATCAACAATATGAGTATCCATTTTTAGCAGTTAGGAGAAAAGGCCACGGATTAAGAGACAGAATTTTTTACAAATTTCTGAAATACCATAAGCAAAATAAACCAGAGTATTTTAAAATTTAAAATCTTGTTAACAGGTTTCAGAGTCTAATTTAAATATTTCATAATCTATTTCCTTATAGCATTGAGTAATCAGTTCAGGAAAATTTATATACTCTGATTCAAACAGTTTAAAATCAAAACCTGAAGGACACTCTAATTCAAAGCCACAGTAGTAAATATATTCTGGCAAGTTATTTTCAAGCTGGTTTTTTAGTTCAAAGATTTGTTTTTCTGTGAGTATTTGAGGGTGAATGAGCCAATATTTAGAATAAGGCTTTGTTTTTAATTCATAGTATGCATTAGTGCTTCCCCAACCATAGAGAAATAAAAAATCATTATTAGAATTTTGTAACAATTTTTTTGTTTCTTGAGAGAGATCCTTAAACATAGATACTTCTGAATATGTTAAATTTGGTTGAATTTCAGTATAGGAGTAAAGAGAGTGGTTAAGTTTTAGAATATAACCCGAAAAACCAACAATTAAAACTAGAACTAAAATTTTATTAATTTTCAGATTATATAAAAAACATAGTATAAAAAACAGAGCAAAAATTTTTGGAATATCAAAATGTCCTCCATCATCTTTATCGACTAGTGCGTATGTTGAAAGCATGAGGAATGAGTAAATGTATATTGAACTTTGTTCTTTATAAAGTACTTGGTTTAAAAAATTTTTTAAAATAATAAATCTTTCACCCTGCAGTAAAAGTAAAAAAGCAAATAAAGTTATAAGTAAAAATAAACCATTAACAATAACTCCCTTAAATGAAAAGACTTCAAATTTAATTACATAAGATTCAATAACTAACTGTGTAATAGAAATAGTTTCTGAATAAGTTATTACAAACAAAAATGAAATGAGATACCCCAATAGAGTAAATCGTATAATTTTAAGATTTTTAGTAAGTATTCCAATTAACAAAAGCGTTAATGACGATAAAAAAAGAGTTTCTTTTATAAAAAATGCAAAAACTAAAAGAAAATTTGATAAGATAAGTTTTATTTTTTCATCATTTGAATATAAGTAAATATAGAGACCCCATGAAGAGAAAAATAGTGCTAGCAAGTCATTGGGCAAGAGGTAGTTCATATACAAGGGGCTTAAAAAATATGTTAAAGATATATAATAAATAAATATTGGGGCTCTTAATTTGAGAAATATTTTAAATGCAAAAAAGCAGGTAAGAAATAAAATAATAATGTGTAGCAAGCTATAGAGATAAAAATTATCATAAGTAAAAAAATATGCCAAATAATAGAACATATAGACACCAGGAGGGTAAACATCCCAGTAATCAGAATATGGCATTCCAATTCCAAGATGAGGTGAAATTCCAGGGAGGATATTTGCTGTTGTCATATGCGGAATTGAATTTAAAAAATAATTAGATAAAGAGAATATAAAAATAAATATTCCATAAAGTTTCAAGAGCTTATTAAGTATTGGTTTCGATATTATGCTATTCATCAATATTTTTAATAATTTTTTCTAACTTTTGTACTTCAACCTTAACATCAGAAATATAAAAATCTTCATCTATGCTTTCAGATTCTAAATAGTAGTAATCAATTTTTAATTCAGAAGCTAAAGAAAAATAGCAGTTATTCATATTATCACCGTAGCGACGTATTTCAATTAATTTTGTACCTTCATTCATAAATAAAATATTAGTTAAAGCTCCACCATGCAACCCACCAATAATTTCTGCATTTCTATAAAGAGACAGTTGTTCAATAAAAGAGATATCTTCAGGATAAATAATTTGAAACCCATATTGTTTTAACATAGGTATCAGGCTATCTTCATTAGCTATCTTTCTATGTTTTGATTTATTTCTACTTATCCAAATTCTATTTGTATGCGTAGTAATTTCTATAGAAGACTTTAAAAGCGAAGAAAGTAAAGTTATATTACTATTTGAATAATTACCTGAATCTGTAATGTGACTAGAAATCAATAAATTATCAATTTTATAGGGAACTTCATAATCGTATATTGAGTAATTTATATTTAAAAGGTTTAGTGTTTCTCGAATATATTCTTTTTCAATTAGATTGGAACTGATAAGCAATGGATATTGGTTATTATATGTTTTAACCTGTAAATACCTCGTCAAAGTATCGCAAAACCAGTGAAAATAATGAAAGCTTTTTTCATCTAAAGCCCAGATTCCGTTTTCCAGTGAAATTTTTTGCTTTTTAAAATTTGTTGTCCGGAAGTTTTTTAACGTTTTTTTAAAACTGAATATAATCGGATATTTTTTCATTTTTGTGTATTTATAATTCCATGAAAAGTATTTAAAACTAAACAAATCCATATCACGAATATAAAGATTTCTTTTTTTAATAAAATACGAAGAATCAATATATTTTTCCAACTCATGATTAAATAAGATTTTATCCTTTTCTTGGTAGTTTATTGGTAATGTTCTTATAGAAAGGTAACTGTTACTAAGTTTATTTTTTTTCAATTTCAATCTTCATCGTCAGTAATTTTTTTTTAATTTTAAACCTTAACTTGAGATACCTCTTCGACAGCTTATTCCTGAATTTATATTCAATTTTTTCTTTACGATTGTATAAATTTTCTTCTTTTATAATCACATTTTCAAACCACCATGAGATAGTTAGTTTTTCTAAATTATTTAGTAGTTTATTGATCAATATTTTGTATTCGAGTTCCAGAACTTCTTTGCTTATTTCTTCTATCTCCGCATATTCAAACTGTGCAGGAGTGTGAAGCTTGTTGTAATCATATGAGTTATTTACAACTGGGATAACTCCAAAATATAGGGATTCCCAGTACCTGTGTGTATCAAGACCCCAGCCTTCGGGACATGCAACATATTTGTTTTGATTTAGATAGTTAATAAATGATTCTTTGGATTTAATTTCTTCATTTGTAGCCCATGAGAAATTTTTATAATACAACTTCACCTTTTTACGTTTAGGTGAAGTTGATGTATCAAAATTTACTAAAATTGTATTTCTATTTTGGATTTCATCTGAAGTATTAAAAGAATTACGAATTTCTTCAATTTGAAGATTAGCATTTGCATATTCATTTCCTAATCCAAGTGGCACTGGTACTAAAAAGGGATCTTCATAATCAACATTTAAGGCATACCAAAATTTTACACATGAGGGCTTAAGTTCAAATAGCTCTTTTCCAATACCGGGTTTAGCCATTTGATGTGTCAAAATAGATATGTTGTCTACAACTTTTAGTTTATTAAGAATACTGAATAGTTCAAAAATAAAGTCTCCTTTACAAAAAATGATATCTCCTTCTGATATAGTTAAATAATTTTTTCTATAAATTAAATAATCAGAATTATTTTCGTAGACCGTATACTCAGACTTGTTCAAGTTTAAATTTTCAAACTGTTCATGTGTAAGAGCTTCTGCGAATACCAAATCACAATTTCTTGCCATGTTGTAACTCGTTAGATACTCTTCTTTGGATAGTGATTTGTGAAACTTTTTAATTACATCTTGCATATTTAACTATTATAGGTATCAAATTTTAATCTCATCATTTTTAATTTATTGAGTAGCTTACTTATTATTTAGATATACGTTACAAAGTTGAAAATGATTATTTTCATTAATCAATCTGTAATAATGACCCGTATAATCTAGATCCCTAAACGGAATTTGATATTCACACGAACCCTTCTTGGTTGCTAGTATTACCTCTTTTTCTAATCCATCTTTCCAGTCAATGCTTTCATTAGCTTTTATAACGTTCGTGAAATTAAATAGAAATATAAAGACAAGGGGTATAAAGAGCATATCTAAATTCAAGTTGATATATTCTTTTTTCAAAATAGTAAAAACTTCAGTAATCAAGATTAGAAATGGAGGAATAAAAGGAAGAACTGTTCTTAAAAGAGGGAAGGGTTTACCTAGAAATAATGGAATCAGAAACATCAAAATTATGGATGAGTAGGAAATAATTAATATTTTTTTATATTTTATACCCATTTTTTTATAAAAGACTAATGGACTTATGAAAAGTACATTTAGTATTAAGTTAAAGTATAAATTCTTGTTTCCATATAAACCGTTTAGTCCAAAGCTTCCTAGTAAAACATCTAATAATGACAAGCTTTCAACACCATAGAGTGGTTTAGTTTCTGCTGTTATATTAAATAAAATAAAAATATTCAAAATAGAAAGTATTGATAATAAACTACTACTAAGAAAAAGTACAATTTTACTATATTTCACCCACAGTTCATTAAGGTGCAATAAACAAAAAAGGATTAAAAAAAGAATAGTTGTATGCATACTTAGTGTGGATAAAGAAAGTAACAATATAGGTTTAACAAAATCACTTACTCCAGGTTTTAGATAGAAATAACAGGCAAGAAAAATTAAAAAAGCACTTATTCCATAACCTCTACTTAATGTGAAATAATCTATTAAATATGGATTTAATACAAGAGGAAGAGAGGCAAGCATATAATATTGTTTATGTAATGAGAACCTCACGATAAAAAATACATATAAAAATCCACATATTAAGTTCGGCAATCTAATGAAGACTACAGAGGTGTTTACTGCAGTAAACTTAGATACAAAATAACTATTAAGTATATGATTATTAGCAATTCCAATATTAAAGTAATCATTTGTATACGAGTAGTTAAGAAAAGAGTATGCTTCATCAGTCGTAATCTCTGTGTTAATAGCTTTATAAATGAGCAGAACAAGAGTTAATGAAGTTAAAAAAAAGAAATAGAAATATTTATTCATCTGAGATAAATTATTTGATTGTTGAATCAATTTTAACTAGTTTCTTATGAATTTCGAAAGGAAAGATTTATGGAATCTATCTTCTAGTCCAAATGCATTGAATCCAAATTGTGTTTCATCCAAATTTTTTATCTTTTCTTGAATATATTGAGGATGATCTGAAAGATTAATTTTTATCTTATGTTTTTTATATCTACTTTCAATCATTTTAAACCATGTATCAAAAGCCTTGCTTTCATCAGCTCCCTCTTCTTCACCCCAATCTTTAAAGTATCTATACCAAGCTCTTGCAAATCTTGCCCTGTCAGCAGAGATGATTTCTTTCGTTTTGAACATAGAGTCATAATTCCATAAATATATGTCTGACAAGATAGGAACATTAGATGGGAGAATTTCTTCTCCTTCAATTGTAGGAAGGCAAAGGTCTCCGCCCCCGTTTAATTTGATTTGTGGAAAATACTTTTTATTGTAAGCAATTACAATATTTGTTTTTAGATTACATCTATTTGGAGTAAAAAACTGCATTTTAGGAAAGGCTACTGCTGGTTTATCAAAATTTTCTTCAAGACGAGATCGAATTTTTTCAAAATCATTTTCATGAAAAAAATAATCTAGGTCCATTCTAATTACCCAATCACCAGTCGCTTTTTCATAACTTTCATTAAAGACTTTTCCAATATAGTCCCATGAAAATTCGTATGGCCAATTTTCCCCACTACGAACTACCTCATCAGCTAAGTCATTGTAACAAGTAAGAGCCTCCCTCCAGGGATCCATCCTTTCTTCAGGATTTGTGTAACTAGTTGAGATAGAAAGTTTAAACATTGTTTAATAATGTTATTTGAATTGAATTAATATGCATGCCCTTTGTAGTTTAACTGCTAAGTTCTTATCTTTTTTTTTCATTTGATATTAATAATCTAAATAATAAAATAATAGCTTCCAGAATAATTCTATAATTCATTTTTGACTTTCCCAGTCTTCTTTCATGAAAAATTATTGGAAATTCCTTTATTTTTAAATTATTTAGCACTGCTAAATATGTCATTTCAATCTGAAATCCATATCCATTTGTTTGGACATTTTCAAAGTCAATCTTTGTCAGTGCATTTCGTGAAAAAACTCGAAAACCACTTGTCATATCATTTATGTCTATTTTAAGAATTTTTTTTGCAAACCTATTCGCATACAGTGAGAGCTTTTTCCTTTTGTAGCCCCAGCCTTTACTACCACCACCAGTGATATATCTGCTACCAATAATTAAGTCAAAATCTTCAATTTCCTTAATTAACTTTTTAAGATCTGAAATTCTGTGCGAAAAATCTACATCCATCTCAATACAGTGTGAAAAGTTAGTATCTAAAAACCATTTGAACCCATCTCGATATGCAGATCCAAGTCCTTTTTTCCCATCTCTTTTTATTAAATGTATATTATTATTTTTTTTTGTGTATTTCTCTACTACTTTATAAGTTAAGTCAGGTGAATTATCATCTATTATTAAAAGATTTAAATTTAGATGATTAATTTCAATAATAAATTTTTCAATATTTTCTATTTCATTGTAAGTAGGAGTGATCACTAATATTTTGTTTTTAGTCATCTAAAGACCCGAATGTATCTTCAAATTCCAAAAAGCTCTCTAGTTTCGTATTAAAAACATCTAAATGGTAAATATCATTAACTAAATTTTTTGAATTTTTTCCTATAGTAAGTAATAAATTCTCATTTTCATAGGCCTCTCTAACAATCGAAGTCCAATTTTTAAGCTCATTATTTTCTACAAATAATATATTTTTTCCATCTTCATAACTTTCATAATCCCAGAAGCCGATAGTTTTTGTTGTTACAACTGTGGTCCCTACAGCCGCCGCTTGCAAGCCAGCACTTTGACCAGAAGAAACAAGGGTATTATTGATTGGTAGAATTACTAATTTAGATGACTCATAATAGTGCTTAATTTCAACATCAGTCAAATGGGCAGCATTCCAATCTCCAAGTATATTTGTTATGTTATCAGATCTTATTTGTGAGTCATTAATTTGATTTGTGATAAATGTAAATGGAATTTCATTAAGCTCTTCTGCAATCTTAATTACTAAATCGAAGTCTCTGTGTCCATTGTTTCCAATAAAAAGTACACCTTTCTTATTGTTAATATCTATATCGTTACTTTCAGGTTTCCAAAAGTCGGTGTCTAAACAAAATGGGATACATTCAAACTTTTCCTTATATTTTGGGAACTTATTTACCGCAAAATTATACTCACTTCTACTGGTAAATATTAGTTTGTTAACTACTTTCAGAAATATTGTCAGGAAAACTTTTCTAAAAACTTTGATAATAAAGAAAGTGTCTTTCATTGCAAATAACCCAGAGAGAATAACTATAAAATTTATTTTTTTAAAAATTTTAAAAATTCCGATAAAAATAAACAACGTCATACCTATGCCGTGATTTGATGTAATGATGTTTCTTGACTTATATAATTTTGATAAATTTTCAATATTAATTAAAGCACTAAAATAAAATGTTAATTTAGTAAATTTACTAAACAACCTTTCTGCAAACCGTAATATAGATCTTATCAATTCTGATGTATTTAATTTATTAGTTTCAATGATGTCAATACTGTAACCTTTGTCTTTGAGATGAAGATATCCGTAAAAAAATTCTTTTCCATGGTTTTCACTTGACTCTATTTTTATTTTTCTTCCACTACCAAATACATAGGTTATATCTTTTTGATATCGATTACTCATGATGTTCGTAATTATAGTAATTAACTAAAGATTATTGCTAAATTGTAATTAATGAATGAAAAAATATTACTCATAGGTTCTGGAGGATTTCTTGGTCAACATGTCAAAAAACTTCTAATAAAAGAAAAATATAATTTTATAGAGATTTTAGGGAAAGATGATGTCGACATTACAGATCTTGAAAGTTTTGATTCATTTTTATCAAATAAAAATATTCATACCATTATAAATTGTTCCGCGTTTGTAGGTGGAATTGCATTTGGATATAAATTTCAAGGAGAACTTTTATCAAAGAATTCTCTAATGGGGATTAATATGTATAAATTATCACTAAAACATAAAATAAAAAGAATTATTAATCCAATTTCTAATTGCGCATACCCAGGACATTTAAATGTTTATGATGAAAAAAATTTTTGGGAAGGGGCTCCTCATGAATCAGTATTCAATTATGCATTATCAAAAAGACTCATCGTTGGACTCGGAAAAAGCTATTTTGAGCAGTACGGAATATCTACTTCAAATGTAATATTATCGAATATGTATGGACCCCTTGATCACTTTGAAGAAGAGAGATCCCATGCACTTGGCGCAATAATTAAAAAGACTTTTGATGCTCACAAAAATGGTGAAAAGAATATTAAAATTTGGGGAACTGGAAAACCTGTTCGAGAATGGCTATATATAACTGATGGTGCTACTTCTCTAGTTAAGGCAATGGAATTAGATGAAGGTTATTATTTATTTAATATTGGTGTTAATAAAGGCTCTTCCATAAATGAGATTGCAGCGCATATTGCTTCAGCATTTAAATGGAAGGGTACTTTTGAAAATGACTTAACTAAACCAGATGGAGTTATGAGAAAAACAGTAAATGGAGATTACGGAAAAGAGCTTCTAAGTTGGTCTCCAGAGGTTAAACTTGAAGATGGTATAACTGAAACTGTAGAATGGTATATAGACGAATATGGCTGAAGAATTAATAGAAAAAATAATTCATAATGAAATTCATTTTTCCACAATTATTAGGCCAGAGGTAGCTCCTGAGGGACTTTCTTTCTTAACTGATGATGAAAATTTTATCCAAGTAGGACTTTGGAATTATCAAAAAGGAAAAAGATTGGATACCCATTACCACAATACATTTTCTAGAGAGTCATTGAAAACTAACGAGACAGTGTATGTAGTTAAGGGCCTAGTAAAATGTAATCTTTATTTTGAAAATGGGGAGTATGTTTCTTCACATGAAATCAAACAGGGTGAAATGATAGTTCAGTTTAATGGTGCTCACGAGTACTTTATAGAGGAAGACTCATTAGTCATTGAAAATAAAAATGGACCTTATTTTGGACCTGAAAAAGACAGAACAAGAATATGAAATATAATCAGGTCGAGCCACATATTGACAAAAAAGATATCGAATCAGTTAGCGAGTATCTTAACTCCGGAGGCTGGGTGACTGAACATGGACTAACAAAAAAATTTGAGGAAAAAATAAAAAACACTGTAAACAGAAAGTTTGCTGTTGCTGTACCAAATGGAACAATTGCTATATATTTAAGCTTACTTGCGGCAGGTATTGGAAAAGGTAAGAGAGTAGCAATTCCAAATATAACTATGATCGCAACAATCAATGCAGCACTGTGGGCTGATGCGTGCCCGGTACTTGTTGATGTAGATGAAACTCTTTGTATGTCTTATGAGGAGTTGGTTAAAAATAAAAATTTAGATGCGGTGTTATATGTTCCACTAAATGGTAGAGCTGGTGATGGAAAAAAAATTAATGAATGGTGTAAAAAAAATAATATAATATTTATCGAGGACTCCGCGCATGCACTTGGGTCATCCTATGGGTCTAAAAAATGTGGATCATTAGGAGACTTAAGCATATTTTCTTTCACACCACATAAAATAATCACTATGGGCCAAGGTGGCATGGTATTAACAGATAATGAAGAGTATTTTGAGCAACTTACAGATCTCAAAACTTTTAATAGGAGTACAGACAAAGTTGACTGGCACAAGGGATTTGGTTTAAATTTTAAGATTACAGATCTTCAGGCAGCACTTGGACTTTCTCAGTTTGAAAAGTTAGATAGTTTTATCGACAACAAGAGAGCAATTTATAAAAATTATCAAGACAACATTTCAAACGAGAATATTGAAGTAATGAAGTTTAAACCAGAGGAAGTACCTTGGTTTTTTGATATAAAAGTCAAAACAGTTGAATATAAAAATCATTTGATTGAAGAACTAACAAAACAAGGAATCGAAACAAGAAATGTGTATCCAGCATTAAGCCTTCAAAATTATTTGACAGATTATCGCCATGATGAGCTTCAATATTCTGAGAATATTTTTGAACAACTTCTTTGGATTCCTTCTTCTAATAGCTTAAGTTCAAAGGATGTTGAAAAAATTTCTAGTGTTATTAACTCTGTTGGTTAAGTTAATAATATTTTCTATATATAGTCACTAAGTCTGTAAACATCCTTATTGAATCTTTGATAACGTTAATATTTGATTTATTTTCATGAATATAAATTACAGGTATTTCGATTGGTCTAATATTGATTGATTTTGCCAATAGAAATAATTCAACATCATATGAAAATCCAGTGTTAATAAAATCTGTCGAATTATGAAAAGTTTTTTTGTTTATTAATTTGAAGCCACACTGAGTATCATCTACAGTAATTTTTAGTAACATTTTAACAAGTAATGTATAGAAAAACCCTGTGATTTTTCTAGTTAACGGGGTATTAACAACACTTGATTGTTTTGATTTTCTGGAACCTACCACAAATGGTCCTAAAGGTTGGCCAAGTTCATCAACAAAATCTATTAAGTGATTTATATCTACTGAAAAATCAGCATCTGTAATTAATATATTTTCAAATTTCGATTTTTGCATTCCAGTTTTTATCGCAGCACCTTTACCAACTATCTCAGAATTGATTACTTTAACTGAAGCATTATTTAATTCAGAGATAGTCTCATTAAGTAAAATAATATTTCTTTCGATGCTTCCATTGACAACAATTAATATCTCATAATTCTTTGTATTTTTTTCACAAAATTCTAAGAGATTTCTAAGGTATCCAATCAAGAGAAGTTCATCATTTTTCGAAGGAATAACAATACTAAGATTTTGTATTTTATTATTCATTTTTAACATATTAACTTAAATTCTGAATAAAAAAAAAGTATAAATATTCTCTTAACATTATTCATATTGTCAATATTACTTATAAAATGACTAAGGATGAATAAAACCAAAAATTTATTAAATCTTGTATCCCTGACTATTGGAACAGCAACATTTTTATATATATTTGGATATGATTTTCTTATATCAAAAACAACTTTTTTCTATCATTTCGACCATCCTTTATTTTTGACTGGATACTTAGCTTTTATAAATGATTCATGGCATTTTCCATTAGCTGTAACTGATAACATTTATCCAAGTAGTAATTTTTCAATTGTTTGGACTGATTCAATCCCGATATTTAGTATTTTTCTAAAATTAATATATTCAATATTTGGTTTTAAATTATCAAATCCATTTCCACTATGGTATTTTATTTGCTATGCGCTATTAGCTTTTTTTATTGGAAAAATAATTCAATTAAGAACAAACAATATTGCTGTATATGCAATTTCTGTTGTTTTATTAATTAATACACCTCTAATGATTAATAGAATGATATTTCATTCAGCTTTATCTGCACATTGGCTAATTGTTGCTTCAGTGTACTTTTATATACTTAATAAAGAGAATGAATACAATTACCTCAATAAACATGCTTTAAATACTGGCATATCTTTGTATATACACCCCTATATTTTCACTATTGTCTTTCCGATATTTTTTGTTTCTATTATTTATGGTTTTCTAAAAAGAGGGTTTAGAAAAGTAAAGACAAGCTTAATTATTTTCTCAAGCCTTGTTGCTGTGTATTTTTTCGCAATTTTATCTAATCTAAATATGAGTGGAAACTCATTCAGAAGACCAGACTTTATAAAATATGGCGCACAATTCAATTCTTTTTTTTGCGGAGAGACACCCAACCCTTTGCTGAACAGATATTTATTATGTGACCCACCTTATACTCAAATTCATCATGAGGGTTATGCATATTTTGGTATAGGAATTATTTTTCTCTCAATTTTTCTTACCTTACAGCCAAAGAAGCTTCTTAACAACATAAAACAAAATTGGGTTTTATTGACCACGCTTGTATTTATGGTAATTTATTCATTTGGAAACAAATGGAAGATTGCACATGTACAGATATTTGAATTTGAGCCAGTATCTATTCACATAAAGCTATTAGAAATTTTTAGATCTACAGGTAGATATACGTGGGCATTTTATTATTTTTTCTCAATTTATTTAGTTTTAAATATTCTTAAGTATAAAAAAGAAAGCATAGTTATCTTTATCTTGTCACTATCACTCTTCTTGCAGCTTTCAGAAGCTTCTCGTATATATCCCGATAAATCAGCGTGGTTTCAACTTTATGATCCTCCAAATGAACAGATTTCGCTTGCAAAAGAAATTTACGACAAAAATAGTGAGAGTGTACTACACGTTTTACCTGACGAAAGATGTTCTTTTCCTGAAGCAGATCATTATATAATGGCATTAGAGTATCTGAGTTATGGAGGTACAGTTTTTCCAACTAGAGCATCAAGATTACGGATTGATATTGGATTCTGCGAAGATTATTCAATTAATAAATCGTTGAAGAAATATAGACCTTATCATTTTGTAATTAACAATATTGATAATTTAGATGAAACTGATTATAAAAATGATTACGAATGTTCAGTAGTCAGTAGTTATATTCATCCAACATCAAAACCTGCATACTGTAAAACTATACTTGAAGATTAAATAAGCTAGAGATGAGTATATTAAATAAGATTTATATAATATAAGAATATGAATTATTCACCAATTATTTGTTTCGGATTCGACAGGCCGATGCATCTAAATAGAATGCTCAAATCTTTAGAATCTAATAAAGAAGCTTTAAAAAGCGACGTTTACATATGTATTGATGGTCCATCTGAAAATACCAACTTAGATAATCACGCTAAGACGATCGAAGTTGCTAATAAGACTTGGAAATTCAATTCTAAAACAATAATAGCGAGAGAAGAAAATCTAGATTGTCGTACAAATATCATTACAACTATATCTGATCTTTTCAAGGAATTTGAAAGATTAATAATACTTGAAGATGATTTAATCTTAAGCAGTAATTTTCTCAATTATATGAACAACGCACTTAATAAATATGAAAATAATAAAGAAATGTGGCATATTAATGGATATTCTTATCCCCAGATAAATTCTTCAGTTAACTCAAGTATCTCTACCTATATTTCACCATGGGGATGGGGTACATGGAAAGATAGATGGGAAATCTTTATTAATGGGGATTTTGATAAAAGAAATTTTATTTCTTCACTAGAAGAAAGTGAAAGGAAGCGCTTCAATGTAAATGGACTTTACGACTGGGAAGACATAATAGTTAAGAATGAAATAAAAAAAATAAGTGCCTGGGATGCTTATTGGTATCAGGCAGTATTTCTCAATAATGGATTTAGCCTATATCCAAACCGGTCTCACACCCAAAATGAGGGTTTTGATGGTACAGGTATGCATTGTTCAAACATTAGTGACTGGAAAACACCTCTCAACAGAAAAAAAACAAAGAATTTTCCAAGGAAAATTAAAAGATCACTATTTTTTAATTTAAATACAATGTTGTTTTATAAAATCTATAATTACAGGCGCTATTACAGGTACCATAAAGATAAGTTCAGCAGCTTAGAAAACTTTTTAAAATTTGTAAAACGAAAGATTAAATTATAATTTTTTATTCGCTATCACTGTAAATGAATTATTTAAGTCCACACCGCTTATAAAAACATTCTCAAGATTTCTATCAATCAAGAAATCATTTAATATTTGGGGAGAAAATATATTTTTATGCTTTCTGTTGTTCCAAGGCCTCCAATATTCCTGTGAGTAATCAGGAAGATATAAAAATAAATTCCCACCATTGTTTAACTTTTCTAACCAATAATCTAATGCTTCTACCCAGTTATCTAAGTGTTCTAGGCAGTGTGAAGAGAAGATATAATCTGCTTTCTTATCAGGTAGATTAAATGCATCATAATCATCATCAAATAGTATGTCTATAGGAATTGAATCTGGAAAAGCCCACTCTTTCTTTGCGCAACCAATATCATATCCAAAACCTCTACATATATGCTTGGCATAGGGAAGTACGAACTGTGCAGCATTTCCTGTTTCTTGAAATGCTGGATATTTTTTACCGTTAAAATCTAATACTTCAATCATTCTTACTTTACATTAATATGAGATGATTATAATTGTCTAATGGATGAAATAAATAATATTAAAAAAAACTCTGAAGATTATCTTGAAAATTCACTCGAAGTATTCAAAACTAATAAACTTCACTTAGACACCATAATTAAAATCTCTAATTTATGTATTAGTTCAATTGAAAATGGTAATAAAATTCTTTTTTGTGGAAATGGTGGCTCCGCAAGTGATGCTAATCATTTAGCTGCGGAGATAGTCGGAAGATTTTTACTTGATAGACAACCTCTTCCAGCAGTTTCCTTATCAAGTAACCCCTCGGTTTTAACGGCTTTATCTAATGATTTTGGGTATCAATATGTGTTCTCAAAACAAGTTGAAGCAATCGGAAAAAAAGATGATGTAATATTTTTAATTTCAACTTCTGGAAGTAGCAAAAATATTATTGAAGCAGCTAGAGAAAGTAAAAAAAGAGGAATTAAAACAATAATTTTTACAGGTAGTAATGTAAACTTTTTGGAAAAGTATTCAGATTTTATTATTAACATAGATTCAGATATAGCCGCATTTATTCAGCAGTCACATATTACAATCGGTCAACTTATTTGCTACAATATTGAGAATTATTATTTAAATAAATGAAAATAGCAGTATTCGGTGATTTTATTATTGATGTATATAACTTCTATTCATCAGAAAAATTAACCCCTGAAGCTAATGTGCCAATACTTAAATTGAAAGAAACAAAAAGTTACCCCGGAGGGGCCTACCTAGTCGCAAGTCTCTTAAATGATGAAGATTTTGAAGTTGATTTTTATACAAACGTCGGAGAAGAAAAATATACAACATTAAATCCAGAAATTTGTGTAATAGATGCAGAAATAGAATCTAATACAACAATCAAGCAAAGAGTAATACTAGAAGGCAAATATCTTCACAGAGTTGACAAAGACATAATAATTGAAATGAGCAAAGTTAATAGCGATGCTTTAATAGATAAATTCCAAACCAACATTGAGAGCTATTCTGCAGTAGTCTTTGCTGATTACAATAAAGGTATTTTAAATGACTATCTTGCTAGTAGAGTTAAAAAAATTTCAAATGAGAGAAATATTCCGACTTTTCTTGATCCAAAACCAGAAAATAATATAAATTTAAATGACTGGACATTTATTAAGCCAAACTTACCAGAGGCAGTTAAAATAACTGGAAGCAGTAATCTGAATGAGATTACAAACTTTTTTGAGAAGAAACTCCAAGCAGGTTTGTTTCTTACTCTAGGAAAAGATGGATGTCTTTTAAGTAATAAAGGAAAGACATATTTTCAAAAACCACATTCACTTGACTATATAGACTTAAGCGGATGTGGAGATGCTGCATTTTCTGGACTCATTAAAGGAGTTCTAAAAAATCAAGATGAAACACAAATAATTAAAGTTGCAATGAAGGAAAGTGCTAAAGTAATGAAGCAGTTTGGTCCTTGGTAGTAAATATTTATGATATTCAAGAATGTTGATGAGCTTCTAAAATATAACAAATCTGAGAAAAGTTTTTCAACAATCAATGGTGTTTTTGATTTACTACATGAAGGGCATAGAGATGCTATTAATCAATGTTTAGCAAAAGTCGAAAAATTAACAATTCTAGTTAACAGTGATAAGAGTACGAAAAGAATAAAAGGTCAAAATAGACCTATAGAGAAAATTGAAAAACGTCTTATGAAGTTGCATTCATTTTATCCAAACTGTAATATTGTGCAATTTCATGAGTTAACTCCTGTAAAAGTCTTGTCAAAATTAAATCCAAAATTACATTTTTATTCTGATGACTGGGGAGAGGATTTAGTAGAAATGAAGTATTTAAAAAACACCCAGTTCATTAAAGTAGTTAAAAATATTGATATATCCACAACCTCGATTATTAACTCACCTAACAACAAAGTAAAAAGGGCAATTATTCTTGATAGGGATGGAACAATTACTGTTGATAAGAGATATAAAAATAATATAGATAATTTCGAATTTAAAAATTTCTCAATAAAAGGATTAAAGTCTTTACACGATCAAGGCTTCCTATTGTTTGTAGTGTCAAATCAGTCAGGGGTGGCTAAAGGTTTAGTCACTAAGAAAGATGTACATAAATTTAATAATAAGATGAAAAAAGACCTGGCTGCTGAGGGGATAGAAGTTGTTAAATTTTTTACTAGCTACAGCTCTAATGAAAATTCTATTTATAGAAAACCAAATAATAAATTTGCAGAAATCATAAGTGACAACTATAAAATTGCTCTTAAGGAATCTTGGGTAATAGGTGATAAGGACAGTGATATTTTGTTTGGAAAACTTTCAAATTGTAAGACAATAAGAATTAGTAGTAGTTATGCAAAAAAAGATAAGTCAAACTATTTTGTCAACAATTTACTTGAAGCATCAAAAAAGATACTTAATCATAGTTAATTACTTCCCAAGAATTATTAAAAGTAAAATAAACATCTGCTTTTCTTACATTATGATAAAACAATTTTGTATTTTTTAAATCATACGAATCAACTAAATGAATAAATGCAGAATCAATACAATGAATCTCTGTGGCTTCTTCAATTAGTTTCGTATATGCAAATATAGTTCTGTTCTTATATTTAGTTACAAAAATATTTTGGATATCTGCACTTTTAATTTTCAAATTATATTCGCCGGTTGAAGATTTTGAATGTATCAAGCGAAAATCATTCTCTGGAACATTAATAACTTTTTTATATTTTGGAACATAGAATTTTTGGTATCTTTCTTTAAAGGGGATATTAACTTGATCGTAGAAACTTTTATCCCAATTTGTTGATGGAGAATTTTTTTGGAAACCAACAAACAGTACTTTTCGATTAAACACTTTACCCAGGTTCAATGTTACCCTTCTCTCCCTATGTATTGTTTTTGTTAGAAAAGAAAGCAATGGTATGACTCTGACTTGTTTGTTTTCTTTATACAAATGTCGCACAGAATTATAATTTTTATACTTTGCAATTAAATTAATGCTATATTTCTTCGAAAGTGCATTTACTAAACCATTACATATTATGTGATCTCCTAGTCCTAAATGGTGATGTAGAAATATTTTTTTTTCTTTTTTAGCTTTACTCATTAGCTCTATATTAATTTATTGACTAGTCGTTCAGAAAAAAATAAAGCAAGTGAAGAAAAAATTAAATAAACCAATAAGCTTAACCTAGAGTATCCGTAGATTCTATAAATTATAAATATCGATGATATAGAAATTAAACTAACTAAAAAATAAAAAAAATATTTTGTATAATGCAAAAGATAAATCTCTATAAATGGACGAAAAATCTGGATAGTAACCAGAGTTAGCAAGGAAACAGATAAACTTATTATAAAATAAGGAATACTTTGATTTTCAGGATCTATTTCTACAAAATAGCGTATATCGTCGATTAATTGATATACATCTAAATATTTACTTCCATAAAAAACAAAATAATTAAGACACATTAATATCGTTAACCTAATTGATATAAGAATCATTAAAGTATTCTAATGAAATTTTCTA
>Ga0181607_10000488_pt1 | contig 34150 bp, 18 predicted proteins | sample 041ome_9_FD_132420 | JGI IMG/M metagenome (GOLD analysis project Ga0181607, IMG submission 132420) | Coastal salt marsh microbial communities from the Groves Creek Marsh, Skidaway Island, Georgia - 041413US metaG (megahit assembly) | ecosystem: Environmental > Aquatic > Marine > Intertidal zone...
AGTCTTCCATGTAGTCATCTATGTGATTTATAGGTCTCTAGGGAGGGGCGTGCGCCAAGTTCTTAGCACAGCTAAATACAGATGATTAAACGCAATAAAAACGATCACAAAAGAACAAGTGGTGATAATGATGATGTTTGAACGCTTTATCTTGATTTTTAAAGAAAGTTGCATCGCAGCGTTGAGCTGGTTTTGAAGTAAAGTCACAGAAGTTATCTATGCCGGCGAGCGCGGTTTCCGTTCGGATTGAGAGCATGTGAGAAGAGATTTCGGAATACCATGTCATTGGGGTCGTTCCAATCAAACCAAACTTCATAGTACTCACATGTAAGTTGATTGTGACCGCGTTGACCGCAGATGCCACACCGCTTCATGGCCTCCGCTGGCGCGTTCACGAAGCGGTTCTCGTGCGGCCGCCCGGCCCCCCTCCGAGCTTTGGGAAGCGGCTTAGGTGGATACTTATTGACATCAAACACGTAAGTCGATTCACATGGTAGCTTGATACGATTTGTTTTGAGATTATTTGCAGCTTCAATGAATACTTCTGCTAGAAAATACGGTTGGTCGCCAACCGCAAAATGCGCGCGCGCTTCGAGATACTCATCGGCTTCCATCCTCACACCATTCACTTCCTCCAACTGTTCTTGATACTTCTCCCACACTGAAACAGCGTATTTGCATGCGATTCCATAATACTGCCAGTGCCCACAACCACAAGTATGCTTGTTAAAGTTGACATCATAATGGACGAACTCGTTTGGTTCGACTTGGTCAGTAATCGTCGCGGCTTCAGCGGGATGGCTTCAGCGGGATCGATTAATCACATCACTTCTTCGCCTATCACCACATTCACCATTCCGTCCGTCGCTTCTTCATACTTTTCGTTTGCCCATATCAGATTTCAAACATTCAGTTTATTGCTGACCTTCAAGCATTGAGTACGCTTCTTTGCAATCAGAGAAGTATTTGTATAACTAACTATTTTCTTCTTTTAACCAAATAGGAATTAGAAATTTTAGAAATTGTTCTCTCTCTATGTATTGGTGCATCTTCGTACGGATTCTATTGCTCCAACAGAGCCAAACCTTCGAGAGCATCATCCTCGTTTTCATTATCGTCGTTCGCTTGCATTCTGACGCGTATGTGAGGACTTTAACGCTTTCTCACAAAATGCGGGGGGTAAAAGTGTTTCTCTTTTTTTTAAATAAAATTATAGGGTTTCAGAGCAAAACAAACTTGCACGCTCATATAGGAGCACGCAAAGCTAAAATTTATAACTCGGTAGTGACATGGTCGTGACATAACCGTTCCCTTTGAAATAGTAAAATTGACTCACATATATGTACGGTACACAGTGTAACAAGGATACAATTCTGAGTTATGAGAACTAACCATTTGGTAGAGGACTTCTTTAACGTAGAGTCCTTCGATAAGACTTCATCCGAGAGTCCTCCAGAAAAAGCTTTTTATAACACACATGAAGTGCGGAGCAAAGTGCGCAATATGTTTTTGAGTTTGACGAAACACGCTTCAGAACAATTTCAAGTAACACTGCCTTTCATTGAGCTCATTACAGAAAATACGCACACAGAGCAAATATGGCAACAAATTGAGTTACAAATTTTAAGTATACTAAATCTTATTAAACCTAACTTAGAACTCAGTAATTCAATAGTACAAAACTTTGGAAGAACTGACAGTATAGACTGTAATCGTAATATAACTTCGTCAACGCATGGTGAAGAATTCTTGCCGAGTACAGAAGTCCCACATATCAAAGATAATGAACAACTTGTACCAGCAAAAAATTTGGCTGTAGAGAAAGTACTGGTCAAAAAGCAGTTACATAGCCAGAAAGCACCTACACATGAAAAAAATACCGTTAATAATATGAAAGAAACTCCAATACCAAAATCATCATCTTTTCAGCTCATGCAAGAAAAACTTTCGAAGGAGATTGATAAACTTGAATCTCGTGCGATAACAAAAGAATCCTGGTCTTTTGTTGGGGAAGCCACAGGAAGGCAACGGCCTTTGAATAGTGCACTGGAAAGTGACATCGAATTTAGTCAAGTCTCGCAACCGCGCCCTAATATCAGTATCGAAGCTACACGCACAATAGAGAATTTGATTAAGCAGAGAATATTATTGAACAACTGGGATGATGTGAAAGCCACCGATACTATCCAGTTAAGCGTGAAGAACGAATATATTCAGTTCAATGATGCTAAAGAAAAGGTAGGTCTTGGAGAAGTGTATGCAAAAGCATATGTGCATCAGAGATCAAATGAAGATAAAGAAGTGCTGAGCACGATTGACTCAAAAGATGAGGATCTAGTACGCTCTGTGCGCAAATTATTTGACAGTGTTATTTATAAGTTGACCTCTTTGACAGATTCATCCATGAATGCTGAGAAGAGGTCCGATGAAATACTATCCGAGAAAAGGAGTTTAGATAGCAGTTCTGAAACTAACAGGACACCGGAGGAAATCTTTAAGGTGATGGATAATCGGAAGCATAAGAAACTCACATCTAATCTGGGTGTGCCACTGAAGAAAAAGTCCAAATCGGAGAAGAAATTTTCTGTTCCAAAGTTGCAGCACCTTGATGGTTTCCGTCCAGAAAGAGCACAAACAGTGAGAATTTCATCAGAAAGTGCAAACATAAAACAAAACTATATGTACACAAAAAGTGATCGTTCTCTTTATGATAAATCAAGCAAGGTTTTTAACTCACTAGAAATGTTGAAAACGAGTGAGTCGCAAAAGCAGAAGGTTCCTGACTCACATAGAAATGTGAACGAAAAAAAATTGTAGAACTAGGCAAAAGTGGTTTGTAAAGATCGCCAAAACTTAAACATAAGCTGTAAAAATTGTCAGCAAATACGTTGACACATCATATGTATTTGTACATAACACTATAACTGCAAGGCTTCAACAGATTCTAACCTAAAATCTACTCGTAAAGCGAGAATCCTTTTGACCTCAGATCTATTGATACGCCAAGTCAACAATCCCGCACGATCACCCCAATAATCCATTATTTCGTCGAAGGTCTCGAAGCTCAGAACCATTCCGATTTGATTTAGACGCGAAAAAATATCACGCATTTGGCACTGCATCAAACTTGTTAAGTTTACTACTAACTTCCTGATTTCTCGTTCGAAATGGAGACCTCCTAAATGATTGAATCGCAAACGTGTCATCACAATCATCTCAATACGTCTTGAAAGATCTTCAAGCACTTGACGCACAAGTTGGCTAAAATTTGACGTCGACATTATGGGAACTAAATTTTGAGTGATTTTTTGAAAAACTACAATGATTTGCCCAGTCCAGTTGTCGTGGTTCTCTTCATACTTATCACGAGTAAGTTCATATGACGTTGTGCTGAGGAGCTGAAGACAATTCCCAAATATATCCATAAAAGCATTTGATACAACGTCAATCATTTTAGAACAAAGATCTTTGAATTGCAAGGATGAATCCTTAAGCTTCCTGGTACAATGTAGTTTATGCTCCTCATCCTTTATTGCACTAGGTATTTCTCCTGAAATAAGTATTTCATGCAATTTCAGTAGTACTTCGCTGATAGCATCGATATCATTCAATGAGCGCATGAAAGCATGAACTTCTAATTTTGCCGAAACTTCTGTAACAATACTCTGAAGTTCAATTGCATCTAAAAGTTGATCTGTTCCTACGTAACTTACTTGCCTCGTTATTCTATCTGAGAGCTCTGGATATACGTGGCAAGCAAACGCAGAATTGACGGAGTCTAAAACAGATCTAACGCATTCAGGCGAATCTATTTGTAACGCTCTTTTAATGCTACGTTCTGAAATATATAGAACATCATCAACGATTGAGCTGGTAAGAAAGTTCCCATGCTCTTCAATATTGAATGCGATGGAAATACTTTTTTTAATGTAAAGAAATTCAAGTGAACAATAAAGGTCATAAATTGTATCGAAATCTTTCAGTTTACTCCCATATAGCTTGTCAGGATCGAGTCGAACTAGTGCTTTGTCGCAAAGTGCGGTGATTTTTGAATAATATATTTTGCGGTATTGGTTATACTGAGCACATAAACCAGACAGCTCCTCCAGAAAAATATCAATGTCTTGAGCAGATAAGGCGCTACTTCTCTCGATGATCTCTGCTTGAAGTACATCACCATGAAACTTTCTTCGTTTCATATACATCACTAAAATCTTCTGGAGAACTCTACTACATTCCTCATGGCATAAGAGAACATATTTTGAGACCAAATCCTCATCCAAAAATGAAGCCAAGCTTCTACAGTTCTTATCTAATATTTCAAGAGTGTTATCAAATAGACATGTAATTATATTCAGGAAAGATCTACGAAAAATATCCTCAGGTCCTTCAAATACAGTAACAATATTTTCATAGTTCTTCCATATGTGAATCTGCATATATTTTGTTAGATATTCAACGACTTTTTCATTGTCACTGATCTTTGAGGCAATTTCAATGTAGTTAAAGAAAAAGACACCTTCACTGAAAGTAGCACCCGTCAAAATGGGCTCTATTTTCTTCTTCAGTATTGATTCAACATCGTTCTTAATAACTGAGAAATCGTTCTCGAAGGAATTCTGAGATGGAACGAAGTTTTGAGTTGAATTTCCTTGGAGATTACTGAACTCCAGTGACTGTTGTACTGCTTTAGCTAAGTCTCCAGCAAGTAGACTACCTTTCAGCTCTCTTAAAATTTCTAGTTTACTTAATGCTCCTTGAATGCACTGCTTTGTTTCTTTGGCCCTCTCCTTGGCTATATTCAACTTCCGAGCAACAACTATGGAAGAAATTGCAATTTCACTTCTTTTCGAAGAGGTGTCTCGTAAACGATTCGTAGATCCTCCTATGGAATCCAGGAGTTTTAAGTTTATATTTTTCAGGGTTTCATTCGCATGGAATCTCGAATCCAGTAATCGCGAGAGAGTTTCTGCGTTTTGATTCTGTTCCTTCCGGTTAACCTGCAGTGTCTTCGTAACTTGGTTGGTGAAGTCTATGTCTGTCATTTTTCTTCAAATGCTCTGTGAGCGGAAATTCTTCAAGCGTGGTTGAAAGACTAACTGGTTTCCGCGCGTGCTTGTGTGATACGTGCGCACACGAAATTGTACTGTCTTCTTCTTTATTAACTTGATCACTACTCCTATATCTTCGAAGCTTATGTCTCAGCATGTAGTTTATTATGCAGTGTTTGTTGGTCGCTCCTGTTGAGAGCAAAAATCGATATACCGATCATTACCGATTATTCTTCTGAAACAAGTATGTATGAATTTTATACACCAAGTACACACAAACAATTCACAAGAATAAAAGTGTGACGTTCAATTCTGTTCAATCCACCCAAGAATCTTTTAAAAAAAACTCACTCAGACCACCCTCATCAGAAACTCACTCAGTTCACTCGTCCTATATCTATACACTGCTGGTACACTACATGTATACTTTTCATTTCATAATAAATACGCAGTTTACTCACATACACACCCCTGCTGCTACTGGTACAGAGACAGTCTGATAGAAAGTTTCACTACAATAACCAAATTGACGTCAAGTCACAACCTCCTTTGGAGGTACTTTTAGCCACTTGCACAAATAGAAAACATCCACGGTCAAGGTGCAAGGTCTGCCCACCAACCTGGATTAGAGAAATCGCCCTTTGCGTAAGAACCGGTTTTAGCCAGAATACATGTACTCGTGATCGTGATGAAAAGTAATCGTGAAAACTGGTACGAGTGAACAGGTGAAGGAAAACAAGAGAAAAACGAAAGTGTAGATAAAGTGTGCAAAAAATGAAATAGAACAATGATGTGGACTTGATAGAAAAGAGTAATGAATTTAACTTCCGAATTCTTACAAGTATGAAAGTTGGTTTGTTTATTTCTGTATTCCAACTAATCCTCGACCCTCCACAGAAGGCTGGTAAGCCTGGCCACTTTTTTTCTTGAGACCAGAAACTTTTCCGACAAGTTTCCTTATTCTGCGTTGTTCATTGCTTTGTCCTCTAGATTTTACCTCATCTGGGTCCATCTTCAGCCTTGGCCTTTTTGTGTATTCAGGAATAGAGCTATCAGGAATTTCTGCATGATGCCTGTATCCTTTTTCACCATATCTTGGACCTGAGCGAATAGAAACAGTTACATCGTCTATAGGCTCTAAAATTTTCGAGGGACCTTTACTTTTCCTTGGAGATAACTCATCATCATCTGAATCATAGGCATCATATACTTGTCCACTTCGATGAATATACTTATATTCCGCTGAAAGCTCATATACTGGTCTACTCCACTTCTCAATTAATTTTTTGCAAATAGCACGGTTACTTCCTGTCTCTTGAGGAATAGTTGTCAAGAATACCAATATTTTTGCTAGACCTGACCTTTTCAACTCTTCCTTCCTATCGAAATCATCAGTTTCTACTGGTAAAATATCAATAAGACGTATGAGACTGCTGCGAAGATTGATATTTGGTAAATTTCCATCCGGCATAAGATTAAGCCACATGCAAATAATTTTCAGTAACCCATTTTTAAGCATTAACTCTTGTAGCTCGGTTTGTCTCAACTTTACTTCAACCTCTGGTAACATCTTCAATTTATGTATAGCGGGAAGCTTCAAAGCATAGGCCTCCAAATCTTGTTCAGCTGCAACTTCCATTTTAGACAAGAAATCAATCACTTCAGTTTTCATAGTCTCTTCTCTACGGCGTTCTTTTCTTCTTTTCGTACCTTTAGACCCGAATAATTTGAAATCATCATCAGACTCCTCAGCCTCACTGTCATAAATTTCTTCGTCGGGTCTATTATCACGATCAAAATGTGGCACTCCAGTATCATCTATGAAATTTATTCCGGTTTCTATCTTACGATGATGAATTTCTTGCTGAGTTCTCTCATTCAAATCATCATCATTTTTCTTTGTTGTCTGTTCATCATCAACCCGCTCTATATCGAGATTCTTTACATCAATATTTGTTTCATTACCAAATAATCTAGTCATAATTGACGTTGGGTTTCCCTTGTCCTCCATTTTGCTTTTCTTCCGTTTGTGAGACTTTGATTACCTGAATTAGATCCGCAAGGTGCCCTAACATAAAGAAAGAAGTTACGGAAGAGAATCCAATTTGGATTCCTAGGTATTCAAATAATGGTATGAAGTAAGAAGCACTTGTCCCTTCTTCTGTTTGAAAAGATGGAGTTCCAGAGTGAGACTGTACTTTATTTGCTATATTATATGCCCGCAGGAGGGGTGAACCGGTGAAGCAAGGAAAAAACTTTTACGAGTACTCGTAAAATATTTTTCTCAAAAATTCAGGCGCTCTCGATTCTCAAAAATTCTCAAAAATGTGGGGGGATTGTTTAGGGTTATCCCCACTCTAGACTCGCTCGCACATCAAGTTGTTTCGTTAATAGTTCTGCTCTTGCGTTACTTTCTCGACGTTCCCTCGTCCACAACGTGATATAGCCGAAAAACTGCGCATATCCTAGGAATTCGAATAAACTACATTAATATTGAGATATTAGGTATCTAGTAAATATTTGTCGTTAGTAAAGCGACTGACAGAAGAGAAAACTACTCAAGACTGAGACACTGAGCGTGAAAGTGTGAAAAAACGAAGTTCCAAAATAACTTATTACTTTCTTTTCAACCCTATACCACAATAACGATGGCCATCCGTCACGCGTATGAAAATAGGTATTTATTAATATCATATTTCTTGAGTTAGATTCTTATTTGACTTTTTGAAGTAACGACATTGGTGTTTTTGGAACTTTAACGAACGCATATTGCATAACTGCAATTGGAGGTTCCGAAAACTTCTACAGGTGAATTTTTAAGTATATTTTTTCACCCTCTCACTAAAGTTCTACAATAAGTGTATTTGAAAGTGAACTATCACGAGAAATACCAGTGATTAAGAGTAGTATAGCGGGGACTCGGTTGGTAGGTAGAATGTGTGTAGGTACGAATTTTACAGACCTCTTTGTAGTAGCCCTCCTTGAACTAGTCTATAGGAAATAAAAAGGGGTTATTGCTTCCAAACTCTACCACAGATCAAGGTGAACTTCTTTAAAGCCAGTGCACGGATATATTTCAGTGACGTTGTATTAGAAATGCTGCATATTCGCAATTCTCTTCCGGATTCTGTACTTGTCCAAAGAGTTGAGGAGAGACTTTCTGGTAACTTTTAACTTCAGCTTCCACAGAACCTCTTATATGTATCATTTCAGCTCTCGGCAATTGTATTTCATGCAATGATTATACAGCTCTTTTACATCCGGATATTGACCACGAAACAGAAGAGTTAATTTGTGATGTTCTTGGTGTTGAAGCTTTCAGAGAGGTATTACTTTCTTTTATTGAACAATTTGCCACCTCATCCTTTATTAAGACTATTGCAGGAAATGCTTTAGTTGGAAGTTATTGCAAATTTTCCAGCCGAGGTGGATTGGTACATCCGCACACAAGTTTACAAGAACTTGACGAACTTTCTTCTCTTTTGCAGGTTAGAATTCTCAATCATGTTTTCATGTTCACACAAAATTATTATTGTAAAGGTTCCCCTTGCTGCAGGTACAGTCAATCGAGGAAGTGATATTATTTCTGCTGGGTTGATTGCGAATGATTGGACTGCCTTCTGCGGGCTAGATACTACCTCGACAGAATTAAACGTACGCTTAATAACGCATAATATAATAATATAGTAAGAGGCAAAGAATAGGTGATAGAAGAAATTCTAAAAATTCGGAGTATTGAAAATAACGAATCCTTTGAGAGCACTCGTGCTGCTATAATCGATACTTTAGTTTAGTTTGAATATTCTTTTTAATATCAAAACTGTGTGGTACTTCTCGTAGTCTGATGTAGACTGTCATCTATTTCAAGAGTACCTTTGGATGATCTTTTAACGTGAATATTTTAGATGAAAGTGTGGACTTGCCTTGTCGATCAAACCATAGTCTTTAGCTTCTTGTGGGTCGAAGTATCTAGGTCTATTTATATCTTTTTCGACTTCTTCTATCGATTTTCCGGTAGATATAGACAATATTTTAAGCTGGATAAGCATGATGAGAATTGAGGGTCCGGTCAGCTAGAACAGTAGTACCGTTTGAGACTTCGTATTTCTAGTTTCGTTGCGCTGAATTTCTAGAGCTGAGGCCTATTGTTTCAACAGTAAGAATGATTCGCGTTCACATCACAGGATATAACTGTACCTGTCCTCGAAAAGAATTTATTGGCTGTTTAATCATGATGCTGGCGGATGGAAGTGCAGCTCTGTGACCCTGTGAAGATTGCATAAATGAGAACCTGATAAAAGTACTTCAACTTTACCTTTTTACCAGCTGCAAGCAACATTGCGGCTTCACCCCAAGCTGTGCCAATAGCAATAGTATGCACAGGAGGTTTGACATATTGAATAGTATCGTATATTGCAAATGCTTCGGAATCATATCCATATTTTTGACCCTCCTAATAATAAACTCTTCAATATCTTGATACATTCACAGGTTTAAATATTTTCACTTTTGATGTCCCCGTTGAATTTATGTACAAATGGATTGGTTTCTTGTCGTCTTCATATTGAAGATATAACAATTCAGCGAGTACTAGTTCAGTTACAGAAGGAACTAGTGTCATGCCCTGAGAAGAAGGAATGAAGGTTCCAAGTAACTAGTATTGGGGTTCATACTTACTAAGTAAACTATGCGTTCTTTGAAAATGTATGATGGCAAGTCCGGGGGCAACTGACTAGACGCGTCTCCTTGTAAACTTGGAATCACCTTTAAAACATAAAGTAAGTATACATCATCGGATATTTAATATATACACTCACAGCTTTGATCTCATGACGTACTCGATGATACTTTACTTTGGATTTCACAGCTGCATTTCCGATAAGTTTGTTACCTTCTTTTGCGAACTGTGTGAGGCAAGTTTGCGTATTCTGAAAACGAATTTTAAGCATATTCTTTGAAAGGTTTCAACTTACTACTAGCATGTTTTCAAAGACTCAACACCTCGCACAGTACCAAGCACTACCAGTATCTTGAGCGCGTGCACCGAAGAAAACGTGTGGCCCGATGAACTATCAAAGAGGAGATCAAATATCTTTCTTTCGCACTTGCTTTTCCTATGAAGGAAAGAGTGTATGACCTGCTTTGCTTGCTGCAGAACTAGTTGAACCCTAGGAGCCTACATAGTTGCTCAAACAAGTTTTTTGATATTATTTTCAAATTTTGCACGCGGTACTTTTTAGTACTTAAACTCCTTCTCTCCAACTCACTGCTCAGCGTACGTCATAAACAGTCACTCAAACTTTTATCGACGAACAAACATCATACACAATACTCCGCGCGCTCAGAATTTATTCAGGAATGACTGACAATAAACCAACCGATTATGACGCCGAGTTTCTTTGGCCAAGCGAGGTAAACTCTTTCCTTTTTAGTTCTTGTCTTTTGGTCCTAACAAAAACTCTCGACAAAATTACCCTAGGAGTATAAGGCAGACTCTTTCATAAAAGCTCGCGAGCAATACGAGCAAATGTATCAAGAGTCCATCACAGATCCTTCTACTTTTTGGTCTGCCATTGCTTCAGAATTTTATTGGAAGGAGCAGTGGGATCCTGCAAATATAGTTCGAGGGAATTTCGACACAACGAAAGGGCCGATTTCAACTTCGTTTTTCTCAGGGGCAAAAACTAACATAGCTTGGAACTGTTTGGATGCACAAATTTCCAAAGGTCGAGGTGAAAATGCTGCTTTTATCTGGGAAGGGAATGGGCCGGGCGAGAATAAGACGATGTCATATTCAGAAGTCTGTTCTGAGGTGAACAAGCTTGCTAACTGGCTCAAAAGTATTGGAGTTAAGAAAGGTGACCGTGTCGTTATTTACATGCCAATGATCCCAGAGTTACCAATTTCCATGCTTGCGTGCGCAAGAATCGGTGCGGTCCATGGCGTCGTCTTTGCTGGTTTCTCTGCTGAGTCTTTGTCACAGCGTATAATTGATTCTGAAGCCAAAACTATTTTGACATGCAATGCAGTGCTGCGAGGCACAAAGTTGCTTGATCTCAAATCAATTGTTGATAATGCGATAGGTTTATGTGGGACTGAAAGTAGGATTACGCATTGTTTGTGCGTCGCAAATGAACGAGCAATTCCTATTTCGGAGTCAAATTTCGTACCAGAGAGGGATTTCTGGTGGAAAGAAACTGTGAGTGAAATGAGTTCGACGTGTGATACTGAGTGGGTTGATGCAGAAGATGCCCTCTTTATGCTTTACACATCGGGCTCCACCGGAAAGCCGAAGGGTGTAGTTCATACAACGGGTGGATATATGGTTTATGCTGCCACAACCACAAAATATGTGTTCGATTTGAAGCCTGGAGATTTATTTTGGTGCACTGCTGACTGCGGATGGATAACTGGACACACGTATGTGACATATGGTCCGCTTCTCAATGGTGTAACATCTCTAGTTTTCGAAGGAGTTCCAAACTATCCAGACCCAGGACGATGTTGGGAGATAGTGGATAAATTCGGGGTTCATGTCTTCTATACAGCACCAACCCTGATACGATCTCTTCAACGAGAAGGTGATGATTATGTGAAAAAGTATTCTCGATCAAGCCTTCGCTTACTTGGGACTGTAGGAGAGCCGATAAATCCAGAGGCATGGAAGTGGTACCACAAAGTTGTTGGAAACGGTAAGTGTCCCATAGTTGATACCTGGTGGCAAACTGAAACAGGAGGACATCTTATTACACCGTTACCTGCTGCGTTTCCTTCAAAACCCGGGTCTGCTGCCTTGCCTTTTTTTGGTGTCAAACCTGCAATTTTGAACGAGCAGGGAAAAGAACTTTCAGGAGAATGCGAAGGTCTCCTTTGTATCAAATCACCGTGGCCCTCCATGATGCGAACAATATATGGCGATCATGCTCGTTATGAAACTGCATACTTTAAGCCTTTCCCTGGATATTATTTTACAGGTGACGGAGCACGCCGAGATAAAGATGGTTATTATTGGATTACAGGACGTGTTGATGATGTTATTAATGTCTCAGGTCACAGAATAGGTTCTGCAGAAGTCGAAAGTGCCCTAGTTTCACATTCTCTATGTACGGAAGCTGCAGTGGTAGGAATCGAGCATGCCATAAAGGGACAGGGAATTTACGCATATGTTACCGTACTCGATGGTGTTGAGTACACCATGGAGCTTAAAAAAGAACTTGTTGCCTGTGTACGAAGCACGATTGGTCCGTTTGCAGCCCCTGACACTATACATTGGGCACCTAACTTGCCCAAAACTCGAAGCGGTAAAATACTGAGAAGGATATTGCGTAAAATTGCGTGCAGAGATGACTCTTTGGGTGATATTTCTACACTAGCAGATAAAGGTGTTGTTGAGGAACTCGTACGTTTACGCGATGTTTGAAGTAGAAGGGGATGTATTAAAATGATAAAAACGTTCAGTTCGGACACCGAATCGCTGAGTTCGGTTCCAAATGAATTATTCTTACAGAGCCAAGTAACTTTTCCTGTTTTAGATTTGTAATATTGAATGATTATGATACGAGAAGATAAGTACTACTCACGGGTAATTCTTCTTCTGACTGAGCTTCTATCAGAAAACATAGATCTACAACAAGTAAACGCACATAACTAAAAATAAAATACTTAGATGAGGAAGTGAGTTGAAATAACCTTTACCCTAAGACAAATCTGACGATACTACAAGCAATTGCGCTGCTCCCAATGTCAATATCTACCTCAAAATAATGACCTTGCTTATGATAATTTACCTACAGATATGTTCATTCACTTCAAAATTTAGATGAAGTATTATAAAAATTACCCGCAGTGCGCCTCCAACTATAAGAGGTTTACGTCCAACTGAGCTTTGCACAATCCAGGGGCCCTTATGATAGCAAATGTGAGTAATAACTTTAAAAGATACAAGTACATGTGCGAGAAAGAACATCTTCAGAGAAGTCTCACCGTTGAAACATTCGGAATAAGCTTGAATCGAGAGTTTCGATATTTATCGTCACAAGATACAAAGCTTTTCATCATAGTTCCCTACACACATAGTTCTTTGATGAATTATTTCATTTAGATTTGGTTTTACCTCCATCAACTCTGCTTCAATCTTGTAATAAAGGACAAGAGAAAAATGACGAGGACCAGCTGGAACTTGAAGATTAACTGCAAATATGATAGATTTGCCAGTGCAATATTTCTTTTGAATTGACATGAGATTCCTGTACTAGTCAGAAGGATACAAAATATACCTCGAGATGAGACTTAAATGTGCCGCGAGGACGTGAACAGATATTAGCTATTTTTTGGTCGTCGAATAACCAATCAACAGCAACGAGTTCACCGAATGGATCTTTGGCAGGAATTTTTTTCCTATCTTGCAGATAGTTTCTACCTCGAATGGAAAAATCACTGGCAGTTGGAACACTCCAAAAATGAGTTGGTAAGGTCCCCTAAAATATAATTATATGAATACAGTATAAGGTAACTGTTTCGTAGATTTAATTTACCGTTGCAAAGTTTAGATTGTTCGTCAATTTCGTTTTGGTAGTTATACGCTGTAACCCATACTGTCGATGAGATTCCTTGAGCTTGTGACAAAATTATGATATCAACATTAAGAGTAAGATGAAAGCTCATAAATCACCTTCAGGTTAAATTCTTTGAGATGCGAAGAAAGCACTCTAAAAAATTTCATTGGAAGATTATCTGAACCGTATTCAAAATCAGTCAATGGCACTCGGTGGAAATTTGAACTACCATGAATTTTGGATGTTGAAGTGCCATCAATCATGATATAACATGATACAACCGACACAACATTCAATTTATCGCTACGGCAGTTCACGGAAGGAGATAGTTCGTATAAAAGCTGAAAGCCTTCGATGCCTCTGGGTACGCTGCAAGTCTGAAAAGAGTCAGTGAATGAATAGTAAATAAATAAAGATTCAACCATGTTTGTCATGTTTGTCTTACTAAACTGGAACGATATCAAGTAGGAACCGTCTTCCCTCGGATATATCGTACGTAGAAAGCACTGGGCAGAATTTTTCTTCGATTTGTTGTTAATATTGACCAAAAGACATAAATTAAAATACCTTAAAAATCGACAGGACATCGCATTTAAATCTCACCGCAACTATGGTATTGTTCTCATCCAATTTTCTGTTAAGTTGCGAATACTCCTGTATGACTTCCTCATTAAAAGGAAAGAATTTTGATTCGAGGATGGCCATATAAATTTCTGCAGGAGTTGCGAATACTTGCACATTTGCCTTCTGAAATATTTAGCAGCTGGAAGAATATTTCCGTATATAACGAACCTTGAAAAATTTCGTCGAGTTTAACTTTATCTGACCTTTACTACTCAAGTATTCTTGATAACTGCTCATTCCATTACGAAAGGATGATAGCTTCCAACGCTTCAAGTTCAAATCTTTTGATAGTCTCATATTCAAATTAAGAACGCTCATAGACCACAAATTACTAGATACGCGCATGAATCATAGTGGCGAGGTTGGCGAGGACACTTTGTCACAACAAGAAAGTGGTAAAGTTATTACTACCATATGCATATCGTCCCCTGGTGTTTGAGTCAAACAATATTAAATAACTACCTAAACCCTAAACCTAGTCAGATTATTTCACACAGAGTTGTATTTCAATCCTCACTTATTTACACACTTATCCCCTGGGAAGTTCGAAGGCTCCACCCTTTATTTAAAAAAAAGGGCGAGCCTTTGAACTGTCAGACTGTGGGCGTCCCACATTTTCAAAAACTTTTCCAAAAAAAAAAATAGTGGTCAGGATGGAGGGCTCGACGTCTCAAAACTTGGTAAAATTGACAAAAAAAAGTTCTCTTTGCCAACAATTCGTTCAAGACTTGTTTTACCCTTTCTTGACTTGTATACGTGACTGCCTGGCGCATAAAATTCTCCGCATCTCTTCTCGTGACTATCCCGAACATTGTCTCGATGCGAGCGCGGGTATATAATAGAAGCATACAAAGAATATAAATTTTCTGTCCAATTCCGGCCGCCGCCGCTTTAAGGAAAAGCAATCTTCTTAAGCTTCAGTACAATAAAATTTAGACTTTCTCTACCTCGAAATCATAATAATCTTAAGAATTATAAAGTAGCTAGATGGAAAGCAAGATGGAAACGAGAATATTGACAGGTAAGAAAATCTTATTGAAGAATATGTTGTGAACAACTGAATTTTCTTTTTAGGACTCAAACAACTCGTCAGTGACCATGTCAACTCCTTTGATCATTTCATAGACAAAGGGTTATGTGATATGTCGACAGAACTTCAACGTATTAAAGTGAAGATTTCGAGTGAAGAAAATGGAAGGAGCACATATTTACATGTATGGTTCGAACATTTCTATTTAGAAAAGCCTGAGAGATTGAGGAAGGCCGATGGTCTTCATGGAAGCCTGTTAGAGCCACGAATATTCCCACGTGAATGCAGAGAAGCTGGGCAAACCTATAGTGGTAATCTCATGTCTACAGTCTGTTACAAGTTAACTGAATCTTGTCATGATCATCCGGTGCATAAGAATGTAATCAAAATATGTAACTTCCCTATTATGATAGCCAGTCACGCTTGTCACCTGGAATCATTAGATAAAAATGGGCTTGTCAGACACGGAGAAGAAGATACTGAATCTGGTGGATACTTTATTGTGAATGGAATTGAACGAATTATCAGGCTTCTTATTCAACAACGTAGACATTATGTATTAGGTCTTGTACGAAGTTCTTTTTTACGCAGGGGGGCAATGTTTAGCAAATTTGCTACTTCTATTCGCTGTGTTGATGAGACAGAAATATCTAATACTATAAGATTGCATTATATGAATACCGGAAGTGCCAGATTAGGTCTCACTATAGATCGTCAGGAGTTCTATATACCTGTAGGAATAGTTATTCGGGCTATCATGGACTCTTCTGAAAAAGAAATTTGTTTGCATGCAAAATATAGTTGTAACTCTGAAGATTGCCTTATAAATGAATGTATTATTAATTGCCTTTGCGAGGCTACTGATGCAGAGATTCTAACTAAAACTGATGCGCTTCGTTACATCGGCAAATATTTCAGAAGTCTCTTACGTGGACAAAAAATTTTAAATGATGTGGAGTTAGGAGAATACTTCATTTCAAGATATATTTTTACTCACTTGAAGAGGCAGGGTGAGAAAGCAAATTTATTATTTTTTATGCTGCAGAAGTTAACTGCCTTAGTTCAAGGTCTCTGTAAGCCCGATAATCCAGATACATTAGCCCATCAAGAGGTCTTGTTACCTGGCTCATTACTTCAGGGCTTACTGTATGAAAAAATGGAATCTATACTTGAGCAAATCCGTCTAAAATTCCAGGCCCTCTTTGATGTATCATCCTCTGTAAAAGTGGAAGCTTTGGAGCCTAATTTCATACAAAAAAATATTGTGCAAGTTATACAAAAGTATGATGTTGGTCGTCACTTTGAGTATTTTTTAGCCACTGGAAATTTGGCGAGCAAAAGTGGCCTTGGTTTGAGTCAATCAAGTGGCTTCACAATTGTCGCGGACAAATTAAATTACTTGAGATTTTTGTCTCACTTTAGATCTGTTCATCGAGGAGCATACTTCACTGAACTTCGAACAACTACGGTACGCAAACTATTACCAGAGTCTTGGGGGTTCTTATGTCCAATACATACGCCAGATGGATCACCATGTGGGCTTCTAAATCACCTGGCAGGTGAATGCAAAATTGTAGTACCCAAAGCAAAGGATGTGGATTTTGATATGGTTCGTAAGACTGTAAAGGAAACTTTAGGGCTCAATTTCGAAGTTGTGAATGACATGCATCATAAAGATCTTCAAAATTATCTTCCTGTCCTTCTTGATGGTTTACTTATCGGGTCGTTGCATGAGAGAGATGCAGTAAATGCTGTGAGAGTTCTTCGGCAAGCAAAAGTTGACAGCTCTTCGTACATTCCAACAGATTTGGAAGTAGCTCATGTTACTTTTCGAAAGGGTGGGGTTTATCCAGGAATCTATATCTTCTCATCATCATCTCGACTTGTTCGACCTGTGCTGCAGACATCTGGAGGAGAGGTGGAATTAATTGGTACTTTAGAGCAATCTTTCATGTCAATCAAAACACAGGATGGTGAAAAAAGAGACTATAAGTTCTCTAAATTTTCTCATGAAGAAGTGCGGCCGGACTCTTTTCTTAGTGCTGTTGCAAGTCTAACGCCGTGGTCGGATTATAATCAGAGCCCAAGAAACATGTATCAGTGTCAGATGGGAAAGCAAACAATGGGTGTTCCATTGCATTCTTTTCCATTCCGCTCAGATTCGAAATTGTATAGACTCCACACACCGCAGCGACCCCTTGCACTCACAAATACTTATGATAAATATGGTATTGATAGTTACCCTCTCGGAACAAATGCAGTAGTTGCAGTTCTATCTTACACTGGTTATGATATGGAAGATGCTATGATAATGAACAAGTCTTCAATGGAACGCGGCTTAGCTCATGCTACGTTGTATAAGACAGAAGGCACAATATTGAAGGACAAAAATGATACTTTCACTGTAACTGACCCCTTAAATCAAGCAAGGTTTGACGCTTCCCCTTCACCTGGAAGTATATTACAGAAGGGTGACTCTTATATAACAGTATGTAACAAAAGTTCTGGAAAGTTGAAAAAGATCATGATGAAGAGTGAGGATAAAGCTATAGTTGATCGAGTGAAAATTTCTGTTTCCCAAGAGCAAAGTTCACATGAAAAGCTGGATGTTACTCTCCGCTTTAATAGGAATCCAATAATTGGTGATAAATTTAGCAGTAGACACGGGCAAAAAGGAGTTTTAAGTTATTTGTGGCAAGAAGAAGATCTCCCATTCATCGAAAGAAATGGTATAAAACCAGATATCATAATTAATCCACATGCATTTCCATCTCGTATGACAATTGGAATGCTTATGGAAAGTCTTGCATCAAAAGAAGGTGCACTGTCTGGAAATTTTGTGGATGCTTCACCATTTAAGGCTTTAAAGGGAGAGAATTCAACAACTCCATTGAATGATCACTACGGCAGACTTAAAAGGATGGGTTATAAGTTCACTGGAACTGAAACTATGATAAATGGATTCACTGGATCCACTTTTGAAGTCGATATTTTCATAGGTCTTGTATATTACCAGCGTCTTAGACACATGGTATCAGACAAATTTCAAGTGCGATCAGAAGGTCCAAACAATCCATTGACTAAGCAGCCAATAAAAGGTCGGAAAATGGGAGGTGGGATTCGATTTGGAGAAATGGAAAGGGACTCATTGTTATCACACGGTGTTGCAAACTTGATTCAGGATCGTTTACTTGTTAGTTCAGATAAGCACTCCTTTAAACTATGCTCTTCTTGTGGAAGTATGATATCACACTTACGAAAAACAACACTGCGTGATGCAGAGTGCTCGAACGATGATGTTTGCACAACATGTAGATCAACTTCGAGTATTGTGAATGTGCATGTTCCGTATGTTTACAAGTATTTAATATCGGAACTTGCAGCCATGAATATCAGATTATGTGCGGACTTAAAGGATTAAAGAGATAAAGTTTTCGTATTGACTAACTACGTATGTAAGTTTTGAGTTACTTGAGAAAGAAAAGAATGAGTAAGCCTTTTCTTTACAATCTTTGCGAGCTGGAAAGAGTGCTCACAGCACTTTTTCAGGCTATTCTTTCTCAACAAACCCCTAGATCAGCTCGAAATTCAAGAGAGTTGTGTGTCGAATTGTTGTTTTTTCTATTGCTGGCCTTCTCCCTGGCTATACTTTGTCTTGTTTTTTAAGCATGTTCTTGTGAGAGCTTTACTACTGTACCATATCATACTGTAGATTGATGAGAAAGGAAAGAATCTAAAACACACACAAAAAAATCTCATCAGAATTCAAAAAAATTTTATATACCAAAGTATATATAGGGATTTTCCTGTGAATTTCCTGTGAAAATCGTGTGACCCTGAAAGTGCGCGCGCCACTATATGGTCAAAGTGTTTAATGCCGAATACACTATATTTTTAACTGAATATTAGCTAGAAAGACAAGGAAGAAGGAACGTAGAATTAATCTACGCGGGACCGAAAATCTTACCAGAAAGTATTCATGTTAAATACTAGCATCAAAATACACATATTTTACACCGTTAAGTAATGAGTGGATTAACCGTGAACGAACATTCGAGCATATCCTTCAAACTCAAAAACTTAGGAGTTACACGGGAGCGTCTCTACGAATTATCGGGGGAACTTCAAATTTCTAAGACCTCCTTTTACCCGCTTGCTTGCGCAAGATTAAGCGGAAGGATAGCAGAAGTTCTTATTTGGAAATCACACGAAAGTAGGTGTGGGTATATTGTCAAAATTTATTCGGGCACGGGTCAAATTATATCTGGATATTACTGGAGAACTTCGTTGAATTTGCTTTCTTTTAACTGGATACGTAATGATACCTTGTTATTTATTTTTGAAAACGGCTTTGTGTTCAGTTATGGGAGTGGAAAGCATCACGTTCCAATTAAAGTATTGCATCTGGCGAATTTGCCAATACGCGATATCACATTTTACAGCAAAGGTTTTGTAGCATCAACAGGATCTGGTTCTTTCCTGAAAGTATTTTGTGAAGACAAAACTGTGAAGTTTGTGAAAGTAGCTTTGGACACGCGAGAAAATGTCCAATGCCTTGCCATTAAAGAATGGGTAACGAATGCAGAACACGAGGATTTGTATATTGCAACAGAATCCGGAGTTTCATACTATAGACATGCAACTTGCAAGGCTCAAATTCAAAGAAAATTAGTCCAGTCTCTTTGCTTAAGTCACATCCAGACTTTTTTAGCGGTGTATCATAGAAATGGTATTTTATCAGTATTTGAAGATAATTTAGGAAAGATATTATACCAAGTGAATTTAAAAGTTAACGATCCTCCAATACAAATTGCATGGGTGGCATCATCGGCCTTAGCTCTTGCGTGGAAGGAAAAAGTTATTTTGGTTGGAAAGGAGAATAATATAGTGGAAATTCACGGAGATATATATATTTTTCAGGAATGTGATGGTGTACGCGTGATTTCCAACAATTATCATGACTATCTCCGTCCTTTACAAGGATCATGTAACTTGCACTTTTATGCTCAGATGAAAAGTACTACAGAGGTTTTCACATGTGATCTTTTTCGAGCATTAGCTGAGATCAGTGAGCCCTTCCTGACGAAGAGAGTTGAAGATTTAGTCTCAATAAATGACCACTTTGCTATGGCACAGTTCGTGTTTGACCGCAATCAACAGAAAAGATACATGAAGGAAGCTATTTTGGGGTCAACGTTACTTTGTCAAACTGATTTTTTATATGTAAAGAAGGCTGTTGTAAAGTGCTGCTCTTTATTACGCAAACTTAACTACTTTCGACATGCTTCCATTGGCATGCCACTTACTGCAGTACAATATAAATTGATATGTAAAAAGCTTTTGCTGAAGCGATTACTAATTTTTGGACATCGTGCACTAGCATTGAGAATTTTTGAGAACAATTCACTTAAAAGAAGCCAAATACTTTTGGACTGGATTTCTTTGCCTACAGATAGAAAAGGTCAGTCAGAAAAGTTGCTCCACTTGTCGAGCAAGTTTCCAGATATATTCTTGTGCAACTCAATTGAGCAAGCCAAAATTACAAATCATAAAAAATATCAGGTTGTTCGAAATGGTCCTAGGACCCATCTGAAGGCAGACTTGTCTGACGAATTAATCGGTGAAACCATGAGTAAGGCTATTTGCTGCAAGGATATTGATGCACAATATTTGACTATTTTTACGTATCTTTCAAATAAGTCTAGATCTGGACTTGAATATGCTTTGCAACAAAATACTTTTTTCAATATTCTCTACTATAGATACAATGTACATAGCGTGCTTGTACCATCTATAAAGCAGAAGTTCAGAGATAAAGTAAACAAGACTGAATTTTATGAATATTTTGGAACAGTCTTCAAGGCTCACATTTCACAGAGTGCTACAAATGAGAGAGGAACTGACAAAAGCTTCTTAAACTCATTGAAGGATCAAAGCTTCCGCATTCTTCAAAGTTACATGGAGCTGTTTGAGGATGGTATTATTTCTACTCGGACGGTCAGCCTCAGAAAGTTCATGTTTTTACTTCTTTTGTCAGGAAGAGTGAATTTGGTTATGAAAATTTGCGATAAACATAAGTTTTCTGAACGACATTACACTTTCCTAAAGGTCAAAAGTCTGTGTAAAACAAAATCATGGGAATCTCTCTCTGATGTGAACGCAAAGACCATTAATAGCAACTCTCTCATCGTACTTCTAAAAAAATATGGGGCTCCGGAAAATATAATATCTTTTTATAAAGCACAGACAAAATCAGAAAACACTTCCAAACTCTTAGAGGGCACGTTGTTGGAAGCTCAAAAAGCTGCTTTTGTACTGTCTGAATCTCGGCAAAACCTGACCACCAAGGCAACAGAATACATGCGAGCACTTAACTATTACACATGACTGGAAATAGATAATTATTAGCAACGAGAAAGATGTTAGCTTCTTCGACAACAGGAGAACGTCATCCATGTAGTGTACCAAAAAGTTCATTAATATTACAAAAACATCTGCTCCCTTCCGAGTAACAGATTTTGATATACTGGTATGCAAAACATTCTCAGATTGACATTTAACTATTTTGGCCCATCTCCTTCTCCTAAACGAGTGTGGAAATTTGTCCCTCTAGTGAAATATTCATCGAACATTTCAAGTGCATTTAAAAAAGCTTGATCCATATTGAAGTACTTGTAGCTTGCTAATCTTCCCACAAAGCAAACTTTACTTTCCTCAGCTGCCATTTCTTTATACTTTTCATATAGATTCCGGTTTTCTGGATTCGGAACAGGATAGTACGGTTCTCCTTCATCACAACTGTATTCCTTAAATATAACAGTACCTTTTCTACTGTGAATATCTTCAGGTTGATTTGGTTTGTGCTTGTATTCAACTATGCGAGTATAGTCCACCTCGTCACCTGGATAGTTCAACTGTAAACAATTTTGATAATAGCCATCTTCAGGTTCATGGTATTCTTCCTCAAATTTGAGTGACCTATATTCCAGCTTTGGTAAACCTAGAGATGAATAATAGGAATCTATTGGACCAGTAAAAACTAAAAGATTAGACTCAGGCAGCTCATTGCGGACGTCAAAGTAGTCTATACAAAGACGGATTGTGATATTTGGATCTTCTAAAACCATATTCTCGAAAATTTTTGTGTATCCTTCTTTTGGTAAAGCTTGAAATGGGTCTGTAAAATAGCGATCATCCGTATTAGTGCGGACAGGAATTCTTGCAAGCACACTTGCATCCAGCTCTTTTGGCCACTTGTCCCATTGCTTTTTTGTATAGTGCTTAAATATAGCATTATAAAGTTCTTCACCACTTCGAGCTAGAGCACTTTCTTCACCATTTTTAGGTTGCTTTGTAGAAACTCTTCTGGAATTCAACCATTCTTCCATTTCTACTTCATTACTAACATCCGCGCCAAATAGCACATTAATTGTCTCTTGACTTGGGGGTATTGGAACCATTCTATACCCAGAGCCTACCTTCACATTACCCTTCACTCTGTGCTCATAAGGAGTCCACTCACTGAAATTGTTTACGTATTTCCAAACACGAGAAAATTTAGTGTGGAATAGGTGTACTCCGTATTGTGAAACCCTGATACCATGCTTGTTGATAAAATCATAACAGTTACCACCGATATGTTTTCGTTTATCAATTATTAAACTCTTCAGATTATACCTTCGAGAGGCTTGCTCAGCAAAAACACAACCTGAGATCCCTGCACCAACGATGATCAAGTCAAAGTTGGGAGGAAGCCCCTTCAGGCCTGTAAACCAATCTGGATATGATTGGTTCCCCAACTGCACACTCAAATCCATGATCGCCAAGCTCGCTAACTTTTAATCGTATTCAAAATGGCTCCGAAGTAGCGGTAGATGAATTGTACGAGTGATAAACGAGAAACACCTCCACGTACATTACTTCGCGAGGCCGTCGGGAATATGCCGCCGGTTCTTTCAATTTTTTCCGATTTTTTACGTACTCAAATCTTTTTAAAAAAAAGGAAGACCGCGGGAACATATATCTGCTGCCCCACCAAAATAATGATACAAGGCAGTGAGTTGAGCATTTCCGTTTTTTTAACATTGAAGGTCCAAAGAAGAGTCCCCTGCTCCTCTGACCCTCTCGGTTTTTCATAATTGCCCGTACAACTTGCGAAAATTCTTCAGTGTTCGTGCTTTACGATACCCGCAAACTTTTCTCAATTGTGTTTGAATTCATAACATTTAGAAGTTATATCTATCATCGAAATCTTCATCATCATTGGGTGAAACGAATCGATCTCGAGATCACGTAGCACATGGCTTCTTCAAAGAAAAAAATTTCTTACTTCTATGATCCGGAAGTCGGAAACTTTTACTATGGACAGGTCAGTTTCATCTTACGATTTTGTTTTTACCGAAACGCAACTTCCGCAATATTCTACGCGTATATGAAGCGATCTTTCATCAACTTCTTAAGGGTATATATAACTTATTAATTCTTTTCTTTGAAAAATTTAGGGACACCCGATGAAACCACATAGAATGCGCATGACACATAACTTACTATTACATTATGGCCTATACAAAGAAATGGAGGTATGCTTTGTCTCTAAAAATGAGTAAAAATATAAATTTTCGCACAGGTTTTCAGACCAGAGCTTGCTAACGCTGAAGATATGACACAATTCCATAGCGATGAATATATTGAATTTTTACGCATGATAACACCAGATAACCAGCATGAACATTTGCGTCAGTTGAAAAGGTTTAATGTTGCTGAAGATTGCCCAGTCTTTGACGGCCTTTTTAATTTCACTCAGATATACACGGGTGGTTCTATTGGTGGCGCTGTAAGATTGAATCATAAGATGGCAGATACGGTAATAAACTGGGCAGGAGGTCTACATCATGCAAAGAAGGCAGAAGCAAGTGGATTCTGCTATGTGAATGACATTGTTTTAGCGATTCTTGAGCTACTCAAGGTTCATAGTCGAGTTCTTTATATCGATATTGATATCCATCATGGTGATGGTGTTGAGGAAGCATTCTATACAACTGATCGTGTTATGACCGCATCTTTCCATAAATTCGGTGAATATTTTCCTGGAACTGGGCACTTGCAAGATGTTGGTCAACATAGTGGTAAATATTACAGTGTGAACGTACCTTTGAAAGATGGTATTGACGATGAAACTTACGAACATCTATTTAAACCGATCATGGAAAAGGTCATGGAAGTTTTTGCTCCTGATGCTATTGTATTCCAATCCGGAGCTGACAGTCTGTCTGGGGACAGGCTGGGATGTTTTAATTTGTCTATTCGAGGGCACGCGGAGTGCTTAAAATACATGAGTACATTTAATGTACCTCTGCTAGTCCTTGGTGGCGGTGGTTACACCATTCGTAATGTAGCGCGCTGCTGGACGTACGAGACTGGTTGTTTACTAGGCTGTGAACTAGAAGATGTGATGCCTGCTAACGAGTATAGTGAGTATTTTGGACCAACGAACACACTTCATATCACCCCTAGCAATATGGAAAACCAAAATACAAGCGAATATATCGATGGTATACGCAGTCGTATTCTAGAGAATCTATCAAAACTTCCTGCCAGACCAAGTGCACCATTTTATCAAGTTCCGCAAGACTTGATGCAAGTACAAGCGCAAGACACAAGTAAGGAGCCAGATTTTTCAGAAGGGAAAGATAGAGAAAAAATCTATTCAGATTATGGTAACAATGAAGATGACTTACGTGCTGCAAAAAATATCTCCGAGCCATTCAGCACAAATCCGCAAGGAAAAGAAGATGTAGAGAAAGATATGGGTGAAAATAGAGAGAAATCAGAGGAACTCACACACGAAGATGATATGTGAGTAAGATATTTGCAAAGAATTCCATTTTCATTCGCTACTTCGTATCATCAAGCAAATTAATATAGTAATCAGCTTCCGAATCGCCTAAAACAGTAAATTCTTTGTTTTCATGTGCAACTGCAATTGAACAATTTGAGGAAGATATATTTTCGTTAGCTTGTTGTGCTTCTCTCAGTGCTTTTATCGCATGTTTAATTAACTATTTTGAAAGTCATGTTGAATAATGTACAGCTTGAAATTTCGCACCTCTACGCTACCGCATTCTTTGAAGGTGTCTACATACTTTTCTAAATAAGTTTTTGATGCTTGTGAACGAGAGCCTTGTAAAATAATACGAATTTAAGTCAGTTTTCCAACAAAGCGGTCATTTTATACCTAACGCAAAGCAGTCATATTCGTACAAGTTGCCAGAGGGGCAAACATGAAAAATGGATGTCCCTGAATAATCTAAGCCTGCCAATATTAAACCAACGCCATACGGTCGCCGTGATGCTCTTTGTGTGTAACCCTATTAAATTTTGATAAGTTTTTTATGTTATTCAGCGAGCTAGTTCTCACCTGCAGTTTTCTTGAAATAGTATCTGCAAGTTGGGAAAGCGGTGGAGAAGATCCATATATAAACTTTGATTTTGTGCATTCAGCGCGTAATTGTTCGGTCAAGAGAACTGCATCGGATGCGAGCCCTGAAACTGCGATACCAATATTATCATCTATTTTAAATATCTTTTTCTGGTGTTTGGACTGGATCAGAAGTTCTCGATTTAAGGTCACCAGCACTATCGTTGTCGCGCTCTTAACGAAAAAATTAGGTTTGATCACGCGTGCACACATATCTCAAATCAATTTACCTTGCAACCAACCACTGCACCGCCCTGCTTCACAGCCTCCAAGGCATCTAAAAAAGAAGACAGTAGGTAATAAGAAAGTGAAATAAAAAAAAGCTTCAAGAATTGTACACACATTCGATCTGGTGCAAACGCCCCTGCGGACTCCACGTCAGCACATCCTTGAGAGGGAAGATTAATGATCCATATCAGTGCTGCAAAATTTAAATTTACCTGGTCATACTGGTTCCGGAACATCAATGCTTATGTGCCTTAACCAGTGAGAGAAAAATTGCGTCGAATTTGTGAAAAGTTGTGCAAGTCAACTTTTTTTTCGTGGGTGCTTCCTTATTGGGTTTATATAGAGAGGAAACGAAGTACTGGCGCTGTTTCCGAGCATCAAAAAGGTTAAGGAAAATAAAAATAAGAAGAAACAAAAAAAGCTTGATCACCCCAGTAATACTTGCACAAAACGCAATAATACTGAAGTAGCAAGTTTGAGCATGTCAGCAAATTTTACCGAAGATCTTGAGCATGGCCCACTTTCCGTGTTAGTTAGTGCAATTAAAACCAATTCACAAGTCCTCGTAAACTGCAGAAATAATAGAAAATTACTAGGTAGAATTAAGGCGTTCGATCGCCATTTGAACTTGTTGCTCGAAAATGTGAAAGAAGTTTGGACAGAACGGAACGGACAGAAAGAATCTAGGATGCACGCAAACAATAAAGACCGTTTCATCAGTAAGCTATTTCTTCGGGGAGATTCGATCATTTTAGTTTTGTCGAACCCAAAATGAGTCAATCCCGCTGACCATATAGCATATAAAATAATTTAATTGTTCGAATATCCGTGTAATTGAAGTGAACATATCATACTCATGTTTCTTGCTAAGAATTCTGCGGAGAGTTAGAATTAGATGAGTCTAAAGCTTTCTCGACATTTTAATCCACTTTAGTATCCAAGGTATTCACATAGTTACAAAGTGTACTAGTGGAGAACTTGTATTGTGGAACTCGTTTCGTTTACACAGGAGAGCTAAAAAAGTAGCTAAGATTACACTGTACTTGTAAGGTCTAGTTTCATAGAACAACCAACTCATCGATGAAAACACTACATATGAGGGACATTTGGGGCAAATGATATGATGCCATGTGTTCAAAGCAACTTGAAGAACCACGAATCAATAGAGAGCTGTTCAACATGATATCAGTTCTGTCATTTCGAAGTGAATCCCTTCCATTGATGATAGCATTCACTGTCCCTTTAGCATACACCAGCGGTGCCTCCCGTCCGATAATTCTGGAATCTGGTGTTCCAATTATCATATCAGGAACACTTATTCGATTGACTTTCGATGATATCGGAAGTAAGATTAATTCCGAATTCTGCTCCATCACTATTACATGAATGGGAGAACTTTGATTGTAATCGCATGTGATGACTAACCCCGCACTTCTCTTCTCCTTATTTAGCATTTTTTCAACATGTATTTGTGCCAAAAAACAATTACTATGCTTATGAAATTTTAATCCCTCGCACTTGACTTTAAAAATGAAACTCGGTTGCATGGATAGAATGTCCCAACCCACGATGCTAGTGGGTGACGCACATAATAAAATGCTTCCAACAGTTGCAAGGGAGCTAATCTTCCCGGAGAAAGTAGAGCCTGAGATTACTGCAATTTTGTCCAGTTGTTTTGTAGACCATAAGCAGATATTTGATGTGGAAGTTAATAGCATTGAACTATCTTGACTAAATGCTCCAACTTCTACTCGTTCCTCATTGAAATGTTTACTCGTTGTTTCACAGCTCCATAAACTGGAAGTTCCAACTTTCCTTGACCACAATTTGATGCTGTCAATACCCATAGTGAACGCTTGGTACGAACCATCATGCTTACTGATGCCTATGGAACGAATTCCAGGTATATGTGGAGATTCACAACATCCAACTAACTGATATTGTACATGACTTTTCGTTGTGAGCTGCTCCCATATTTTAAGTGTCTCGATGCTATTTATTTTTGTATCAATCCTGTTTTTGCTATCCACTGTCAACAATATCAGCCCATCTTCTGAAAAGCTAACGATGGTAACCTTGTATTTAAAACTTGTTGTGCGCCTATCATCCGCACCTTTAAATACCTTGCTGGTCATTTCTAAATAAGTTATGTGTTTATCGGCTTTATGGTCAAAAACTTGAATTCCAGAGCCCGTATTTACCATCAATAAATTTTCCTGCTGAAAAGGAATAGCATGCATAGTATTCGCAGATCGAATACCACGAAAGTTTCTGTTTTCAGTATTATTTGTTATACCTCTTAGTATTTCTTCTAGTTTCAAACTCCGCAAGTTCAGAAGATGTGCAGAGTTATCTACACCACAAAGAACAAACTGGGATGCATCCGTATTCAAACGAACAATAGTAGATATCGATGTACCTATTCGAGGTAAAAAAGCTTTTCGGTTTTCAGAGATGGACCAAACGACAATTACTTCTTCGCTTGCGCATGACAATAAGCTCACGCCATCACATGTAAACTTTAAGGCTACGATAGGAGTAGAGTGCCAGTGAAGTGTATTGTGAGGAAAGTCCTCTCTGCTTTCTTCACTTCCACTTTTTCTTAAATATTTATTGGGAACAAAATCGTTCTCTTCTCTTGACCTAAGTCCATAATAGCAAGTAATTCGTCCAGTAGTATCTCCAACTGCTATAATATTCTCGTTTGGACATATTGCAAGAGAGGTAATAGTTTTGGAATGATTTATACGAGTAAAATCCGAAACTCTGCTATTGTGCTTACCTTTGAATGTAGACCAAAGAATTAAAGAGTTTCGTTCAAATGCACACTGCAATGTACCGCTAGGACTACATGCTAACTTTGGTGCATTTACAAACTTCAATACTTTTTCTAGTATCTTTCTCTTTGAAATAGAGAATGCCCAAACTCTGCCTCCTCCACCTTGCTTTTGCGTTGAAAAGAATAATAAATCGTTTCGCGTCGAGCCTTCGGGACAAGACATAGACTCTATTGGGCCTGGAACTTCAATGAATGTATAGGATCTGTGTTGAAAATCCCAGAAGCCAATTCTACTGTCGAGAGAAGAGGTTATTAAAAAATTACCATCTTCTGGATGGAAAATACAGGAAGTAACTTCTTTCGTATGTCCGGTGATACTTTCAATATATTGACCGCTTTCTCTGTTATAAACTTTCACTGCTTTATCAGACAAGAGTAGGAGTAGTTTATCATCCGGAGAAATGACTCCCTCTCTCTTAGAAAAATATCCTGCCGTTGAGTGTTGAAAGTCCATTCTGTCAAGCCGCCACTATGTACTCATCTGTGGGATTGGTCAAGTCTATGTACGCGTGCGTCAAGCGAAGTAAAGTTAAAGGTGTTTGCACTAGGGCACGCAAGTCGCACTTTCAATAGTGTATATAATTACTTCACAGTTTGAAGGCTCTGCAAATTGTGCAGAGACCTACAGGAACCTGCCTCGTTGAGAAATTCGGCGGGAAAGCGGAAAGGACGTGAGGGGTTGTGTCGGCGCGGGAAAAGACAAAATATCACCCTGGACCTCCTCCTGTCCACCTTCGGGGGGCCGGGGCAAAAAATTTGGGGGTACATAAAATTTTCTCCCTTCCCGCAGCAGTATATACCTCGATTAACCTGCCTCGATTTTCGAATTTTTTTTTGTCGCGCGAAAAAAGTTCCGAAAAAAAACAAATAAATGGTCACCGAAATAAGCGCGTATCTTTCGATGCCCGTGGTTAATAGCGCAAAAGGACCGAAAAAAACAAATGGAACACCTTTATAACAGCATGGCTGGGTAACGATCTTGTCACGATCCTACCTATGCCAGATTATTCTATTGCGCTTCGAACGAGCTAATTGTTATTCAATTTGGTGCACGTTTAGATTTTCACCAAATTTTACTTTTTTTTCGAAAGAGAAAGAGAGAGAGAGAGAAATGAAACCTCTTCGATTGAACACCGACGGCGACAAAAACGAAGAAGAAGAAGAAGAAGAAGAAGAAAAGGAGGAGGAGGAGGAGAGAAAAAGAAGAAGAAGAAGAAGACATGGTAAAAGAAGAGAGGAGGAGAAGAAGAGGAAAAAAGAGAAGAAGAGAAAGAGAAGAGATGTGAAGGAGAAGGAGGAGAGCAAGGAGGAGGAGGAGGAGAAGAAGAAGAAGAAGAAGAAGAAGAAGAAGGAGAAGAAGAAGGCGGAAGAAGAAGAAGAAGAAGAGGAAGAAGAGAGAGAGGAACACAACCAATTCCATTATCGTCGCGACGATGAGGCAGAGAACAGGAAAATGAAAGAGGACGGAGAGAACGAGGAGAAAGTGGTTGTGAAAACATACGACTTGGCGGCATGGAGGAACGAAATTGCCAAGCTAAAGAGTAGCAGGAGCAGCAGCAAACAACATGTACAGCAGCGGCAGAGGAGTGAGAGGAGGAAGAAAAGCGATGGCGAGAACGACGAAGACGACGTTGAAGATATTTTGGACGCGAGTGGTCGCACTAATACCACTGGCGCTCACAAAAACAATGATAACAAGAGTAAGCACAATGAGTGGCTTTTGCTGCGAATACCACTTTGGGCACGAAAATCAGCGCTCGCGCAGAGCGCAGTTGCGAAGGCGTTTAAAAGCCGTGCAACTATTAAGATTAGCGATAGTGAGAAAATCTCGAATGGAGGAACGTTCCGAGCATCGGCTCCATCGGCAGAACCATTAGAAACCGCAGTAAAAGTATCATCATTTGAACAGGCATTGCGAGCAAACAGAGTGACGCAAGAGCGAGTGAAGGAAGTGCTGAAAAACATAAACGCAGTGATTGAACGAGATGCTGTGAAAATTGAAGAAATCAAAGAACTTTGGCAAAGTCAACAACATCAACAAAAGAGGCAATTGCATGCAGAAGAAAAAGAAGAAAAAGATAAAGGAGCGAAAGAGGGTCAGAAATTCAATTTTGCACGACGTAGACGAAGAAAGAGAAACGATGACTGCGATGAAGAATTGGAAGCAGTTGCAAACGACGTGGGGAAGATTTTTCGAAGAAAAATGGACACTGATAATAAGAAATGGCTCTCTTCTTCGTCGCTTCCGGCGTATTTTAAAGTGGTCGGAATCTCGAGCGAGCTCGCAAACGAGATCAACGACACCCTTCCGCCAAAGGCTTTTCTGTTGGACGAAAACAGCGACAAAGGCGAAAGCAATGGCAACAGCCACACCGACGACCCTGTTTCTGACCTGCAAAATGTCAGCAAGAGTAGGATTAGCTCGCACTCCAACGACGCATCTAGAAATAGTTTCAAGCCGTGGTCTCGGGAAGATGACTTTGCTTTAATTGAAGGCGTTCGCTTATATCTGCTCGAGAAGAGACGTTTGAGGAAACAAGTGGACTTGGAAGAGTTGGCTGGTGAGAAAAAAATCCCGGTGGAGGACATTTTAACGGAAAATTCGAAGGGATGGCAAGGCGTTTGGGAGAACTGTTCTTTATCGACATCGACGCTAACATCGATTGATGATTGGGCAGTTGTTCGAAAGTTGTGCCCTTTTACTAAGACTTTCGATGGCAATAGTAATAATAAAGAAGTAGGTGAGGATGATGGAAACAATGAGGATCATGACAAACCAATGCTTGTGTCGAGAACGCCCGACGATTTGCGTTTACGATGGATGCACGAGGTTGATCCGAGGATAGCATCAACGATAGCTTCTTCCTCGAGTGCGACTCCATGGACCAAGGAAGAAGACGCATTTCTCGCTTCTCTGGTCCAGCAAGATTCATTAGAAGAAGAAGAAGAAGAAGAAGAAGATTTTTTTTTAGAAAAACGCAAGTGGTTTCGAGTAGCAAAAAGTTTGAATGCGCACACAAAACAAAGCTTATCGAGTCGTAGACCAACACAAAGTGGCGATGACATTGACAGCGAGAAGAAAGAAGAGCATGGGAGAGAAGCAAAGGAGAAACGGCGAGGATTGTTACTACGATCCCCGTTTCAGTGTCTCCATCGATACCAGACCATCTTGAATAGAAATTTAACCCGTTCCAGATGGACGAGCAAAGACGATTACGCTCTCCAAACTTTTGTCCAAGAATGCGGTGAAGGTAGGTGGAATGAGTGTGCGAGATTCTTACCGGAACACGGGCACACCGCTATGCAGTGCAAGAATCGCTACTCGAAGTTGATGGAATACCATTCAGAGGAGAATTTCAAAAAAGGAAAATGGACGAAGGAGGAAGACGAGGAGTTAAGAGCGATTATTTTGGGAGCACAAAAACAAGGAGAAAAACAAGAAGAAGATATGGAAGAGGAAGAAAATAAAGAGGAGAAAAACAAGAGAATTGACGTTGAATTTAAATCAATCCCGTGGTCGCTCATCGCAAAAAAAATGAGCACGAACAGAAGAGACAGAGATTGTCGAGTGCGATGGACAAACATTTTACAGCCTTCTCTTTTGAACGAACATTTCTTCGGGATCTCGAGCGGGACGAACAAAAAATTCACCCCCAAAGAAGACGCGATGTTGTTAGTTTTGCACGCGAACTGCACCGATAAAAAAGAGTTCAAATGGTCAGACTTTGGATCGGCTCCAATTATGCCGGGAAAATCTCAAAAACAATGTCAGCAACGCTTGTACACGTTGTTGAAGCGGAGGGAAGAAGTCGAGATTCGTGAAAGACTGGAACGAGAAATTATAGAAAAGAGCAAAGAAGGGAGTGATTTGCAGCAGCGCCTGTTTCTCGGAATGCAGTAGCAGAAATTTGTAAGTGGTGGAACTGGAGAGTAATTGACGCGCGTTGTCCTCTCTCTCTTTCTCTCTCATACATAATATATATATATTATAAATGTTAAATCCTAACACCCAAAAAAATTTCGTTCACAAACAACAAAATTTAGTTACCGGCTGCGACGGCAATTCTTTCCGCAGCTTCGAACGCCTTGGCGCACGCAGCTTCGTCGACGGCACCGGCGCATTGCTTACCCATTTGGGCCAACGCAGCGCCTCTACCTTCTTCGAGGACTTCATCCGCCGGGATGAGATTCAAGCCGTTGACCAACTCTTGGGCGACCATACCAGAGATGGAGATCATCGCCAAGCGGCCGTTGTTGATTTCCTTCAATCTCGCTTCTGCCATGTCCTCGGCGGTCTTGTTGTTGGACAAGCCGAGCGGGTCAAAGCCCCATTGGCCCGGGATGTAGTCGTCGTTCAACGAGAACAATTCGCTGGTGAACGGATCAGACCAGCCTTTTTGGACGCGAGTGGATTCCAACAAGAAGATGGTGGCGCCAACCAAGCCCCAAACCAATCCCGGGGTTTGTTGGAAGTGGTCGATGGCCGGACCGGTGACTTGCGCGTCGAACAAGAACGAGGAGCCTTCAACTTGCTCACCAACCAAGAAACCGACGGTGGCAATCATGGAAACGCGGCCGTGAGTAATCTCCGCTTCGCGGAAACGTTGCAAGTCGCCGCCGTTGATGCCTTTGCAAAAACCGAGGATGTCCAAGCCTTCCGGGAACGGCGCGCACGCACCGTCCAAGCCAGCCGCAGTCGCTTCCTTGATGTCAGCGTATTTGCGGGATTTGTCGTAGACGCCAGATCCAGCCGCGCGAACAGTCGGCTGTGTATTTTTTTTAAAGGAGAAGAAAAGTTTTTCGTGAGTTATCGAGTGATTTTTTTTTTCGTTTTCTGTTTTTGTTTTCGAGACGAGACGCCCTCTCTTGCTCTTTTTTCCGTTTTTTCGTTTTTTTTTTCTCTCTCTCTCTCTCTCTCTCTGTTCTGAAAACTTTTGCATGAGCCAGCGAGTTGGGCGACAAGAAAGAGAGAGAGAAGCAAAAAAAGAACCACACGAACACGAACAAAAAAAATGATGACGTGAGCAAAGAAAAGTAAGAGGAGGAGGAGAGAGGAAGAGAACAGAGGAGTGGAATGAAGAAGATAAAAAAAGGCAGAGACGCGCTTGGGAACGACGCTCTTTCTTTTCTTCTTTCTCTCTCTCTTTCTCTTTCTCTCTCTCTCTCTCTCTCTCTCTCTCTCTCTCTCTTTCTCCTCATCTTCCCCTCGTCGCTCGAAAGAGGCGAAGAGATCACACACACACACGGCAAAGTAAAAAAAAGAGAGAGGAGAGAGTAATCCACTTTTCTCTCCCCCTCGCAATCTTTTCCTATCTTCTCATTCCGACTTTCGTGAAGTAGAAGAAG
>Ga0181607_10000492_pt1 | contig 34079 bp, 29 predicted proteins | sample 041ome_9_FD_132420 | JGI IMG/M metagenome (GOLD analysis project Ga0181607, IMG submission 132420) | Coastal salt marsh microbial communities from the Groves Creek Marsh, Skidaway Island, Georgia - 041413US metaG (megahit assembly) | ecosystem: Environmental > Aquatic > Marine > Intertidal zone...
GCCATCCTGAGCCGCGGCTACAAGAGCAAGGCGCCGCCGTTGTGGAAGAAGTGGTGGTTTTGGATCACCCACACCTCGGAACCGCCGCCGCGCATCGTCAGCGATGGCGAGACCGTGCTGCTCGACAGCGCGGCCGCCGGCGACGAGCCCTACATGCTGGCCCGCAACCTGCCGGGCGTGCACGTGCTGGTGGACAAGAACCGGGTCAAGGCCGGCGAATATGCCATCAAGAAGTTTGGTTGCGACACGCTCATCCTGGACGACGGTTTCCAGTACCTGCCCCTGAAGGGGCGGCTCAACCTGCTGCTGGTCGACAAGACCAACCCCTTCGGCAATGGCTTCCTGCTGCCACGCGGCATTCTGCGGGAGCCGATCAAGCACCTGAAGCGCGCCAGCTACGTCTTCCTGACCAAGAGCAACGGACAGCGCGACGCGGAGCTGGAGGAACTGATCCATCGGCATAATCCTGAGGTGGACATCATCGAATGCACCCACCGGCCGCAGTATCTGCAGGTGCTCGGCACACCGCCCGATGACGCCGATTCACGTCAGCCTCTCGAGTTCCTGCAGGGCAAGCGGGTGGGGGCCTTCAGCGGCATCGCGACGCCGGAGAGCTTCGAAAAATTCCTCCGCGACCTCGGAGCGGAGATCGACTACCGCAAACGCTTCCTCGACCACTACCGGTTTGGCGAGGAGGACCTGACGGAGATATTTGCCGGGGCGGAGGCCGCCGGGGCCGAGTTCATCGTGACGACGGAAAAGGACGCCGTGCGCATCCGGCCCGACCTGACCGGCCCGATCCCGATCTACTACCTGCGCCTTGAGATCGACATCATCCATGGGGCGGATGACTTCGACGAGGCCGTCGCCCGGCTCTGTTTCGGACGACAGTCGGGCACGCTACCGGGCGGGCCCAACCGCGAGTAGCACTTTCGCTTGCGACGGGCCTATCGGCTGCCGATAGCTTCCGCATGATCATTGATCCCCGTTACGACGAACTGGCGGCTGGCCTGGCCGGTTTTTCCACCAAACTCGAGGCTGGCGAACGCGTGCTGATCGACGCCTTTGACGTGCCCGATGCGATGGTGGTGGCGCTGGTGCGGGCGGCCCGGGCACGCGGGGCGATACCATACGTGCAGCTGCACCGGGCCCGCATCACCCGCGAACTCATGCTGGGCGCGACCAAGGACATGTACGCGCCGCATGCCGCGGTGGAGCTCGAGCGGATGCAGAGTATGGACGCCTACATCGCCCTGCGCGGTTCGGAGAACATTTTTGAGAATTCCGACATCCCGGCGACGCGCGTGCAGACCGTGGCCCGTGCGATGAAACCGGTGCTCGACCACCGCGTGAATGACACCAAGTGGGTCGTGTTGCGCTGGCCGACGTCCGCCATGGCGCAGCAGGCGGCGATGAGCACCGAGGCATTCGAGGATTTCTACTTCCGGGTCTGCACCCTCGATTACGCACGGATGATCCCGGGCATGAAGGCGCTGGCCAAACTGATGGAGAAGACCGATCGCGTGCAGATCACCGGTCCGGGCACCGACTTGAGTTTTTCGATCAAGGACATCGGTGCCTGCGCCTGCGGCGGCGACCGCAACATCCCCGACGGCGAAGTGTTTTCCTGTCCGGTCAAGAACAGCGTCGAGGGCGTCGTGCAGTACAACGCGCCGACGGTGTATCTCGGTTCGTCGTTCGACGGCATTCGGCTCGAGTTCAAAAAAGGCAAGGTCGTCAAGGCCACCGCGAGCACGCCCAAGTCGACCAAACGTCTGAACGAGATTCTCGATAGTGATCCGGGCGCGCGCTACATCGGCGAGTTTGCCATCGGGTTCAATCCGCACATCCTCGAGCCCATGCGCGACATCCTCTTCGACGAGAAGATCGCCGGCTCCTTCCACTTCACCCCCGGCCAGGCCTACGCGCACTGCGGCAACGGCAACAAGTCGCAGGTGCACTGGGACATGGTCTGCATCCAGCGGCCGGACTGGGGCGGGGGCGAGATCCGCTTCGACGGCAAGCTCGTGCGCAAGGACGGGCTCTTCGTGCCCAAGTCGCTGCAAAAGCTCAACCCGGCCTACCTGCTCGGCGGCAAGAAGTGAACGCACCGGCGGCTGAACCGAGTCTGCGCGCCTTTGTCGACGCGCTACCCAAGACCGAGACCCATCTGCATTTCGAGGGGTCACTGCCGCTGGAACTGCTGCGCCGGGTGCGGCCGGAGTTTGCGACCCCGCCGGCCTCGTGGGCGCCGGATTTCAAGTTCCGCGACTTCGCGCATTTCGAACATGAGCTGCTCGACATGGCGTTCAGCTGGTTCACGTCGGCGGAGCGGTACCATGAGGCGGCCCAGCTGATCTTCGCCCGCCACCTTCAGCAGAACGTGCGTTACGTCGAGACCAGCTTCGCGTCGGGCGTGGTGGAGTTTGGCGGCGTCAACGGCCGCGAGGTGCTTGATGCGATTCTGTCGGCCGTGCCGCCGGGACTCGAGGTGCGGCTCTTCTTCGGGATTCATCACAATGGCGCCGGTCCCAACATGATGCCGGTGCTGGAGGAGGCCCTCACCTGGCCCGAGCTGGCCGGCATCGACCTGCACGGCGTGGAGAGCCTGCCGATCGAGCCCTGGACCGCGCCCTATTGGGCGGCCGCGCGCGCCGCGGGCAAATACACCAAGGCGCATGCCGGGGAATTCATGGGAGCCAACTTTGTGCGCCGCATCCTCGACGAACTGCAGCCGCACCGCATCGAACACGGCGTACGGGCGGCGGAGGATCCCGCGGTCATGGCCGAGCTGAAGGCACGCGGTGTCGCGCTCGATGTCTGCCCGATCAGCAACCACAAACTGATGCAGGACGTGACGCTTGCCACCCATCCGATCCGCGAACTTTTCGATGCGGGTGTCACCGTGACCGTCAGTGCGGATGACCCGGTTTCCTTCGGCAATGGCGTCAACGACGACTACGTGGCGCTGGCCGAACGCCGGGGCTTCAGCCGGCGCGAATTGATTCAGCTTGCCCGCAACGGCTTTGCCGTGGCGCTGGTCGAGGAACCGCAGCGGCAGGCCTGGCTCGCTGAATTGGACGCCTTCGCCGCGTCCTCCGGTCATGGCTGAGACCTTCGTGGTGCCCGATGCGATCGGCCGCGGCCGCGCCGACAAGGTGCTGGCGGTGGCGTTTCCGGAGCACAGTCGCACCGCGTGGCAGCGCGCGCTCGATCAGGGTCTTGTCACGCGGGGAGGCGTCGCCCTCGCACGCAAGGACGACGTTTCACCCGGTGACGAACTGCACTACGCCTTACCAGCGACGACACCCGCGGAAGTGAAGGCCGTCGCCATCCCCCTCGACGTGCTGTTCGAGGACGAGCATCTGCTCGTGGTCAACAAGGCGGCCGGCATGGTCGTGCATCCGGGGGCTGGCACGGAGGATGACACGCTGGTGCATGCCTTGCTCGCGCACTGTGCCGGCAGTCTCAGCGGCATCGGCGGCGTCGAGCGGCCCGGCATCGTGCACCGCCTCGACCGCGAGACCAGCGGGGCGATCGTCGTGGCCAAGCACGACGCCGCGCATCGCGGACTTTCGGAACAGTTCTCCGGTCGACACCTGCACAAGGAATACCTCGCGCTGGCCTCCGGCGTGCCGCGCCTGCTCAGCGGCTCGATCGACCGCGCCATCGCGCGCCACCCGCAACACCGGCATCGCATGACGACCGGCGAAGGGGGCAAGCCCGCCCGCACGGACTGGAAGGTCGAGCAGGCGTTTCCCGCCCACGGCGTAACCCTTTTCCGTTGTCATATCCTGACCGGCCGCACGCATCAGATCCGGGTGCACCTGAAGTCCATCGGTCATCCGCTGCTGGGTGACCGCACCTACGGATGGCGGGCGAACGAAGCGCTGCCGATGGCGCCGTCGCGCGTGATGCTGCACGCCGCCTACCTGAAATTTCTGCACCCGGTGACCGCGCAGACCATCGAGATCAACGCCCCTCTGCCGGACGATTTTTCCGCCCTGCTCGCCGCGCTGCGCGGCTGAGACTTCTTTCGCAAAGTCTTGTGCCTGATTCACCCGTAGGACGAATCCTGGACTGAGGGATTTAGACTAGTTGCAACGCCCTTGCCGCAAGTCCCCAGCGCAGGTTGTAAAAGGAGTGCTGGAAGTCTTCAAAACCCGCCCCTTCCGCGAGGGTCAGAATGGTCGCCAGTGCCGTCGGCATGACGTCCGCTCGCCGCGCCGGCAGGCCGGGTACAATCTCACGTTCCGCCAGGGGCAGGGCCGCCAGATGTCGAAAGGTGGCCGTCAGCGTGGCGACGCTGACTTGGGCAGATACCTCGGCGAGTTCCACGCCGGCGGCGGCAGCGAGCATGAGTCGAACCGAAGTCATGCTGCCGCCGGCAAAGACGGCGGGCTGTACGCCCAGGTCGAAGCTGAATCCGGCGGCCAAGGTGGCGCGGACATGGGTGCGGATGGCCAAGTCCTCCGCCGGGAGCAGCGGTCGGGCTGGATCGGCGACAAACCGTTCGGTGAGCCGGACACAACCGAGCGGCAGGCTGGTGGACTGACGCAGGGTCCCGTCCTGAAAACTCAGACACTCAAGGCTGCCACCGCCCAAGTCGAAGACGTAGAAGTCACGGGCGTCAGCCAACGCCGGGTCGCAGCGCATGCCGCGGCCGATGAGTTCCGCTTCCTCCGCGCCGGACAGCACGCGCAGGGGTTGACCGGCCAGAGTAGCGATCCTGTCGGCGAATTCCGCCCCGTTGTGGGCGTCGCGCACGGCACTGGTGGCGACGAGGGTGAGCGAGTCGGGCTCGTAAGGGCGGATCACTTCCAGCAGCACCCGCACCGCGTCCAGACCGCGTTGCATCCCCTCCTCGGTCAGGCGCGGCTCGGCCTGGCTGATGCCCCGGCTGATGCGGGCGTCTTCGGTTTTCTGCACCAGCGCCTGCAGCCCGCCCGCGGCGTCGCGGGTGGCGACCAGGGCTTTGATGGAGTTGGATCCTATGTCGATGACGGCGGCGCGGCGCATGGCGTTAAAGCGTGAAACCGGCCGGGGCGATCAGCACGGTGAATTCACCCTTGCGGCTGATGCGATCGAGCTGGGCGGCCACGTCCTCCGCGCGGCCGACGAGAAAGGTTTCGTGCAGTTTGGTGACCTCCTTGGCCAGGCAGACCACCCGATCGGGGCCGAGCACGGTCACGATCTCGCCAGCAAACTTGTCGATGCGGTGGCAGCTTTCGTAGAGCGCCAAGGTGTAGGTAAAATCCCGATACTCGATAAGGAAGCGTTCCCGCGCGGCGGACTTCGGCGGCAGGAAACCGACAAACAGGAAACCGTTGGTCGGCAGGCCGGCCGCGCTGAGCACGGCGGTGAGGGCGCAGGGCCCGGGCGCCGGCACGACGGGCAGGCCCCGCCGGCGGCACTCCCGCACGAGGCGGAAGCCGGGATCACTCAGCGCCGGGGTGCCGGCATCGCTGACCAGGGCCACGGACTTGCCAGCGGCGAGCTGGTCGGCGAGGCGAAGCGCGGCCTCGGTCTCGTTGTGATCGTGATACGCGACGAGGTCGCGGCGCAGGCCGAGGCGGGTGAGCAGCGCGCCGGTTGTGCGGGTGTCCTCGCAGGCAACGAGATCAACCTGGGCCAGCAGGGACCGGGCGCGTTCCGTCAGGTCGGCGAGGTTGCCGATGGGGGTGGCCACCACGTAGAGGTGTCCGGGCAGGGGCGTGAGCGACGCGTTGGTGGCCGGTTCGGACATAAAAAAATCCGGCGCCCGCGGGCGCCGGATGGCGAGTGCAAAATCGGGCGGGCGCCTCAGCGGATACCGCTGCCCGGGGTGCGGCCCATGCCGGGAACCTGACCTTCCCAATTGGCTGGACGGCTCCACGGAATGGAAGAGTCGGCCTCGGTCTTGGAGGTGCAGCCGGCGAAGACGAAGGTGCCGGCCACGGCGGCGAGGGCGAGCAGGAGGCGGAAGATGCGGTTCATGGGAGTCAGTGTCAGAGGGTCAATGAGGCGGCATCGCCTTTACGAATACTGCCAGAGAGTGAATCCGGTATGACCTGCGCAATGGAATAATTCTCCATCGTTTGGCTAATTTTGACGATCGCGAGTACGTCGGCCCCGCGGGTGACATCGAACTGCTGATCGATGCTGGCGCCGTGGCGCGTGCCAAAATTGATGATCACGAAGGCGTTGCGCGGACCGAGACCGACGACCTGGGCGTGTTGACCGCGATTGGCCGTCAATTCCACCCGGGCGGTGGCCGTGAGCTGCTGCAGCTCGCGCGTGGTTTCCTCCAACCGGGCCACCTCCGCCTCCAGGTCCGCGATGGTGGCGCGAAACTGGGCGGCATCCTCGGGAGGCAGACTGCGGGCGAGGCGGTTGCGCTGGGTGATGAGCTCGGTGCGCAGCGTCTCGTTCTCCGCGGTCAGTCGTTCTGATCGCGCGGTGACTTCGGCGGCGGCCTGCACGGCGGCGTCATGTTCATTGAGCAACGACGCGGCGCGTTCGCGGGCGTCGGTCGCGGCAGACCTGGCGGCGGTCAGGTCGGCATCGGTGTTCTGGAGCATGCGGCGCAGGCGTTCCTCGGCTGCGGTGGCCGAGGCGAGGTTGATCTCCAGCGAAGCGGCCCGGGCGCGTTCGCGGGTGAGCTCTTGGGTGAGCCGCTGTTGGGAATCGCTGAGTCGCCACCCCAGCACACCGGAGGTGATGCTCCCGGCCAGCGCAACGAAACAGAGGATCAGGTTCAGGTTGCGCATGACGGGGGTGGCGTTTGGGGCTACGGGGCTGTGTAGCTTGAATCGAACCAAGGATCGGCCGGATTTTTCCGCACCGCGCCGTTGGCCGCGAGGTGTTCGAGGATCTTGTAGGCCAGCTCGGCATCGCCCCCGACCAGGCCGGCCAGCGCCTCGGCGGTGAAGGCTTCACCCGGGGCGGCGGTGAGAGCGGCCTGCAGTTTACCTTTCAGTGCGATGACGCCCGTGGCGGCCTTCTTACCGGCCTCGACGCCGGGCTGGTGGTAGGCGTTGATGCCGACCAGCGAGGCGTAGAGTCCCACCACGCGTTCGTAGAGGGCGATGAGCATGCCGAGGGTGCGGGGCGATACGTCAGGTACGGTCAGTGTGACGGACCAACGGTCCTTTTCACTGAGCGCATCGCGCGTGCCGAGCAGGAAGCCCTGCAGGTAATCGCCGGCGGTCACGCCGGGTTCGACCTCCAGGGAGTCCCCGGCGCGGTCATTGAGCACCTCGATGAAGGTGACGAAGAAATTGTTCACGCCTTCGCGGAGTTGTTGGACGTAGGCGTGCTGGTCGGTCGAGCCCTTGTTGCCGTAGACGGCGATGCCCTGATTGACCACGTTGCCGGCGAGGTCGAACTCCTTGCCGAGTGACTCCATCACGAGCTGCTGCAGGTAGCGGGAGAACAGCAGCAGTCGGTCCTTGTAAGGCAGGACCACCATGTCCTTGGCGCCGCGCCCGTCGGTGGCGAAGTGCCAGGCGAGGGCGAGCTGGGCCGCGGGGTTGGCGGCCGTGTCGGCCACGCGGGTGGCGGCGTCCATGGCGGCGGCGCCAGCGAGCAGGGCGTCGATGTCGATGCCCTGCAGGGCGGCCGGCAGCAGGCCCACGGCGCACAGTTCGGAGGTGCGGCCGCCGACCCAGTCCCACATCGGGAAACGGGCGAGCCAGCCCTGCGACCGGGCGACCTGATCGAGTTTGGAGCCATCGCCGGTGACGGCGACGAAGTGCCGGGCCGGGTCGAGGCCGGCCGCGGTAAAGGCGGCGGCGGCCTCCAGCATGCCGTTGCGGGTTTCGACCGTGCCGCCGGATTTGGAAATGACGACCACCAGGGTGGCGGCGAGTTGATCGCCGATGGCGGCCAGCGCGTAGTCCATACCGTCCGGATCGGTGTTGTCGAAAAAGTGGACGGTCAGCTTGTCCGCCCCGGGTTGGCCGAGGGCGTGGTGGACCAATTGCGGACCGAGGGCGGAGCCGCCGATGCCGACGACGAGCAATTGACGGAAGGCGCCGGCCGGGCCGGCGATCTCCCCGCGGTGCACCTTGGCGCTGAAGGCCTTGATGGCGGCCAGGGTATTGCGGATGTCCGCCTGCAGCTCCGGGGTGGGCGCCAGGCTGGCGTCACGCAGCCAGTAGTGGCCGACCATGCGATCCTCGTCGGGGTTGGCGATCGCGCCGCCCTCGAGTTCAGCCATGGCGGCATAGGCCTGCTGCATGGCGGGCTCGATGGTGGCGAAATAATCGTCCGGCAGGGGCAGGCGGCTCAGGTCGAGCGCCAGGCCGAGTTCAGGAAAGGGGTGGTGCAGTTGCTTGAAGCGATCCCAGGACATGTTCGTAAAGTGAATGCGGAAACCGGAATGGTGAAAGGCGGGGGTTCGGAAACGACGCAAAAAAAGGCGCGATCCGTTAAGATCGCGCCTCAAAAGGATTAAAGATACTTGTCGGTGACGGCCCCTTCGGAGGCGCTGGCGACAAGCTTGGCGTATTTGGCCAGCACGCCGCGGGTCTCCTTGGGTGGGGGCGGGGTGTAGGCCGCGAGACGGGCGGCGTAGTCGTCCTCCGGGATAAGCAGGGCGATGGTGTTGGCGACGGCGTCGATCTCAATCAGGTCGCCGTTGCGCACGATGCCGATCGGGCCGCCGGTGGCGGCTTCGGGAGTGATATGGCCGACATCGAAACCGTGGCTGCCGCCGGAGAAACGGCCATCGGTGATGAGTGCGACGTCCTTGATCAGACCGCGGCCGGCGACGGCTGCGGTGGGCGACAGCATTTCGCGCATTCCGGGTCCGCCCACCGGGCCCTCGTTGCGGATGACCACGACGTCGCCCTTGACGACATCGCCGCGCAGGATGCCCTGCAGTGCGTCCTCCTCGCCTTCGTAGACCTTGGCGGTGCCCTTGAAATACAGGCCCTCCTTGCCGGTGATCTTGCCGATGGCGCCCTCGGGAGCGAGGTTGCCGCGGAGCACGCGCAGGTGGGTGTCCTGTTTGATCGGATCGTCGAAGGGATGAATGATGTCCTGTTCGGTCGGATACGCGCCGTAGGGTTTTACGTCGGCCAGGGTCTCGGCCAGGGTCTGGCCGGAAACGGTGAGGCAGTCGCCGTGCAAGAGGCCGCGGTCCAGCAGGTCCTTCATCAGGGGGCGGATGCCGCCGATGCGCACGAGGTGGCTCATGTTGTATTTGCCGAACGGCTTCATGTCGCCGAGCACCGGCACGCGTGAGCCGATCGCCTTGAAGTCATCCAGGCTCAGGGGCACGCCGGCGGCGTGGGCGATGGCGAGCAGGTGGAGCACGAGGTTGGTCGAGCCGCCGAGGGCGGTGCAGGTGATGATGGCGTTCTCGAACGCCTGCCGGGTCATGATGTCGCGGGGTTTGAGGCCGCGCTGGAGCATGGCCATCACCGCGGCGCCCGCGCGCTGGCAGTCCTTGCGCTTGTCTTCGCCGATGGCGAGCTGGGCGGAGCTGTTGGGTAGGCTCATGCCCAGCGCCTCGATGGCGGAGGCCATTGTGTTGGCGGTGTACATGCCGCCGCAGGATCCAGGGCCGGGGATGGCGGAGGACTCGACCTCCTTGAGGCCGGCGTCGTCGAGTTCACCCTTGGCGTGTTTGCCGACGGCTTCGAACACGGAGACGATGTCGAGCGGCTTGGTCTTGTCGCAGTCGCCCGGGGTGAAGCCTGGCAGGATGGTGCCGCCGTAGATGAAGACCGCCGGGCGGTTGAGCCGGGCAATGGCGATCATCATACCGGGCATGTTCTTGTCGCAGCCACCGATGGCGACGAGGCCGTCGAAGCCCTCGGCCGCGACGGCGGTCTCGACCGAATCGGCGATGACCTCGCGGGAGACCAGGCTGTAGCGCATGCCCTGGGTGCCCATGCTGATGCCGTCGGTGACGGTGATGGTGTTGAAATAGACCGATTTGCCGCCGGCCTCGTTGATGCCGCGCTGGGCATGCTCGCTGAGTTCGCCGAGATGGACGTTGCAGGGCGTCATGTCGCTGGCCGCCGAGGCGACCGCGATCTGCGGCTTGGTGAAATCCTCGTCGGTGAAGCCGACGGCGCGCAGCATGGAGCGGGCGGCGGCGCGATCGTTGCCATCGACAACGACGGAGGAATGGGGGCGGTGGGAGGGTCGCGGGGAAGCCATGGGAGGGATAACGACCTCAGCAAACGCGCCAGCCACCGGCAAGTGGTGTTTTCGGCATTGCTTAGCCGGTGACGGGTGCCCGATGTTCGGGCGTTTCGACCCCCATGGCATTCGACCTCCAGTCTGTTCTCAAGGCGCTGCTCTTCTCGTCCGGCCACCCGCTCAGCATCAAGGATGTGCAGGCGGTGTTCACGCGCTACCATGAATCGGCCCAGCCGGCGGACGCGGCGACCGAGGTGGAAGTCACGGCGCCGGAGGAGTCCGCGGAGTCTACTGAGACCGCCGAGGAAGCGGCGGACGAGCCGGTCGACGCCAGTGTGCCGACCCTGGTGACCGCGGCCCAGATCCGGGAGGCGATGGACGGCATCGCCGAAGGGCTGAAGGCAGCCGGCGAAGTTTACCTGCTCACGGAAGGCCCGCAGGGCTACCGGATCGTGACGCATCCACGGTTTGCCCGCTGGATCCGCGCGTTGCGCGATGAACCGCCGCCGGCCAAACTGTCGCCCTCGGCGTTGGAGACCCTGGCGGTCATCGCTTATCGCCAGCCGGTCACCCGCAGCGAGATCGAGGCCGTGCGCGGCGTCTCGGCCGACGCCGGCCTGAACAAGCTGCTCGACCGCGAACTGATTTACATCACCGGCCGGGCGGAGTTGCCGGGGCGGCCGATGCAATACGGCACCACCGAGCAATTCCTGGAATTTGTGGGAGTGAAATCGCTCGTTGAACTGCCCGCTTCCGACGTGCTGACGCCGCGGCAGATTGACGAATGGCTCAAGAACGCGACCAATCCCAGCACTCCCGGTGATGCCGAAATGGGCCTGCCGCTGGAGGAGGGTGAGGGGGAAACCCCGCTGCAGGACGAGGCGCATATCGATCATGTGGATGATGCCGCGGTCGCGGTGTCGGAGGAGCCGGCGGCGGATGCGCCGGAGCAACCCAAGGCCGAGTCATGAGCGATGAACTGGCACCCATCCGGGAGAAGATCGACCAGCTGGACCACCGCCTGGTGGAGCTGCTCAACGAGCGGCTCGGGCTCGCGGCGGAGATCGGCAAGGTTAAGCGCAGCAGCGGCGGTCAGATCTATGCCTCTGAACGCGAGGATGCGGTCCTGCGCAAGGTGGCCGCGCTGAACGGCGGCCCGATCAAGGACGAGGCGCTGAAAGCGATTTACCGCGAGATCATGTCATCGGCGATCGCGCTCGAGGCGCCGACCTCGATCGCCTATCTCGGACCGGAGGCGACCAACACCCACGCCGCCGCGCTGAAGAAGTTCGGAGCCAGCGTGGAGTATCATCCGATGGCGACGATCGCGGACCTGTTCACGGCGGTGCAGAAGGGCGAGGCCGACTATGCGGTGATCCCGATCGAGAATTCGACCGAGGGCAGTGTGCGCGAGGCGTTGGACAACTTTGTCGAAAGCGACCTCAAGATTGTCGCCCAGATCTACCTGGAGATCGCCCATGCGCTGATTTCGCACGAACCGCTGGAGAAGATCACCAAGGTCTATTCCAAGGACCAGGCGCTCGCCCAGTGCCGCCACTGGTTGCAGCGACATCTGCCCCACGCGCAGCTGATCGACACCACCAGCACGGCTCATGGCGTCGAGATCGCCAAGACCGAATCCGGCGCGGCCGCCGTGGCGGGCGAACTGGCGGCGCAATTCCATGACGTGCCGGTGCGGGTGCACAACATCGAGGACAAGTCGGACAACACCACGCGGTTCTTTGTCATCAGCAAGACCCCGGCCGGCCCGGTCGGCGGCGGGCGCGACATGAGCAGCTTCCTGATTTCACTCGGTGACGAGGCCGCATCACATTCCGGCGCGCTGCTGAAGATGCTGATGCCGATGGCGCAGCGTGGCATCAACCTGTCCAAAATCGAGTCCCGGCCCAGCAAGCGGCGGCCGTGGGACTACTATTTCTTCGTCGACGTGACCGGTCACCACAGCGACGCCAACATGCGCGAGGCGATTGCGGAACTGAAGCAGTTCTGCCCGCTGGTGAAGTGGCTGGGCAGTTATCCGGTCGTAAGCTGAAACGGCGCCGCCCGGGTGGGCGACGCCGTTGAAGACGAGTCAACCGTGGAGCGGTCGCGGTATCAGCCGATCAACTGCTGCCATTGGTTTTCCTTGGTCGAGCGGGCGGCTTTCAGCGCCCCGAGCGCCACGTGGCGCTTGTAGTCGACGCCGGCCCAGCGGACCTTCGGGTTGACGTAGCCATCCTCGGTCAGCCGTTGCTGCAGCACCGTGTCCATGCCCTTCATCTGCGCGCCGCCACCGGTGACGATGATGTTGCGCAGGGTGGTGGCCACGGCGTCGGAGGGCGCGCGGGCGATCAATTGGCGGACGCCCACGTAGAGTTTGTCGAAGAAGGCGTTGCAGACCGTGCCGATAGCCTCACCGAGTTCGATGTGGCGGGTCTTGCCTCCCACGATGACTTCGGCCTCGAGCGGCTTGCGCACCGGGCCGACGTAGGCGTGAGCCTCCTTGAGCTGCCGGATGTGATGGCGGGAGAGGCCGGAGTTCGGGTAGGTGCGCTCGATCAAATCGGCCAGTTGGCGATCAATCGCGTCGCCCGCGTGCGGGATGCTGACCTGGTCCTCGGGACCGGGGAAGTAGCCCTGCACGAGGCAGAGGTCAGTCGTCCCGCCGCCGATGTCGACGATCAGGGAGTTGACCACGGGATCCACGTATTCGGCCTGGCCGAGGCGTGAATCGTCCCGGTAGCCGAGGGCGGCGAGGAACGGCTCCGGAATCAGCAGCACGCGGTCGAAGAGGCCCGTCACCGCCTGACAGAGGTCCTCACGCGCCTCGACTGATGCGTTGGCCGGCACGCCGATGACGGCGTGCAGCGTGGCGTTGCCGGACGCGTCGGTGAGGTCGCGCAGGTGCTGCAGGAAATCGCGGGCCGGTTCGCGGTGCGCGATGATGCCGTTTTCCAACGGGGCCACGAGGTTGACCTGCTGGCGGTGGGCGAAGGCGGCTTCGCCAAACAACACCTGGGCGTTGTTGGTGATGATGCCTTCGACGAGGCCGTCCTTGGCGTAGCCGACAATCGAGGGCACGATCTTGCTGAGGCTGATGTCCTTGGAGCCGGCGGGCTCCGCGAGGAGGCAGGAGGTGTTGGTGCCCAGGTCGAGACCGACGAGCAGGGTGGTCGAGGCCCGGCTGGTCGCCTTGGCGGGCGTGGAAGCCGGAGCAGCCGATTCGGCGGATGACTTGGGGGCCGAGGGGGCTGCGGCGGTGGCAGATTCTTTCATGTCGAGTGATGGGTTGCGGTATACCGGCGTCATGCCGGCAATCCCCCGCGCAGACCGAGAGCCGCGGATTCGGTTCGCGAGACCGGTCGAAGCCGGGCAACCGTCAGGGGTAGAGACGGTAGATCAGGCCCACTGCGCCCGCCGCGCCCAGCATCAACAGGGATCCGAAAATAATCCAGCAACCCGTCTTCGAGAGCACCCGGCCGGCCGCCGCCCGGGGCTCCAGCCACTCCTGCAGTTCGGCCAGTTCCTCCGTCGACGGTACATCGATCATCACCCGCGCCGTGGGATCTGGGTTTGCGGGGGTTGGCTGGGACCGACCGGGCTCCAGTCGCCCAATCTCCTGGTCCAGCCAGGCCAGATGGCCGGCGACAAGATCGCGTTGCCGCCGCAATTCGTCTAATCGTTCGCGGTCCACTGCGATGGGTGTGTCACCCCCTCGTGCAGGGGGCGCAAAACAAAAAAGGCGCCGATAACTCGGCGCCTTGGAAGAGGGGGAGGCGGGATAACGCCTCAGGCGTTCTCGACGATGCTCACGCGGCGGTGGGCCTTGTCGAACTCGACCTTGCCGTCCTTGAGGGCGAACAGGGTCCAGTCGCGACCGACACCGACGTTCTTGCCGGGGCGGGTCTTGGTGCCGCGCTGGCGAACGATGATGTTGCCGGCGACGACGGTTTGGCCGCCAAACTTCTTCACGCCGAGGCGCTTGGAGTGGCTGTCGCGGCCGTTGGAAGTGGAACCTGCACCTTTCTTATGTGCCATTTTTTGGGTCTCCTATGTGGGTTGGGCGGCGGTGATCAGGCGGAGATCGACTCGATCTTGATCACGGACAACTCCTGCCGGTGGCCGCGTTTGCGGTGATAGCCTTTGCGCTTCTTCTTCTTGAAGACGACGACTTTGGTGCCGCGCTTGTTTTCGAGCACCTTGGCGGTGACCTTGGCGCCTTCGAGGCACGGGGTTCCCACCTTGAAGTCAGCGCCTTCACCGGCCGACAGCACCTCCGTAATCTCAACCGTAGCACCAGCTTCCGTCTTCGGATAGCGGTTCACGGTCAGGATGTCGCCTTCGGTAACGGCGAACTGCTGGCCTTGGGTTTTGATGGTCGCTTTCATGTGTAAAAGGTCGAACTAAGTCGTTTTGGGCGAGCGCACGCAAGTCCGATTTTAGGCAATTGAAACTCGCTTCCCGTTGGCTCCGCGACCCAGCGTCGCGGGGTGACTTCCGACGAAGCCAAGGCACTCTTCGACACGGCCGCGACCGTCGGACACTACCGGGAGGCGGCGGTGGAGATCGGGTTGTGGCGGTCGGAGGAAAGGGTGCTGCGGGAGACCTTCAGCCCGGAGGAGTCACTCATCGAACTGGGCTGTGGCGCCGGGCGCATCGCGCTGGGCCTGTGGGAGCTGGGTTATCGCCGGGTGCTGGGTACCGATTTCGCCCGTGGCATGGTGACGGCGGCGCGGCAGCTGGCGCGCAAACTGGAGTATGAAGTGCCCTTTCGGGTCGCGGATGCGACGAAGCTGCCGTTCGAGGACGCGATCTTCGATGGCGCGATCTTTGGTTTCAACGGCCTGATGCAGATCCCCCGACGAGAGCGCCGCCGCACCGCATTGCGGGAAATGCGTCGCGTCGTCCGGCCGGGTGGCCGCCTGGTTTTCACCACGCATGATCGCGATCGCGGCAAGGATCCGGCTCGCTGGGCTGCCGAAACGGCGCGGTGGGCGCGTGGAGAACAGGATCCTCGGCTGGAGGGATTGGGCGACATCCTGGTCGATGGGGCTCACGGCCCCATCTACATCCACATCCCGAGCCGCGGAGAAGTCATGGAGGATCTGGCGGCGACCGGATGGACGCCCGAGCGCGATGAGTGGCGGCCGGATTTGGCCACCGAGGACGACGCGGTACAGGCGTTCTCGGTGGATTGCCGGTTCTGGGTGGTGCGGCGCGACTAGCGTCGCGGATCGATTTACTTGTCGTCCTCGACGATGACACCGCCCTGGGCGTTGGTCATTTCCACGCTCAGGTAGTAGTGCTGGCGGCGCTTCACGTCGGGCGGAAGCACGTTGCGATTCAGCATAATGCGACGGACGATTTCCTCTTCCTCCTCCTGCATAGCGCGGGCGGCGGCCAGGCGGGCCGCTTCGGCCTCGGCGCGCTCCCGGGCGAGACGTTCGGCCTCGGCGAGGCGTTGGGCGGCTTCGCGGCGAGAGATTTCGGCCTGCAGGGCGGCGCGTTCGGCCTCTTCGGCCTGGCGGCGGGCTTCACCCTCGGCGCGTTCCTTTTCGAGGCGCAATTGTTCCAAGCGCTCGGCCGCGGCGAGGGCTTCGGCTTCGGCGGCTTCCCGGGCGCGCTGGGCGGCGGCCTGTTCCTCGCGCAGCCGGGCGAGAGCCACGGCGGCCTCCTCGGCCTCGCGTTGAGCGCGTTCGGCCGCGAGGCGATGGGCTTCAGCCTCGGCTTCCACGCGTTGTCGTTCCTCCGCTTCGCGTCGCTGGGTTGCCGCGAGCTCCTCCGCGAGGCGATTGGCCTCCAACGTGCGCTCCATTTCCGCGCGATAGCTGCGGTAGCCAAAGCCAGCCGCGATCAGGAGCAGTAAGACAACGATGCCGATGACGATATTTTTTTTCATAACCTACAGGGGTTCAGGGGTATTGGACCCAGGAATGCCCGGAGCGTTCACCGGGTCCGAAAATATTTCCGTAAGGATAGTTACGTAGTCCCGGTCTGACAACTCCATCTTACCCCTTCCTCGTGAGCGCGCGTCTGTCGTCAGGCGAGGGCGAAGCGGTCAACCGGCAGCCCCCGTACACGGGTCTGCAGCCGGAAAACCGCGCCGGCGTGCGGCTGTGCCTGGCGGTCTTCATCGGACAAACCCGTCCAGGCCGAGGTGATGTAGAGGGTGGTGAGATCCGGGCCGCCGAAGGTGCACGAGGTGATCTGGCGGGCCGGCAGGTCGAGTTGGGCCAGCCAGGCGCCGGTTTCGGCATCAATGCGGCGCAGACACCCTCCGTTCCAAAACGCCACCCACAGCTGTCCCTCGGCATCGATGCACATGCCATCGGGCATGCCCTGTTCAGGGGTGAACGCCGCCAGGATTCGATCAAAGGTGATCGAGCCCGCGGCCGCATCCCAGTGATACACCTCGATGCGGTATTTGAGCGAATCGATGTAGTAAAAAGTCTCTCGGGTGGCGTTCCAGGCGAGGCCATTGGAGCAGCCGATGCCCTCAAGGTGCTGCCTGGTTCCACCCGTTGCATCGATCGAGTAGAACGCGCCGGTCATTTGGCCCCAGTCGAGGGGCATGACCCCGGCCCACAGTCGTCCGGTCGGGTCGCATTTGCCGTCGTTGCACCGCATGGTTCTCCGGGGATCGAGTTCGGCGAACGGGGTGGTGGAGCCGTTGGCGAGGTCAAGGAGGTTGACGTTCGTACCGAGGCCGATGGCCAGTCGGCCCGGTTGCGTGGTGGGCACGGCAAAACCGATGGGGCGGTCGAGTTGCACGAGGCTGGGTTCGGTCGCTCCCGCGGGCAGGGAAAGCACCCGGTGACCGGCAATGTCGACCCAGAGAAAGCTCTTGGTCTGTTCGTCCCAAACCGGGCCTTCGCCCAGTTCGCTGAGGCCGGCGGCGGTGAGGATTTCGTAATCGGCGAGACGTTCCATCCTGGTGGCTTGGTCGAGGGGCCGCGCTTCAGCAACCCCCGGGCTGGCCGTAATAGGCGCCCGGACCGTGCTTGCGCTTGAAGTGCTTGGCCAGGAGTTCGGGTTCGATCGGCGCGAGGTCGGGGGCGAGTTGCAGGGACATCTGCGCCAGGTGCGCAATGCATTCGACCGCGACGGCGACCTCCACGGCCTTGGCCACGGTGGGTCCCCACGTGAAGGGCGCATGGCGGTTGACGAGGACGCCGGGAAAATCGGCGGGGTCGCGCTGGGCAAAGGCCTCGACGATGACGTTGCCGGTTTCCCATTCGTAGGCGCCGCCACCGATCTCCGCCGCGGTCATCTTGCGGGTGACGGGAATGTCGCCGTTGAAGTAGTCGGCATGGGTGGTGCCGAAAATAGGGATGGCGCGGCCTGCCTGGGCGAAAGCGGTGGCGTGCGAACTGTGGGTGTGAACCACCCCGCCGACGGCCGCAAAGGCGAGAAACAGCCGGCGATGGGTGGGGGTGTCGGAGGACGGGCGCAGATTACCTTCCACGATTTCACCCTCGAGATCCACGAGCACCATGTCGTCGGCTGTGAGGTCGGCATAGGCGACGCCCGAGGGCTTGATCGCGAAGATCCCCTGGGCGCGGTCGATCGCGGACGCGTTGCCGAAGGTGAGATTGATCAGGCCCTCGCGGGGGAGGGCGACGTTGGCCTCGTAGGCTTCGCGTTTGAGTTCGGTCAGCATGGGGTGAGTCGGATCAGCCGCGGAAGCCCTGCGCCAGATGGTAGTAGACCTCGTTGTTGCGCAGGGTCTGCTTGAAGTCGGCCATCCGGGTGTCGGCGTCAATCGTGACCAGTTCAATACCGGCGATAGTGGCAAAATCTTCCAGCATCTCGGTGGTCACGCTGTAGCTGTAGCCGGTGTGATGTGCGCCGCCGGCGAGAATCCAGGCCTGGCAGGCGGTCTTGAAGTCGGGCTTGCATTCCCAGACGGCGCGGGCGACCGGCAGGTGGGGCAACGGCGGGGTCTTGACCGCGTCGACCTCGTTGACGATGAGCCGGAAGCGGTTGCCCAGGTCGACAAGGCTGGCGTTGAGGGCCGGGCCGGTGGGGGCGTCGAACACGAGGCGCACCGGGTCCTCCTTGCCGCCGATGCCCAGCGGATGGATTTCGCACGACGGCTTGCCGGCCGCGATGGACGGGCAGATCTCCAGCATGTGGGCGCCGAGCACCTGGTGGCTGCCGGGAGCAAGGTGGTAGGTGTAGTCCTCCATGAAGGACGTGCCGCCGGGCAGACCGTCGCCCATGGCCTTCATGGCGCGCAGGAGGGCGGCGGTTTTCCAGTCCCCCTCCGCGCCAAAGCCGTAGCCGGCGGCCATGAGCCGCTGGGTGGCGATGCCGGGCAGCTGGCGCAGCCCGTGGAGATCCTCGAAGGTGTCGGTGTAGCCGCTGAAGTCGCCCTGCTTGAGGAAGTCGCCGATGCCGAGCTCGAGTTGGGCGGCGTAGCGCAATTCGTCATGGCGGGTGCCGCCTTGTTTTAGGGCCGCGTCCATGGTGTAGGTCGCCTGATACAGGGCGCACAATTTGGTGATGCGACTTGCGGTCACGCTGTTGACGACGCCCACGAGGTCGCCGACGCCGTGGGTGTTGACGGCAAAACCGAACTGCGACTCAGCCGATACCTTGTCCCCGTCGGTGACCGAGACCTGGCGCATGTTGTCGCCGAACCGGACGAACTTGGCGCCCTGCAGCTCGGTCCAGCCGCTGACCGCCCGCATCCAGGCGGCGATGCGCTGCTGCACCTCCTCGTCGGACCAATGGCCGACCACGACCTTGCGCCGGAGCCGCTGGCGGGTGTGCAGGAAACCCGCCTCGCGGTCGCCATGGGCGGACTGATTCAGATTCATGAAGTCCATGTCGATGGACTCCCAGGGCAGGTCGCGGTTGAACTGCGTGTGCAGGTGCAGGATCGGCTTGGTGAGCGCGCCCAGGCCGCGGATCCACATCTTGGCTGGCGAGAAGGTGTGCATCCACAGCATCACGCCGCCGCACTTGGCGTCGGTGCTGGCCGCGTCGAGTTGACGCGCGATCTCGTCCGGGGTCGTCAGCAGTCCCTTGAACACCACCTTAAGCGGCAGGTTGCCGGAGCCGTTCAGCCCCCGCACAAGCGTGACCGAATTGGTCTGCACCTGCTTGAGCGGGCCGGGCCCGTAAAGATGCTGCGATCCGGTGAAGAACCAGATTTCGGGTTTCTTAAACTTTTTCATAATAGGGAGATAGGATGAATTATCACCATAATGGTGACATTAGCCGCGGGCCTTTTCCTTCAGGGCAAGCAGGTCCTTCATGACGGCGCCGAGGTGGGCGTCGGAAGTCAGGCCGCCGAAGCTGTCGTGGAGTTGGCGATACAGGCCGTAGAGCTTGGTGTAGGTGCGACGGGCGGTGGGGTCGGGTTGGTAGGAGACGGGCTTGAGTGAGGTCATGGCGGCTTCGGCCGTCTTGAAGTCAGGGTGGGCGCCGGCCAGCACGGCGGCGGATACAGCGGAGCCCAGCGCGCAGGCCTGGGATGAGCCGGCGACGAGCATGGTACAGCCCGTCACATCGGCATAGATCTGCATGAGCAGCGGGTTTTTTTCGGCAATGCCACCGGCACAGACGACGCGCTTGATCGGCACGCCGTATTCCCGGATGCGCTCAATGATCGCACGGGCTCCGAAGGCGGTGGCCTCGATGAGGGCGCGGTAGATTTCCGCCGGGGAAGTGTGCAGGGTCTGGCCGAGCAGTAGGCCGGTGAGACGCTGGTCGACGAGAATGGTGCGGTTGCCGTTGTTCCAGTCCAGTGCCAGCAGGCCGCTTTCGCCGGGGGCGAGTTTGGCGGCGGCTTTGGTGTAGGCGGCATGGGTCTTGGCGTTGCCGCTGCACACGACCTCGACCCACCACTTGAAAATGTCTCCCACGGCGGACTGGCCGGCCTCGATACCGTAGTAGCCGGGCAGAATGGCACCTTTGACGATGCCGCAGATGCCGGGAATGTCGGCCACGGTCTTGCTGGCGGACACCACGCCGACGTCACAGGTGGAGGTGCCGATGACCTTGACGAGGGTGCCCTCGGCCACGCCCGAGCCGATCGCACCGTAATGGACGTCGAACTCGCCGATGGCGATGGGGATGCCGGCCTTGAGTCCGAGCTTGGCGGCCCAGGCTTCACAGAGATGACCGGCAGTGGCACTGGCGTCGTAGGCGCGTTCGTAGAGGCGGTCGCGGAGGTCGGCGAGAGCCGGCGCCAGTTTGCGCAGGAATTTCTTGTCCGGCAGGCCGCCCCAGTCCTCGGCGTAGAGCGCCTTGTGGCCGGCGGCACAGACACCGCGTTTGACGGCGGTGGGATCGGTCACGCCGGCGAGCACGGCCGGCAGCCAGTCGCAGGTTTCCACCCAGGAGTAGGCGGCGGCGAAGACGTCAGGGGCGACGTTGTGGCAGTGCCAAAGCTTGGCCCAGAACCATTCCGACGAATAGGTGTTGCCGCACTTGGCGATGTATTCCGGGCGGTGCTTGGCGGCGAGCTGGGTAATCTTGGCGGCCTCGCGCCAGGACGTGTGATCCTTCCACAGCCAGCAGTGTGCGTTCAGATTCTTAGCCCATTTCTTTTGCGCGGCGAGGGGCTGATTCTGTGCATCCACGGGGATGGGGCTGGATCCGGTGGTGTCGACGCCGATGCCGATCACGCGGTCGGCGCGGAAGCCCGGCTGGCGGGCGGCCTGCCGCAGGGCACCGTGGGTGGCCGCCTCCAGGCAGTGCAGGTAATCGAGCGGATTCTGGCGGGCGACGTTGTGGTCCTTGCGGTCGAGCAGGATACCTTGATGGCCGCTGGGATAGTCGACGACACATGAGCCGAATTCCCGACCGTCCGAGGTGCGGACGATGAGGGCGCGGGCGGAATTGGTGCCGTAGTCGAGACCGAGGGTGAAGGAGGCGGGCATGAGCGGGGAGGTTTGAAGGGCCGTCGGAGCCCGGCCGTGACCGGGTCCGGCGAGGGACGGCGACGCGGGTGGCTTCCGCCTCAGCGGAAGAGGCGTTGGGCGAAGTGATACAGGTTGCTGCTCCAGGTCTCGGCGTCGTGACCATGGTCATCCACGTTCCAGACATGCGGGACGCCGTGCTCCTTGAGGTAGGCGTGCATCCGCTGGGAGATGCGGATGAGGCCGTCCTGATTGCCGCAGGAGATGTAGAGCAGCTTCAATTGGTCGCGCGTGGCGGCCGGGTCCGGGACCAGATCGGCCGCGGGCCGGGTGTTCGGGGCGGCCGAAAACATGCCCAGCCACGCGAAGGTATCGAGATGGGTCAGTCCAAAATTGAAGGTCTGGCCGCCGCCCATCGAAAGGCCGGCCAGCGCGCGGTGCTCCCGGTCGCGGTAGGTCGAGTACTTCGCCTCGATGGCGGGAATGAGGTGATTCAGCAGGTCGCCTTCGAATCGGGCGAAGGCCTCCACTTTTTCTGGTGCCATGATGTTATCACCGGGACGGTCGTCGGCCATGGCGCGGCCATTGGGGATGACCACGATCATGGGCTCGGCCTTCCCGTCGGCGATCAGGTTGTCGAACAGGTTGGCGGGCGACGCGAAGCGGATCCACTCGTTCTCATCGCCGCCGATGCCGTGGAGCAGATAGAGCACCGGGTATTGCCGGTCGGAGGAGTAGTTCGGCGGCAGGTAGACGTTGGCCTGGCGGCGGGTGCCGGTGACCTTGGAGTCGTAGGCGAACGGTTCGATGTTGCCGTGGGCGATGCCTTCCCGGGCGGACTTGAAACCAGCCGGGGGTTCAGGGAAGAGACGGACGTCATCCGGGCCGAGCTCGATCGGGCCGCCGAAGCCGCCCCGGCCCCGCGGCGGGCCGTCGCCCCCCGGATTGTTTTGTGCGAAAACGCTGGTGGTAAGCAGCACGGCAAGCGTTGCGGTGAGTAAGCGGGAAACGAAGGCAGGGGGTTTCATGGGGCAGAGGTTGATCTGTTTCATCACCGCACGGTATCCACGTGAAGCGAAGAAGAAGCAGAGTCTAATTCGTGACCGTTAAGAGTGAGAATCCGACACTGCCTTGACCGTTAGGCCCTAAACCGCAACAAGCAGGGCATGGCGCGCTGCACCCTGGCAGACATCGCCCGCCGGGTCGGCTGTTCTAAATACACCGTCTCGCTGGCGCTCAAAGGGGACCCCGAAATTTCGGAGTCGACCCGCCGGCGCGTGCAGACGGCGGCGGATGCATTAGGCTACCAGCCCAATGCCCTGGTGTCGCAATTGATGGCGCAGTTGCGGGCCTCGCGGACCACGGGCTTTCAGGCCAAGCTGGCGTTGCTCAACGCCAATCGCGATCGCGACGCCCTGACCAAGCACCCGACGATCCCGACTTATGTCGAGGGATGCGAGAGTCGGGCGGCCAGGACCGGTTATGCCTTCGACCAGTTCTGGATGCATGACCCGGCGCTCAAGCCGGACCGGCTGCGACGCATCCTCCAGTCGCGGGGCATCAAGGGCCTGATCCTGGTGGGGTTGATGGATTCCAACCAACTGCCCCCGGAGTTCACGCCGTTGTGGGAAACCTTCCCGACGGTCGTGACCGGCGTGCGCACGCGCAATCCGGCCCTGTCCTTCTGCTGTGTCGACCATCACCATCTGGCGATGCGGGCGGTCGAGCGGGCGCTGGAGCTGGGCTATCGCCGGCCGGGCCTGGCCCTTGATGATGTGATCGACCGGCTGATCCAGCGGCGGTTTTCCGCGGGTTTCCAGACCGGTCAACGCTCCCTGCCGCGGACGCGCCAGCTGCCGATCTTCGACTTGCAGGGCAGCGGGGACACGGAGCCGCCTGGCTTCCGGGAATGGCTCGACCGTCATCAACCCGACGTAGTCTTCACCCTTTACAATCGCGTGGTGCGTTGGCTCAAGGCGACCGGCCGCCGCGTGCCCCAGGACATCGGGGTGATTCAATTGGAATGGCGGGCGACGCGACCGGAGATCGCCGGCATGAATCAGCACAACTTCGCCGTGGGCGAGGCGGCGGTCGACATGGTCATCAGCCAAATCCACAACAATGAGACCGGCGTACATGATTTTCCCCGGGCCACCCTGATCGGCGCGACCTGGGTCGACGGGGCGAGTGCGCCGCGGCCTAAGCCGTCCGGCGCGCCAGCAAGGCGCGCTGCAGCAAAATAAACACGAGCAGCAGCAGGCCGACCACGATGCGCATCCAGGACGAGTCGAGGCGGCCGTCGAAGAGGATGCCGGTCTGGATCACACTGAAGATGAGCACGCCGAGCAGGGTGCCGGCCACGTGGCCGCGGCCGCCGGTCAGCAAGGTGCCACCGATCACCACGACCGCGATGGCGTCCAACTCCAGCCCGACGCCGGTGGCAGGGTTGCCCGAACCGGTATAGAGCGTGGCGACGATGCCCGCCGCCGCGGCGAGCCCGCCGTTGAGCGCGTAGGCACCGATCTTGGTGCGGGCGACCGGCAGGCCCATGAGCCGGGCGGAGGCTTCATTGCCACCGATCGCGAGCAGGTTGCTGCCAAATTTGGTGTGGTGGGCCACCGCCCAGATCAGTCCGGTGGCAATGATCAGCATCAGTCCGCCGATCGGCAGGTCGGCGAAGCCCAGGGGCACGTAGGTGTCGCTGAGCGCGCGGTACCACGGGTGGTTGATCGGCACGGACTCGGTGCTGATGGCAAACCCGAGACCCCGGGCGAAGAACAAGCCGGCGAGCGTGACCAGAAAGGGCGGCAATTCGCAGCGCTCGATGAGGGTGCCCATGAACAGACCGAGGGCGGTCCCGGCTATCAGCCCCACGGTCCAGGCGGCCAGCGGGGGCCACCCGAGGCCACTGATGAGCGTGGCGGTCAGGATTGAGGTGAACCCAATGACGGATCCGACGGAAAGATCGATGCCGCCGGTGAAGATGACGAGGGTCATGCCCAGCGCGGCGATGCCTAGAAAGGCGTTGTCGGCAAAGAGATTGGCCGCGACCCGGCCGCTGAAGAAGCCGTCGTAGAGCACCCCGGCGGTGACGTACAGGGCGAGCAGGACGCCGGCGGTGACCAGCACGGGCAGCTGGCGCAGGTGGAATTTGCGCGACGGGGTCTTCATGCCGCCGCCTCCTGGCGGAACAGGCCGAGCAGACGGCGGCGCAGCCGCGGAATCTGGATCAGGGCCACGGTGATGATCAGCACGGCCTTGGGGACCGGAGCGACGGCCGGGGGGACACCGAAGTAGAACATGCTGAGGGTAAGCGTCTGCAGAAAGAGCGCGCCGATCAGCGAGCCGAGCAGGTAGAAGCGGCCGCCGGTCAGCGCGGTGCCGCCGATGACCACTGCGAAGATGGCGTCGAGCTCCATGTTGATGCCGGCCTGGTAGGGGTCGGCCGCTCCGATGTGCGAGGCGGCCAGTGCGCCGGTGAGGCCGGCGCAGGCACCGCAGGCGAGGTAGGCGAGCGCCTTGGTGCGACCGGCGGCGACGCCGGCGAACTTGCTGGCGGTGGCATTGTCGCCGACCGCCTCGAGAAAGAGGCCGGCCGCGGTCCGGCGCAGGCCGAGGTGGGTCAGTCCGAACAGTGCCAGCACCAGCAGGGCGGCGAAGGGCAGGGCGAGCAGGTGGCCCTGGGCCAGAAATTCAAACCCCGAGTCACTGAAGATGAGGACGTTGCCTCCGCTGATCTGCTGGGCGATGCCGCGGCCGGCGACCATCAGGATCAGGGTGGCGACGATGGGTTGGATGCCGATACGCGTCACCAGCAGCGCGTTGATGCCGCCGGCGGCGAGGCCGGTGCCGAGGGCGGCCGCGAGCACCAGGGGCAGGGCGGTGTCGCGCAGGAGCAACTGGGCACAGACCGTGGCGCTGATGGCGACCACCGAGCCGACGGAAAGGTCAATGCCCCCGGTGGCGATGACCAGGGTCATGCCCAGGGCCAGCAGCATGACGCGCGAGCCCTGGTTGAAGATGTCGATCGGCGTGCCATAGAGGTGGCCGTCGAGGACGGTCACTTTCAGGAAACCCGGGTCGAAGACCGCGTTGACGGCGATGAGCAGCAGCAGGCCGAACGCAGGCCACCAAACCGGGGAACGGAAACGGGCGGAGCTCATGCGTCGGTGGTGGCCCCGGCCATATCGCGGAGCAGGTTGGGCAGAGTGATGGCCTCACCCCGATGTTCGGCGACGGTGCGGCGTTCACGGAGCACGAAGACGCGGTGGCAGTTGCGCACCACCTCCTCGATCTCGGAGGAAATGAAGATGACAGCCAGGCCCTCGGCGCGCAGTTCGGCGATGAGGGCCTCAATCTCCTGCTTGGCGCCGACGTCGATGCCGCGCGTGGGTTCGTCGAGAATGAGCAGGCGCGGCGCGGTCGCGAGCCACCGGGCCAGCAGGACCTTCTGCTGGTTGCCGCCGGAAAGCGTGCGGATGGGTACCTCGGCGTCGGCCGTCTTGATGCGCAGCGCCTTGATGTAGCGATCGCACAACGCCTCCTGTTCGTGGCGTGACAACGGCTTGGCGGCACCGCGACGGGCCTGCAGGGCGAGGATGAGATTCTCGCGCACCGTCAGGTTGGGCAGGATGCCTTCGACCTTACGGTCCTCGGAGCAAAACGCGAAGCCCTGGCGGATGGCGGCGCGGGGATCGAGCTTGCCCAGATCCTGATCTCCGAAACGCAACGTACCGGCAGTGGCCGGATCGATGCCGAAGAGAATGCGGGCGGTCTCCGTGCGCCCCGAACCAAGCAGGCCGGCCAGGCCGGTGACCTCACCGGGCGCGGCGCCGAGGGTGACGGCGTCGATGGCGGCGCTGGCGGTGCCGGTAACCTGGAGCAGATCGTCCGGGACGGTGGCGGTGGGGTCGGCCGGAGCGTGCTCCTCGGCAGTGACGGCGCGGCCGAGCATCTTGCCGACGAGTTCCAACCGCGGCAGGTCCGCGGCGGGGTATTCGCCGACCAATTGGCCGTTGCGCAGGACCGTGATGCGGTCACTGACGGCGTAAACCTGGTCGAGGAAGTGGGTGACGAAGACGATGCCCAGGCCCTCGTCCCGCAGGCGGCGCATGATACGGAACAGTTCTTCGACCTCGGGCTCGTCGAGCGAGGACGTCGGCTCATCGAGCACCAGTACCTTGGCCTCGATGTCGAGCGCGCGGGCGATGGCGACCATCTGTTGCAGGGCGACGGAGAGGGAGCCGAGGTCGGCGTCCACATCGCATTCCAAGCCCAGGCGCGCGAGCGCCGCGCGGGCGCGGGCGCGCACGGCTCGGGAGTTGATGAAACCGCAGCGACCGGGTTGGCGGCCGAGCACGATGTTGTCGGCGACGGTCAGCGACGGGATCAGGTTGACCTCCTGGTAGACGGTGCTGATGCCCGCGCTCTCGGCGTCGCGCGGCGAAGCGGGGGCAATCACCTGCCCTTGGCGCGTGATGGTGCCACCGTCGGCGCCGTGGACGCCCGTGAGGACTTTGATCAGCGTCGACTTGCCGGCGCCGTTCTCGCCCATGAGGGCGTGGATTTCACCGGCGCGCACGGTGAAGTCGACCCCGTCGAGGGCGACGACACCGGGAAAGCGCTTGCAGATGCCGCGAAGGGCGAGAAGGGGATGGTCGCTCACGCGCGTCGCGACGGATGCGGGCTTAGTACTGCCGGGACGGCAGGGCGGCGGCGGCGTTGCTGGCGTCGAAGAGTTCGTCCTTGTTGTAGGACTTCTTCTCGACCGGCTGGCCGGCGAGGATGGCGTCGATCGTGTCGTAGATCTTCGGGCCGAAGAGCGGGTTGCACTCGACGGTGCAGTTGATCTTGCCGTCGGCCACGGCCTGGACGGCTTCCTTGATGGCGTCGATCGAGACGATCATGATGTCTTCACCGGGCTTCTTGCCGGCCTCCTCGATGGCCTGGATGGCGCCGAGGGCCATGTCGTCGTTGTGGGCGTAGACGATCTGGACCGCGTTGCCGTGGGTTTTGAGCATGGCCTCCATGACGGTCTTGCCTTCGGCGCGGCGGAAGTTGCCGGTCTGGGAATCGATGATCTTGAAGCGCGGGTGGGCGGCGAGGGCGTCGGCGAAGGCCTTGCGCCGCTCGTTGGCGGCGGCGGAACCGGGCTCACCCTGCAGCTCGACGATGTTGGTCCGGTCGCCGGCGTGCTCGGCGAGCCAGTCGGCGGCCATGCGGCCTTCCTCGTAGAAATCGGAACCGACAAAGGCGGCGTAGAGCGACTCATCCTCGGTCACGATGGAGCGGTCCATGATGACGACCGGGATGTTGGCGCGCTGGGCCTCACGCAGCACGGGGTCCCAGCCGGTCTCGACGATGGGGGCGAGCACGATGGCGTCGACGCCCTGGGCGATGAAGGAGCGCACGGCGCGGATCTGGTTTTCCTGCTTGGACTGGCCGTCGGCGAACTTGAGGTCGATGCCGCGGTTGGCGGCCTCGTTGCGCAGGGAATTGGTGTTGGCGGTGCGCCAGGCGCTTTCGGCGCCGGTCTGGGCGAAGCCGACGGTCAGGCCACTGTCAGCGGCACCCGTGTTGGATTTAGAGCAGCCCACCAGGCCGAGCAAGGCGGCACCGGCGGTGAGGGCGATGAGGGAACGGAGTTTCATGGGAACAGGGTGGGGTCGGGTTTTTAGATGAGAGGAGGAGTGAATCAGGGCGAGAGAGAACGGACCAGCCTGACTTCGTAGAGGGGCGGCACGCGCGAGTCGGCCTGGGCCCGGAAGACGGTGCGCAGGTTGCCGTCACTCGGGGCGAGAAGGGAAGCGGGAACTGACAAGTGCTTGGTCACGAATAGCTCGCCCTCGTTGCCCGGCACGCTGACGGCCCCGATGGGGGTGTCATTGATTTCGATGTCGAAGGCGGCGCCGTTCCAGGCGTTGCCCCAGTAGGTGATCCGGAGCTCGAGATCGTTGGCGTCGGTGGCAGGGGAAAAGGTGTAACCGAACCAATCGTCGGCTTCACGGAAGGAACGACCGAATTGGCTGCCCGAGCGGGAACGACCGTCGACGAAATCGTGTTCGACCTCGGGTTGCTGCTCGCCGGGCACGACCAGATCGAGGGTGCGCCGGTCGAGGTCGAGGCGAGCCGTTTCACTGGCGCGCATTTCACGCACCACCTGATCGTAGTCGGCCGGCGAAGCCAGCTGCCAATACATCATGTAGCGGGCGTCGTGCAGCCGGAAGAACGGCTCAAGTTCCAGCGTATCGAAACGGTCGGGACGAACCAGGGCCGGCGCCGTGAAGTGCAATGGTCGCCCCGGCACGGGCTGCAGGAAGGCGGCCATTTCCGCGGCGTCGCCCACCAGCATGGGCGCGGCGTCCATGGGCTCGAATGGCCCCGGGGCGGCGTGACCCATGCGGGAGGAGTCGGCGACCAGGCCGGTGAGATCCTCGGTGCCCGTGCGGGCGGCGAGCAGGATGGGGCCGTGCAGGATGGCGGCGTAGTCGGAACCGTCCGGCAGGCGCTCGAGTCGCGTGGTCATGGGCAGGGCCACGGTGATCACGTCGCCATCGTGCCATTCGCGTTCGATGGCGGCGTAGCCGTCGGCGGAGGGCCGGAAGCGGACCGGGTCGCCATTGACCTGAATCCCAAAGCCTCCCGCCGTGACCCAGCCGGGCTGCCGCACGTGCAGGGTGAAGCGCTGCGGTGTGGTGAGCGAAAGCGTGAGGGCCGTGGCGGCTTCGTCCGGGAAACGGGTGGCCTGCCGCACGCGAATGCCGCGCTGCTCCCAGTTGAGTTCCGAGGCGATGAAGAGGTTGACCCAGAGGTTGGCCGCTTCGTCCGTCGCGTAGATGAACCGGCCGTATTTGCCGTGGTTCTCGATACCGGAACCGACGCAGCACCAGAAGCATTGTTCAGGCTGGGAATAGACCCGGTAGTGCCGCGGACGCAGCGGGGTGAAGTAGACAAAGCCGCCGTGGTCGGGGTGCTGGGTCGAAAGAATGTGGTTGTAGAGCGCGCGCTCGTAGTAGTCGGCGTAGCGGGCTTCGGCACCGCGGCGGAACAGCGCCTCGGTGAGTCGCAGCATGTTGTAGGTGTTGCAGGACTCGGGACCTTCCCGGGAACCCAGCATGCCGCTGAAGTCAGTCGGGTCGTTGAAGTGCTCGCGCACGCTGTTGCCGCCGAAGGCGACGGTGCGGTGACGCACGACCGTGTCCCAAAAGAACCTGGCCGCGCCGTCCCAGGCCGGATCCCCGCCGAGCTCGGCGACCCGCGCGTAACCGATGATCTTGGGGATCTGGGTGTTGGCGTGCTTGCCGGTCAGCGTGTCCTCGCGGCGGAGCAGGTCGTCGAGGATGGCGTGGTGCGTGAAGCGCTGGGCCAGGCGCAGGTATTTCTCGTCGCCCGTGATCGCATACACGTCGGCAATGGTCTCGGTCATGCCGCCATGCTCGGCGCGCAGCATGATTTCGACATCGGCGTCGGAGAGTTGGCCGATCAAATCGCCGCACCAGTCGGTGAGCTTGATGAGGATGTCGCGGGCCTGCGCATTGCCCGCGATGAGCCAGGCGTCCCGGAGCCCGGCGAAGGTCTTGTGCATGTTGTACCAGGGCACCCACGCCCCGCCGAGGCTGAAGCCCTGGGCGTCAAAGCCACCGGAGGCCACGCGCGCCCAGACGCCCTGGGAGTCGGGCACGCCGCCAACGTAGCCGTTGCCGTTGGCCGCCTGACAGGCGGCCAGCTCCTCGATGCAGTAGTCGAGGCGGCGCTTCATTTCGGGGTTGCCGGTCGCGACCCAGGTTTGGGCGAGGGCGGTGAGGTAGTGGCCCAGGGTATGGCCATCGAGCCCGATGTTTTCCCAGTTGCCGTATTTTTCGGCCTTGGGCGTGAGGCCGGCCTCGAGGCGGAAGCCGGCGAGCAGGCGATCGGGATCAAGGGCGAGCAGGTAGTCCTGGTTGAGGTCCTGCGCGTGTTTGAAGGGCCCTTCAAGCAGGGTGACGTCGCGCAGCTCAAAATAGTTGAGCGGCGTGGTGACCGCGAGGGGGGCGCGTACCTCGAAGCTAAAGGTAGCCCCGCCTTCCCGACCGGGGGAGGCGCCGGGAGAATCAGCGGAGGCCAGTCCACCCATGCCGGGCGAGGCGGTCAGATGTCGGTGCGTGGCCAGCGAGAGCAGCATCATGTCGTCCTGCAGCATGTGCTGCCACTGGAAGACGGAGCGCACGGGATCGAGGTCGGGCAGGAGCTTGAGGTCGGCAATGGCGCCGAGGCCCGTGACCGTGACAAAACCGGCGCCGTTGGCGGCCTCGAGGGCGACCCGACCCTGGCCGCGGTCGATGACATTGAACCAGCCGGTCTCGGCAGCGGGGCTGTCGGCGGCCACGAGGCGCAGGCGGTCGCGCCAGATTCCGAGCACGGAATCGTGGGCCCGGCTGGTCAGGCGGATCGACTGGCCGAGCGGGATGGTGCGGAGGGCCCGGGGCTCGGTCACCTCTAAGCGGTCGAAATCGAGGTGCCCGCCGGGCTGGCCGGCATCGTTGTAATTAAACAGCGCATAGCGCACGCCCTGGAACGTGCGGAGCTGGAAGATGGTCTGGAACGGTTCCCCGACGGGGGTGAAGGTCACGCCGTCGGTGCTGTAACTGAACACGGCCTCCTCGGTCTCGAAGTCACAGGACGCGCGCAACCAGACACGATCGGCGGAGAGGGGCGCGGAGAACTGCTCGCCGCCGTTCTGGTCGACCCGCCGGAGTCGGAGAGAGCCGTCGGTGGACTTGGCCACGCCGATCCAGCCATAGGGGTAGTTGAACAAGGCGAGGCCGCCCTGGTCGCCGGGGGCCATGCCGGCGGGATCGACCACGGTGGTGCCGATGGATGCGGGGCCGAGGGCCCGCTGCGTGAGGGTGTTACGGGCGTACCAGAGTTCGTCGGCAGCCTGGGCGGTGAGGCGCAGGTAGCCGGGCCGGGCGTCGAGGGACCAGGCATCGGCGACCGGCACATGGTTCCACTGCCAGACGTTTGCGAGCTGCGGACCGTCGAAGTCGTCGTCACGCTGGTAGGGGGCATGGGGTTCATCGACCTGGCCGGTGTCGGGCTTCACCCAGGTGCGCGGCGAGCGGAGCAGGTTGCCGGGGAGTCCGAAATAAGGCCAGTCGTCCTGCCAGGTGACGGGGGAGAGGGCGGTCAGGCGGCCGACCGAATTGTGGTCGGTCATGGAGAACCCCCACCATTCGCCGGATGGCGTGTCGACGATGCCGCCCTGGTGCATGGGGATGACCCCCATTTCCCAAGGGCGCCGCGGCTGGACATCGAATTCGCCGTAGGGGCCGCGGCCGACGCCCCCGAGGCGGTAGCCGTTGCCGGTGCCGAAGGTTTCGTAGGCGCTGATGGTGGTGACCTCGTAGGGCCCCTCGAGGTGGTCCGAGCGGGCCGCGGACATGTAGCCGACCGGGTCGTAGTTGGACGACGTGATGTAGTAGCGCCCCTTGAATTTGTAGAAGTGCACGCCTTCCCCGATGCCGGCGCCGGGCCCGAGCAGCTCGCGTTCGGTGCCGGGCACGATGTTCTTGAGGTCGTCGGTGAGGCGGGCGAGCCGGATGCCGCGGTAGCCCCAGACCACCCAGGCGGAGCCGTCGTCCTCGAACAGCACCGACAGATCGTGCAGCGAGATGTCCATTTCCTCGTGCGTCCAGGGGCCGGCGGGGTCGGTGGCAGAGAAGTGCTGGGTATGGTGGTTGTTGACGTTGGCGAAGATGTGAAAAACGCCGTCGTGATAGCGGAAGGTCGGCGCCCAGATGCCCTGGCCGTAGGCGACTTCGCCGTTTTCGAGACGGTACTCGGGGCCAAGGTCGAGCGTCTTCAGCGCGTAGCTCTTGAGCTCCCAGTTGACGAGGTCCCGGGAATGCAGGACCGGCAGGCCCGGCATCGAGTGCATGGTCGTGCCGGTCATGTAATAATCCTCGCCGACGCGAATCAGGTCGGGGTCGGAGAATTCGTCGTAAAAGAGCGGATTGGTGTAGCTGCCGTCGCCGTTGTCAGCCGTCCACGTCTGGCCGCAAAGCGCCGCCGCGGAGAAGAAACCAAATAATAGACAAGTCAGGCGGTGCATGGGCTCGGGAGAATTGCGCGTACGGCGCTTACTGGAAGAGCACGGCCCCGCCCTGGCCGGCGAGTTCGAGATCAAACCAGCCATCGTCGCCTACGGTCAGGGTGGTTTGGCCGGCCGTGCGGCCGGCAACGTCGTGCAGCAGCGTGAATGTCTGGCCGGCCAGGAACGGAGCCTGCAGCCGCAGGTGTTTTTCGGCGGCCTCGCCATTGGTCGCGGCGACATACCAGGCTTCGCCGTGGCGGCGGGCGATGACGGCGAATTTGCCCGGGTAGCCATCGATGAAGCGGGTTTCGTCCCAGATGGCCGGCACCTTGCGAAGAAAATCGATCACGTAGTCCGGCTGTTCTTCGAGATTGTTGGGCACGATGCCGAAGTGTTGCACGGGTGATTGGAAGAGCACGGTGGTGGCGAGTTGAAACGCGTCGGACGTGCGCCGCTGGTTCCCGAGGCCGGGCACCTTGTTGAAGGTGGAGTTGAGCACCATCGGGCCGTAGTCCATGGCCGCGGCCGGGTTGCGCACGAAGGCGAACACGGTGCTGTTGAAGGCCTCCCGGTCGGCGAAGCCCTGCGAGAAGACCAGGTTTTCGGACGCGGTCACCGCTTCGCTGGTCATGTGGTTGGGATACATGCGCTCCCAGCCGCGCGGGAGGGTGGCGCCGTGGAAGTTGAAGTGCAGGCCGTAGGCATTCCCGTCGGTGAGGATGTCTTCGTAGAGTTTCATGGTGGCCTGCTTGTCGCCGCCGAAGAAGTCGACCTTGAGGCCCTTGACGCCGATGGACTGCAGCCAGGCCATCTCCTCCCGGCGGGCCGGCGCGGTGTTCATGCGGTTGCGCGGACCCTGCGGGGCATCGTTCCAAGCGCCGTTGGAGTTATACCACAGCAGGACGTCGACGCCTTTGGATTGGGCATAGGCAACCAGTTCCTCGAGTTTGGCCTTACCGAGGTTGGCGTCCCACAGCGCATCGATAAGGATGTACTCGTAATTCATCTCCGCCGCGAGGTCGATGAACGTGCGCTGGTCGGCTTCGTTCATGCTCGGATCCTGCCAGAGCAACCAGGCCCAGGTGGCGCGACCGCCCTGGTAGTCGACAGTGGGTTCGTAGAGCGGCTCGACGACGTCGGTCGCCACCGTGCTTTCGACGATGGGGGCCAGAGTGCGGCCGACCGTGATCGTGCGCCACGGAGTCTGCAGCGGCAGTGAGGCGGACACGGTGGCGTTGCCGATGCCGCCGTTCTCGCCGGGTTCGGGAAACGCGACCCGGTAGAGACCGCGGGAGGTGGGGTCCGCCAGGCGGGTGCCGGCGTAGTTGCTGGAGACGCCGGTTTCTGAAATCTGAACCCAGCCGGCCTCGCCCAGCCGGAACAAGGCGGGGTAGGTGAACCCCAACTCGGTCGGAGAATCAGTACCGACCGGTACATCGATCAGGTAGCCTTCCTCGTAGCTGGGCTTGGAGCGCATCCAGCCGGTTTCGGGCGGTGCCTGCCAGGTCACGAAAGCCGTGGCCTCGGCCGGGAAATCGAAACCGGTCGTTTCGCGTTCAATCGTGACCCGGCGCTGGTCAGGGCCCGAGAGACGATAGGCAAAGGCCACGTCGCGATCACTGACGCGGAACACCACTTCGATCTGATTGCCCTCGGGGTTGGTGAAACTTGCCGTGAGTTCCTGGGCCACGTAGTGCACTTCACGCACTTTGCCGTGGGGCAGGACATAGTGCTCATCGATGCGGCGGAGGGTGGTCGGCCCGGCGGTGAGTCCACGGGAGAAGCTGCCGAGGGTAGTCTCCAGTCCCAGCGGGGAGGGTTCGAGCACGGGGGTGTCTCCGAGGCTGACCTGATAATTGAGACTGCCGGCGGGGCTGAGATTCAGTGTGACGTGCAGATTGCCATCAGGACTGGTGACCGATTGCGCGAGCAGGCCCAGGGTCGAGCTCAGGAACAGGGTCAGCGTGCGAAATGACGGGAAGGGGGCGGGGGGCAAAGAAAAC
>Ga0181607_10000496_pt1 | contig 33867 bp, 28 predicted proteins | sample 041ome_9_FD_132420 | JGI IMG/M metagenome (GOLD analysis project Ga0181607, IMG submission 132420) | Coastal salt marsh microbial communities from the Groves Creek Marsh, Skidaway Island, Georgia - 041413US metaG (megahit assembly) | ecosystem: Environmental > Aquatic > Marine > Intertidal zone...
ATTCGATTTTCATACCATTGACTTTAAGTTTTATGACAGCAGCTTCTGAGCCTGCTCTCCGTCATAACGGTTTGTCATATAAAGAGCTCATTTCCGTCTTTAATCGCTGTTTCCTGGACTCATATCGCTGTGAGTTAGTCTCCGGTTTTCCTGAACCAATATATTATCCTGCTGAGAATTCAACACCGGCTCGTGTCTGTTTTCGCGAAGATTTTGCCTCTTCAGCCCTACATGAAATTGCCCATTGGTGTATTGCTGGCGAAAAAAGGCGTCAGCTTGTGGATTTTGGTTATTGGTATGAACCTGATGGACGCACGGCGAAACAACAAAAAACATTTGAACAGGTTGAAGTGAAGCCTCAGGCTCTGGAGTGGCTTTTCTCTTTGGCTGCCGGTATTCGCTTTCAGGTGAGCGTTGATAATCTGGCAGGAGAGCAAACGGACACGACCGGTTTTAAACAAGCCGTTTATGCCGAAGCTAGAAGTATGATAAGTGGCCAATTGCCTAGGCGAGCGCAAATTTTTCTGGATGCAGTGAAGCAGCAAACTGGCAATTCCAGTGAATTTGAAAAGATACTGCGTTTTCAGGACATTTTATGAAGATTCTGGTTGATGAGAATATCCCGTTTGCCGAAGAAACCTTTGGTCAACATGCAGAGATTCTGAGATATCCGGGGCGTCAGTTAACACCGGGTATGTTGGAGGGCTGTGAGGCATTAATCACCCGTTCAATAACCCGTGTTAATTCAGAACTATTTGCTGAGCATCAACCCAAATTTGTCGGCAGCTGTACGATCGGCATTGATCATCTGGATATAGATTTCCTGCAGAGAACTGGCATTGAGTGGACGGCAGCGCCTGGGTGCAATGCCCAGTCGGTCGTTGATTATGTTGTTTCTGTTCTTGCCGTTATTAATTCTGGCAATTTGCCGGATACTGTTGGCATTGTGGGCTGTGGAAATGTTGGTGGCTTGTTGAGATCACGTTTATTGGAAATAGGCTGCGAATTAAAAGTTTATGACCCTTTCCTGACCAAAGACGAAATAGTTGAGCTATCGGATTCTCTGGCCGAGGTAATGGATAGTGATTTGGTCTGTATACACGTGCCACTTACTACCGATTTAGAGAGTAAATTCCCAACCCTTTATATGATTGATAGGGGAGTGCTCGACAACTTACCTGAAAACGCCATTTTGCTAAATGTCGGCCGTGGTGGGGTTATTAAAGAAGTTGATTTGAAAGCATTTATGACAGAGCGCCCGGATGTTCGGGTTGTTTTGGATGTTTGGGAAAATGAGCCCAGGGTTTGTCGGGAATTAATGTCCAGAGTAACTCTCGCAACGCCCCATATCGCCGGTTATTCCATGGAGGGCAAAGCTCGCGGGACTTCTCAAGTTTATGAAGAGTTTTGCCGTCACTTTGATTTTGAACCGCGCAACGTTGAGCTTTTGCCTCGCATTGCGCAAAAACTTAGCCAAGCGGCTAAAGATGAACTTCTTCTGCAAATCTACAACCCGCAAGTAGACACCTTTCGAATGCGAAATGCTGAGTCGCTTGCTTCGGAGGCCGAGAAGGAATCAGGGATATGGTTTGATGAGCTAAGGAAAAATTATCCGGAGAGACGGGAAATAGCCAGCTACAAGCTGGAAGGCCAGCTTGCACCTGAGCTAATGAGGTATGGGTTTACTGCAGGAGACTAGTGTTTTTGCTGTTCCTGGGAATCTGCATCCTGAAAAGCGTTGGGATCCAGTTCTAGAATGGCATCGCGAACCATATCTTCGGTAATCGCAATTTCTCGGCCGTCTTTACCGATCACGGTGCCGCAGTGAAAATCAACTTTGTCATTCGCCGACGTGCTTTTATCTGATCCAGCCATGGGATCACCCCCCTATTGCTTAATTATCGTTCTATCCCCGGTATTTTTTGAGGAAAGCAGCAAGTTTGTCAATGGCTTTAATGAGCTCTTCCTTTCTAGGCAAGAAAACAAGCCTTAAATGATCAGGCACAGGCCAGTTAAAAGCCGTACCTTGTACAACCAATACATGTTTGCTCTGCAATAGCTCTAGAACCATCTCTTCGTCGTCGGCGATAGGGTAAACCTTTGGGTCAAGTCTCGGAAAGACATAGAGGGCCCCTCGTGGTTTGACACAGCTGACCCCTGGGATGTCATTGAGCATTTCGTAGGCAATATCTCTTTGTTCTAGCAGTCGTCCTTTCGGCAGTACCAAATCCTTGATGCTCTGATAGCCGCCCAGAGCTGTTTGAACCGCAAGTTGCCCGGGCACATTGGCGCAGAGCCTCATGCTGGAAAGCATGTGTATGCCTTCGATGAAGTCACGGGCGCGATGCTTGGCGCCACTGAGAATAATCCAGCCGGAACGAAATCCGGCTAGGCGATATGACTTGGAAAGACCATTAAAGGTAATCACCAGCACGTCGTCGGTCAGAGATGCCATCGGAATATGTACAGCATCGTCATATAGGATTTTGTCGTAAATCTCATCAGCCAGAAGTACAAGATTATGTTCTTTGGCGATATTCACTAATCCCATAAGGATGTCTTTTTCGTATACAGCGCCCGTTGGGTTGTTTGGGTTGATCACAACCATTCCGCGGGTTCGCGGAGTAATTTTTCTCTTAATGTCTTCGAGGTTGGGTTGCCATCCGTTTTCTTCATCACAAAGGTAATGGACAGGGTTTCCACCGGCGAGTCTTACTGCTGCGGTCCAAAGAGGGTAGTTTGGTGCAGGGATCAGCACTTCGTCCCCGTTATTCACGAGCGCTTGCATGCACATGACGATGAGCTCGCTAACGCCGTTGCCCATGTAGATATCGTTAATAGTGACATCGGGAATGCCTCGAATCTGACACTCTTGCATGATGGCTTTACGTGCCGGGAAGAGTCCGTGAGATTCGCAGTATCCCTCAGCTGAGTTCAGGTTATAAATAACGTCCTGGATTATTTCTTCAGGCGCATGTAGGTCAAATGCGGCAGGGTTGCCTACATTGAGTTTGGTAATTCGGTAACCTTCTTCTTCCAGGCGAAGTGCTTCATCGAGGACCGGACCTCGAATCTCATATAAAACATCGTCCAGTTTCTCAGACTTTAGAAGTTCGTCGCTTTTTCTGGGCGTGGGTAGTTCTGCTGCAGTAATAGTTACGCTGTCATCTATGTCCGGCAGAAGTTCGTGACGAATCCTGAGTTCGTGTTTCTCAGGAATAGCCTCATTCAAATCCCATTTTGAGACCGCTTGTCGGCTGATGCCCAGTGCGCTGGCTACTTTGGATTTACGATTAGAGAAATGTGGAAGAATGTCTCGTAAAGTTAACATTATTCTGGCCTTTGATTGACAATGGCCGCGAATTTAAGCTTTTATTGCCGATTTAGCAATAGATTGGTTGACAAAAAATTCAAATCAGGCCTTTTTTGTCAACTTAGGATTTTTACGATTAGGGTAGCAGGTAGTACAAATCTGACAGCGATTACCCTGGCATCCGCGGGCAGTACAAAACTCACGACCATAGTAGATGATTTGTAAATGAAGACGGTTCCAGGTGTCTTTGGGAAAGACTTTTTTTAGATCTTTTTCTGTTTGGGCAACACTTTTGCCACTGGTTAATCCCCAGCGTTGGGCAAGTCGATGTATATGGGTATCTACGGGGAAAGCTGGCTGTCCAAAGGCTTGTGAGACCACGACACTAGCTGTCTTATGGCCTACGCCGGGAAGTCTTTCCAGCGATTCGATGTCTTTTGGAACTTCCCCGTCGTATTGGTCAACCAGCATTTGTGAAAGCGTTTTGATGGCTTTGGATTTTTGTGGGGCGAGTCCACAGGGACGAATGATGTCATAGATTACTTGCTGGTCTTTTGTCGCCATATCGAATGGGTTATCTGCCACAGCAAATAGGGCGGGTGTAATCTGGTTAACACGCTCATCCGTGCATTGCGCAGAAAGTAGTACGGCAACAAGCAGTGTATATGGGTTCTTGTGTTCTAGCGGAATAGGGGTTTCAGGATAAAGCGCATTAAGTCTTTCCAGAATAAATGCGGCGCGTTCTGATTTAAGCATTTTTGGTGCTGTAAACCTTACAGGGTTCCCAGGTGATTACAGAGTCGTTCCGCAGCTTGAACGCAAGACTCAACACTGCTCACCAAGGCTAGCCGAATACGCTGACTACCTGGGTTTGTACCTGCAACCTCACGAGCGAGAAAGGATCCAGGGACGACAAGAAGATTTTGATCCCGGTAGAGGCTTTTAGTGAATTCCTGATCATCAATTGGGGTTTCAAGCCATAGATAAAAGCCGTTATCAGGCGCTATAAAACTAAATTTTTGATCAAGTAGAGGGATTACGGCGTCGTATTTTTCGCGATACAGCTGGCGATTTCTCGCTACATGGGCTTCATCCTGCCAGGCCGCCTGACTTGCTGCTTGTTGATGGAGCGCCATGGCTGAGCCATGATAAGTCCTGTACATAAGGAAATTGGCTAGTAATTCTGCGTCGCCAGCGACAAAACCTGAGCGCAATCCTGGAAGGTTTGAACGCTTGGACAGAGAGTGACAGATTAGGCAATTTTTGTAATCCATATTACCCATTTCTTCGCAGGCCTGAAGCAAACCGACACAGGGCTTATTCTCATCCAGATAGAGCTCGGAATAGCATTCATCGGAAACCAGAATGAAGTCATACTTAAGTGCAAGAGCTATCACTTTCTTAAGTTGCTCTGCGGCAATGGACTGCCCGCTGGGATTGCCTGGCGTGCATATGTACATCAGTTCGCAGCGATTTAGGTCTTGCTCAGAAATAGCATCAAAATCTGGCTGGTTGGTGGCTGGATCAATCGGGTAAAACACGGGGTCCACACCCGCAAGAATTGCCGCTCCCTCGTATATTTGATAGAAGGGGTTGGGCATCAATACACAACTTTGCTTGCCCGCTACTTTTTCATTGCCTACCAGTGCCTGAACGACAGAAAACAGAGCTTCTCGCGTGCCGTTAACGGGTAAGACATGTCTGTCTGGAAATACTGATGTCAGGTTAAAACGCTTGCCGAGCCAGTCGGTAATAGCGGTTTTAAGCTCGATGGTCCCACCGGTCGCCGGGTATTTACTGACGCCGCTAATTGCACTTTTTAGCGCCTCAATCGCAGCAGCAGGGGGCTCATGTTCAGGTTCGCCCAAGCTTAGTTTCAGCGCATTTAACTCGGAATTGGGCTCAACATTTTTCAATAATGCCCGCAGGCGCCCAAAAGGGTAAGGGTTTAACTGGGATAGTCTGGGGTTCATCAAGATTGTCAGTAATTAAACAGTGGCAATTTCATCCACTCGCTGGTCAATGATTTGGCGAATGTCTCGTTGCAGTTGTTCTGCGCGTTCGTCATTTTCAACAGGGTTTCCGTCTTTATTCTCAATCACAAACAAATCTTCCACACGCTCGCCTAGTGTTGTGATCTTGGCATTTTTTAGAACCACTTCATGGGCAATTAGTTTTTCGGCAATGGCGGCCAATAGCCCCGGACGGTCTGCAGTTATAACTTCGAGTACAGTCTGGTCTTCATCGCAGAGTAGACGGGTTTCGGTTTTTACCGGGAACTGCTTAAGACGCCTTGTGGTGCGCGCTTTCATAACGCCAGAGCTTGTGTGGTCTGTATCCAATTCCTTGTATAGCATGCTTTCCAGACGATCAATTCTCTGTAGGTTGCTGTTAAATGGGTTGGCGTTCTCATCCAGAATATAGAGTGTTAGAAGGCTGTACTTGTCGGTCTCATAAAGTCTGGCGTCCTGAATATTTAACCCCATATTACCTACGGCAGTCGCTGCTGAATAAAACAGCAAGTCTGACTTTTTGGTACGGATAGCGACGACGGTAGCTCGTTCCCTGTCGTAGTGAACGAAGGTTTTAATGCATACCAAAGGTTTTTCTGGATCGTCATCCGCAAGCAAAATTTTAGTGTGCCAGGCGACATCCTCAGAGATTTCCCGCTGGAAGTAGTATTCATCCAGACTGTCCCAGAGGTGCTTGTAGCTTTCCGCCTGGAAACCGTCCTTGCCAAGAATCTTGGCAGCACCGTCTTTGGTTTCCTGTATTAGCTCCTGGGGATCCAGCACAGAATCCTGTCCACGGCGCAGGTATTGCCTAGTGCTGTTATATAGTTGACGCATCAGGGAGGCGCGCCAGTTATTCCAGAGTGTGGGGTTGGTTGCCAAAATGTCTGCGGTGGTCAGGGTGTAAAGCAGGTTTAATCTGGTTTCATCGCCGACATGTCGTGCGAAATCCGCAATAACCTCGGGATCAGAAATATCTTCGCGCTGGGCAACCCGAGACATGAACAAATGATTTTGCACGAGCCAGATTAATAGCTTGGTGTCTCGCGGGCTAAAGTCGTGGTTGATGGCAAATTGTTCGACATCGACAGCACCCAGTTCTGAGTGATCCCCTCCACGGCCTTTACCTATGTCGTGATAGAGGCCGGCAACGACGAGAAGTTCTGGGCGAGGATAGGACGAAAAGGTATAGCTGGAAACCGGGAATTTCTTACGCGCTTCGGGAAGCCCGAATTGACGGATATTTCGCACAACAGCCATGGTGTGAATATCCACCGGATAAATGTGGAAGAGGTCATGCTGGGTCAACCCCATAATGGCTCCAAACTCCGGAAGGTATCTGCCAAGGATGGCATAACGACTCATTAACTGGAGTGGTACAGAAAGGTCTTTGGGGCTACGCAAGAGTTCCATGAACAGTTTGCGATTTTCTGGCTTGGCCCGGAAGTCATCGTCTATTAGGTAGCCGCTTGCCCGGAGCTGGCGAATAGTCTCCCCATGGATGCCTTCAATGGATTTATCCCTGGAGAGAATAATAAAAGCTTCCAACATGGCGGAGGGCGTCTCATGAAAGATGCTTTCCCGAGTAGTTTCCAGGTATTTTCCGCGCAATTGAAAACGGTCATTTATTGGGGTTATTTCTAAATTTCCCGTGCCGTTCAGCTCTTCTCCTAACAATTGCATGAGAACGTCGGTAATTTCACGAACGGAAGAGGCAGTTTGGTAATAGCGCTGCATAAACTGCTCAACGGCAAGTCGCTGTGGCGTGTCCTGATAGCCAAACATTTCTGCGAGGCGGCGCTGATTCTCAAAATCCAGCTGCTCTTTTGGGCGTCTGGACAAGCAGTGAAGGCCGTAACGAACTTTCCAGAGAAAAATCTCGGCGCTCTTTAAGGAGTTGTATTCTTCCTCCGTGTAAAACCCTCTGCCGGCAAGATTATCAAGGCCTGATACGTCGTAGGCTTTTATCGCTACCCAATGGATTGTTTGAATATCCCGAAGGCCGCCCGGCGATTCCTTAACATTAGGTTCAAGGTCAAACTCAGTAATTCCATGTCTGGAATGTCGTTGCTGCTGCTCTTGAAGTTTGGCTTTAAAAAATGCGTCCGCAGGCCAGATTTTTTGCAGATGCTTTTCCAGTGTTTCTTCGAGATCACCCGCTCCCACGATGATTCTTCTTTCCAGAAGATTCGTCATGATAGTTACATCCTCAGACGCTGATTGTCCGCACTGCTTTGGGGTGCGGACGCTATGGCCTATCTGTAACTGTAGATCCCAGAGGAAGGTAAGAAATTGTTCAATGGAGTTTTTGTATTTTTGCGGGTTGTCTTTTCTTAAAAGAAACAACAGGTCGATATCGGAATGGGGATGCATTTCCCCTCGGCCATAGCCGCCAACGGCAATCAGCGCGATATTATTGTCCCAGGAATACTGCTGCCAGGCGTAATAGATCAGGCGGTCAATAAGCGCTGACCGATCCCGGACAATCTTGTGGATCTCTTCCCCTTCGAGAAATCTTGCCTGCAAATGTTCATCCGCACTTTGAAGCGCCAGTCGGAAAGTCTCGGTTATATCTGTGCTTTCCTCAATTGATTGAGCAAACTTGGCTTCATCAAAGAAAAACAGGGCCCCAAATTCAGGGCGAACCAGAGGGGGAGAATCTTTTTTCCAGAACATTAGCTAGAAAGGTTCTTCGCTGCGCTTGGTTAAAACATCAAAACCATCACTGGTTACGGCGATGGTATGTTCGTACTGGGCAGACAGCCTTCCATCTCTTGTGACCACTGTCCAGCCGTCTGGCTTGACTTTGCCATGGTATGTCCCGGCATTAATCATGGGCTCGATAGTAAAAGTCATGCCTTCTTGCAACACCATGCCGGTATCTGGCTTGCCGTAGTGTAAAACCTGTGGATCTTCATGAAATACCTTACCTATACCGTGACCGCAATAATCCCGCACTACGGAATAATGATTGGCCTCGGCATGTGTCTGGATGACATGGCCTATGTCACCAAGTCGCGTGCCGGGCTTCACCAGTTCTATGGCTTTATACATGCACTCCTGGGTTATTCGGCAGAGGCGAAGTGCATGATCGGGGGTTTTCCCCGCGTAGTACATGCGACTGGTGTCACCATGCCAGCCATCCTTGATGACGGTCACGTCAATGTTGACGATGTCCCCGTTTTTAAGGACTTTCTTTTCTGAAGGTATCCCGTGGCAAATTACCTGGTTGACTGATGTGCAGATCGATTTGGGAAATCCCTTGTAGTTCAGCGGGGCAGGGATGGCATCTTGCTTGTTCACAATATGCTCGTGACAGATGCGATCCAATTCCTCGGTGCTGACACCGGGCTGGACATACTCCTCGATCATCTCAAGGACTTCGGCGGCGAGTTGGCCGGCAACTCGCATCTTTTCAATCTCTTCGGGAGTTTTTACGTGAACGCTCATGAATGCAGGATAGGGGGCTATTTCAGGTAAGTATTAGCAAGGCGCACATTCTATCTACATCTGTCGCTGGTTCCTACCTGTAAAAGGCCTGATATCTGCTCTTAATAGAGGTTAAAACGATCATTATTAATTATCTTGAAAATTGATTGCTGAATTCATAGCTGGATGGTGCATTGCTTTAGGAAGATGTTTACAATGCACGCCCTTTTTAGTGAGCCTTGTTGCTGAAACCGCAAGACGTGCTATCCCCAAAAATTTTGCCCATATCTAAGCCGGGAAATTTATATCTATGCTCCCTCAGGAAAAACCTGCTAATCCCAACTTTTCTTCTGGCCCCTGTTCGAAAAGACCAGGCTACAGCCTAGCCAACCTCAACACAGATACCCTGGGTCGCTCGCATCGATCAAAACTTGGTGCGGCGCGCCTGAAAGAGGCTATCGACAAAACCAAAGAATTGCTTGAAATTCCCGCTGATTATCGCGTGGGCATTGTGCCTGCATCGGATACCGGTGCGTTTGAAATGGCCATGTGGTCCATGCTGGGGTGCCGTGGCGTGGATATGTTCCACTGGGAGTCCTTTGGTAGCGGCTGGGTGACGGATATTATCAAGCAGTTGAAACTGGAGAACGCCAACAACTATCTGGCGGACTATGGCCAGTTGCCTGATATGTCCAAAGCTAACCCGGCAAACGACTGCATCTTTACTTTCAACGGTACTACGTCAGGTGTCCGTGTTCCCAATCTAGACTGGATTAATGATGATCGTGAAGGCCTAACCTTTTGTGATGCGACCTCGGCCGTGTTTGCTATGGAAATCGATTGGAGCAAAGTGGATGTCCTTACCTTCAGTTGGCAAAAAGTTCTGGGGGGAGAGGGTGCTCACGGCATGTTGGTGCTAGGACCAAGAGCGGTAGAACGCCTTGAAAGCTTTAAGGCTGACCGTCCGTTACCCAAAATATTCCGCATGATGAAAGGTGATGTGATCAATGAGGGGATCTTCAAAGGATCAACCATTAATACACCTTCCATGTTGGCTGTGGAGGATTATCTCGACGCATTGCGTTGGGTTGAATCCATTGGCGGTTTGAATGCAGCCATTGCCAAGGCCAACGCAAACCTGGCTATTCTGGAAGAGTTCGTTGCGGAGCGGGGCTGGATTGATTTTCTTGCAGAAACTCCAGAAACTCGATCTAACACCAGCGTTTGCCTGAAGCTGGACCTGCCAGAAGAAGCGGTTAAAAAGATTGTTGCGCTGCTTGATGAGCAGGAAGTTGCCTATGATATAGGCGGCTATCGCGATGCACCTTCCGGGTTGAGAATATGGTGTGGTGCAACTGTAGAGGCATCCGATCTTGAATTACTTATGCCCTGGCTCGACTGGGCATATGGGCAGGTCAAATAAATTACACGGGAATATTCATGTATAAGGTAAAAACTTTTAACGCGATATCAGAGAAGGGGCTTTCCCGCTTTGATGCAGACAAATACGTAGTCAGTCCTGAGCAGGACTCCCCTGATGCGTACATCCTGCGTAGTCATAAATTGCATGATGAAGTCATTCCCGGGTCGGTATTGGCGATTGCCAGGGCGGGCGCTGGCGTAAATAACGTGCCAGTAGATCGCTGCAGTGAGCAGGGTATCGTTGTCTTCAATACGCCTGGGGCAAATGCCAACGCAGTTAAAGAGTTGGTTATCACCGGAATGCTGATGGCGTGCCGTGATATATCCGGCGGCGTGGCTTTTTGTCGCGGTCTGACCGATATGACAGATGATGCCGAAATGGCCAAATTGCTCGAAAGCAGCAAAAAGAACTTTGCCGGTTCAGAGCTTCAGGGCAAGACATTGGGTGTTATTGGTTTGGGTGCTATTGGTGCAATGGTTGCCAATGTGGCTCTTGAGCTTGGCATGAATGTGGTGGGCTACGACCCAGCCATTTCCGTTGAGGCTGCCTGGCGACTTTCGAGTTTGGTTGAAAAAATGGACAGCCTGGAAGCGCTTATGGGACGTGCTGATTTCATCACACTGCATGTGCCGGCTATTGAAGCAACTCATCACTTGATTAACGAACAGCGTTTATCCCTGTGTAAAAAAGGGACTGTATTACTAAATTTTGCTCGTGAATCGATTGTGGATAATGCCGCGGTACTCAAGGCGTTGGATGCAGGAAAGCTCCGCAAGTATGTAACAGATTTCCCGACGGCTGAGTTGGTGGCTCGCGACGATGTGGTTCCTATGCCTCATCTGGGGGCGAGCACTGCAGAAGCAGAAGAAAACTGTGCGCTCATGGCGGTAGATCAGCTTAAAGATTATCTTGAAAATGGCAATATCAAGAATTCAGTAAACTATCCAACAGCGCATATGCCGCGAATGGGGCAGTCCAGAATCACATTTTCAAATCAAAATGTGCCCAAGGTCCTTGGTAACGTTCTTTCGATCCTTGCTGACGGCAATATTAATGTTGCTGATATGCTCAATCGTAGTCGCGGGGACCTTGCCTACAACATTATTGATGTAGAGACAGAGGTTTCTGAAGATCTGCAAGCCAAAATATCTACAGTAGAAGGTGTGGTTAAAGTCCGGGTTATATAAGGGCCGGTCGTGGATTATTTTAAAGGCGCCATCTGGCGCCTTTTCTTTGCATAAATGCTTTATGCACCAATGGCTTTATGGTATAAAGCGCGCCGCTGGAACCCCTTGAGGATTCCAGTCAACTTAAACTAAACGACACACAGGTATTCACAACCCTTTTCCGGGTGCTTTCAAGGCTCGTCCTGAAAGTAAGAAAAGAGGGAATATCTGGAGGCTTAACCCTAACAATTGGAGTTATTATGACCACTGTCAACATGCGTGACATGTTGCAGGCTGGTGTGCATTTCGGCCATCAGACCCGCTTCTGGAACCCAAAAATGGATCAATACATTTTTGGAGCCCGCAATAAAATTCATATCATTAACCTGGAACAAACCGTTCCTGCGTTTAACGAAGCGCTCGCTTTCCTTCAACAACTGGCTTCTAACAACAACAAAATATTGTTTGTTGGTACGAAACGTGCGGCCAGCAAAATTGTAAAAGAACAAGCTGAAAGAGCGAACATGCCCTTTGTTAGCCATCGCTGGCTTGGCGGCATGCTTACTAATTACAAGACCATTCGTGCATCGATTAAAAAATATCGTGATCTTGAACAGCAAAAAAATGACGGTACATTTACCAAGCTGACAAAAAAAGAAGCACTGATGCGTCAGCGCGAAATGGACAAGCTGGAATTATCTATCGGTGGTATTAAGGACATGGGCGGTTTGCCTGATGCTTTGTTTGTCATTGATGTTGACCATGAGCGTATCGCGATACTGGAAGCCAACAAACTGGGTATTCCTGTTATCGGTGTGGTCGATAGCAACAGCGATCCTGACGGAATCGACTATGTAATCCCAGGTAATGATGATGCCATCAGGGCGATCAAACTTTACGTAGTTGCAGCGGCAGATGCCATCCTTGCCGGCAAGGCAGCAAACAACAACTTCAGCTCGCGCGATGAGTTTGTTGAAGTTGATGAAGCTAATGAAGACGAGAAAAAAGGGTCAAGCAAAAAAGCGAAAGCCAAGACGGCTGAAGAAGCCCCTGTCGAAGCGGAAGCTGGAGAGACTGTAGAAGCTGAAGCCAAGGTTGCTGAAGAAGCTCCTGCAACGGAAGAGGCCGAAGCGGAAAAGTAATCGATCTTTTTTGATCGAATGCGGCAGGTAACTACCTGTCGCAACTTTTCTTTCATTTTTCGGGCATATATTTGTCCGGTCTTTATCAAATACTGAATTCACACATTTAATTTAGAGGAATTTTCAATGGCCGCTATCTCTGCGTCACTAGTAAAAGACCTTCGGGAACGTACTGGCCTGGGCATGATGGAGTGTAAAAAAGCACTCGTTGAAGCCAATGGGGATATCGATCTTGCGATCGAAAATCTTCGCAAATCCAGCGGCATGAAAGCCGCAAAAAAAGCAGGGCGTGTTGCTGCTGAAGGTGTTGTAACTGCTCGAATCTCAGCAGACAATAAATCTGGCCTGCTTGTTGAAATTAACAGCGAAACTGACTTCGTTGCTCGTGACGAAGGTTTTCTGGCATTTGTAAATCTTGTTGCCGACAAAGCAGTGGAAACCAACGCTGCCAGCGTCGAGGAATTAATGTCCGGTGATCTGGAAGATGCACGTGAGGCACTGGTTCAGAAAATCGGCGAGAACATTACCGTTCGTCGTTTAGCACGGATTGAATCTGAAGGGTTCGTTGCTGCTTACGTTCATGGGAATAATCGCATTGCTGTATTAGTGGACTTGACTGCGGGCAATGAAGAGCTGGGTAAGGATGTCGCCATGCATGTGGCTGCAGTGAATCCTCAGGTCGCAAAGCCAGCAGATATGCCCCAAGAGCTTTTAGATAAAGAGAAGGAAATCTTCTCCGTCCAGGCAGCCGAATCCGGCAAGCCCGCAGAAATTATTGAAAAAATGGTCGGCGGTCGTATGAAGAAGTTCCTGGCTGAAAATAGCCTGACAGAACAAGCTTTCGTAAAAGATCCTGATATGACCGTTGGAAAGCTGCTTGCAAACGGCAATTCTGATATAAACAGCTTCGTACGTTTTGAAGTCGGCGAAGGAATTGAAAAAGTTGAAGAAGACTTTGCCGCGGAAGTTGCAAAACAGGTAGAAAGCGCTGGCGCATAATCGTCACAAACGCGACAATAATAAGACTGAACGTGCGGCTCCTTACAGGGGCCGTATTTTTAACAACAGCGAGGAGACCCGATGCCGACGACCAAAAAGGAGCGCAAATACAAGCGCATACTATTAAAGCTAAGCGGTGAAGAGCTTACCGGTGAAGAGGGTTTTGGTATTGATCCCAAAGTTCTCGATAAGATGGCTTTGGAAATTGGTCAGTTAGTTGGTATTGGTGTTCAAGTTGGTCTGGTCGTCGGTGGCGGCAATCTATTTCGGGGGCAAACCCTGAGTGCGGCTGGGCTAGATCGAGTGACTGGTGACCATATGGGTATGCTGGCCACCGTTATGAATGCTTTGGCCCTGCGCGATGCGCTTGAGCGTTCCAATATTGCCAGCCACGTTATGTCAGCAATCCCAATTGGCGGTATTGTCGAGCACTATGATCGCAGACTGGCCATGAAGTATTTGTCGGCAGGCGATGTGGTGATTTTTTCTGCAGGCACTGGAAACCCATTCTTTACAACAGATTCAGCCGCCTGCTTGCGAGCCATCGAAATTGAAGCCAGCTTGGTCTTAAAAGCGACCAAGGTTGAAGGCGTGTACGATAAAGATCCCATGAAACATAAAGATGCTGTGTTATATAGCAATCTGACCTATGACCAAATTCTTGATCAGAAGCTTGGCGTGATGGATCTTACAGCCATTTGCCTCTGTCGTGATCATGGTATGCCGGTCAGGGTATTTAAAATGTCAAAATCAGGCGCGCTGTTAAGAATAGTTGTAGGAGAAGATGAAGGTACATTGGTCGAGGATTCCATAAATGATTGATGATATTCGCAAAGACACCATTGCTAGAATGAAGAAAAGCTTGGAGGCCCTGCAGGGTCATTTCAACCGAATTCGTACCGGGCGCGCGCATCCAAGTATTCTCGATAGTATCCATTTGGACTACTACGGTGCAGATACGCCACTTAATCAGTTGGCCAACATTAACGTTGAAGATGCGCGAACATTGGCTGTTTCACCATGGGAGAAAGACCTTGTGCCGCAAATTGAAAAAGCGATTATGAAGTCTGATTTGGGTTTAAACCCGGCGACAGCCGGAACGGTTATTCGTGTGCCCATGCCGCCTCTAACTGAAGAAACCCGCCGTGGATACACAAAGCAGGCTAGGGCTGAAGCTGAAAACGCTAGAGTATCGATTCGGAATGCTCGCCGTGACGCCATGTCCATGCTTAAGGATTTGGTAAAGGACAAGGACATTTCTGAGGACGATGAGCGTCGCGCGCAGGATGAAATTCAAAAACTGACTGACAAATATGTGTCAGAAGTTGATGCCGCTCTGGCAGTGAAGGAAAAAGACCTGCTGGAAATCTAGGTGTTTAAGTGACTGAAAAACCTGAAGAACTTAACGCTAAACCCAAACATGTTGCCATCATTATGGATGGCAATAACCGCTGGACCAAAGACCGGAACCTGGTTGGGTACGCTGGTCACCAAGCGGGTACGGATCGATTAAAGGACGTTCTTGAAGGCTGCATGGAGCAGGATGTAGAGGTACTCACTGTCTTTGCTTTTAGCAGTGAAAACTGGAACCGCTCAAAGCAAGAAGTAGGGGCGCTTATGTCACTATTTTCATCTGTCCTAAAACGCTATAAAAAAGAGCTTAAAGCCCAAGATATCAGCCTTACGGTCATTGGTCGCAGAGATCGTTTCTCTGACCGCCTGCAGAAACTTATTCGTGATACTGAAGAAGCGACAGCAGGCGGAAAGTATCGCTTGGTTGTGGCTGCTGACTATGGTGGTCGATGGGATATTACCGAGGCCGCAAAAAAACTTGCTGAACTTGTGAAATCAGACGATCTTCAACCGTCAGATATTGATGAACAGATGCTTGCAAATCATTGTTGTTTGGCTGAGCTGCCGCCTGTTGACTTGCTTATTCGTACTGGTGCGGAGTACCGCATAAGTAATTTTCTTCTATGGCAAATCTCCTACTCAGAGCTGTACTTTGCCAATTGTTATTGGCCCGATTTTGATAAAAACTGGCTGCGCAAGGCGTTGACTGACTATCAGCGCAGGCAGCGTCGTTTTGGCACCAATCCGTTGTCCGATCAGTTTGAATATGACAACGCTTCCGGGGGGTAGCTTGTTAAATCAAAGGCTGGCAACGGCGTCGCTTCTGGTCGCTATACTCCTGGCAAGTTTATTTTTGCCATGGGGCGGGCTGTTTTCCCTGTTAATCATGTTCATGCTTGGTGTATCTGCATGGGAATGGGGGACATTGGCGAAACTCGAAGCGAAATCGCGCCGAATTGCTTATGTGGTAGGAATTCTGGCTCTATTTCTAATCGCTCTCTGGTTTTATGATCACATTACCGGCTTCGCTTTAAGAATAGCCACTCTGGTGTTTTGGTTCTGGATATTGCTGATTCCGGTATTGGTTAGATATCCGGAAACCCAGCCTCTATTCCAAAATCGTGGCGTTATTGCGTTTCTTGGTGGGATTATCTTGCTTTCTACTGCCTGCGGCCTGCTTTGGCTCAAAGCTCAGGAGCAAGGAGCGTGGCTGGTGCTTTGTCTTATTACTATTGTAAGTATTGCCGATTCCGGTGCCTATTTCGCTGGAATACGCTGGGGAAAAATCAAATTAGCGCCACAGATTAGCCCTGGAAAAACCCTGGAAGGGCTTTACGGTGGCTTGGTCGCTAATTTCATCTTTGCGATAACTCTGTTGTTTGGCTTAAATATGGATCCCCAGAACAGCTTCGTAATCGTTTTTGTCATTTTGTTGACCAGTTTGGTTTCTGTTGAAGGGGACCTTCTGGAAAGCGCCATCAAACGCGCGCAAGGTGTTAAGGACAGCGGTACATTCCTGCCTGGCCATGGCGGTGTGCTTGACCGCATTGATGGTGTCTGTGCGGCCACTCCCTGCTTCATTTTTTGCGTGCTTTTCTTCTCTCTTGGGTAAGCGGTAGATGAAGAAAGTCCTGATTCTGGGTTCAACGGGCTCAATTGGTCTGAGCACACTCGATGTACTGGCGCGCAACCCTGATCAATTTGAACTTTGGGGTATTACTGCCAACAGCAATAGTGCCCAGCTGCTTGAACAAATTAGACAGTATCAACCTGAATACGCTGTTATTAATGATGAAGTAGCGGCTCTGGATATCAGTAAAAAAGTTAAGGCTGAAGGCATTGATACAAAAGTTCTGACGGGAGCTGAAAATCTGCAAGAACTTGCCGGTCATGACGAAGTGGATATTGTTATGGCCGCAATTGTGGGCGCAGCAGGATTATTGCCAACACTAAAAGCGGTGGAAGCAGGGAAAAGAGTGCTTCTGGCTAACAAAGAAGCACTGGTGTGTGCCGGCCCGCTATTTATGCAAGCAGTATCCAGAAGCAATGCATTGCTTATGCCTGTAGACAGTGAGCACAATGCCATATTCCAGTGTTTACCTGATGGTCAGTACAATTCTGCGCAGATCGAAAAAATACTTTTAACCGCATCGGGTGGCCCATTTCGTGGTAAATCTTTTCAGGAGTTAACAGGCGTGACGCCAGAGCAGGCCTGCGCTCATCCTAACTGGAATATGGGGCAAAAGATTTCAGTGGATTCTGCAACCATGATGAATAAAGGGTTGGAGTTGATTGAAGCTTGCTGGTTGTTTGGAGTGTCGTCGGACCAAATTGATATAGTTCTTCATCCGCAGAGCGTGGTGCACTCGATGGTTCAATATCGCGATGGCTCGGTAATTGCCCAGATGGGTAACCCGGATATGCGTACGCCAATTGCTCATGCGTTAAGCTGGCCAGAGCGAACTTCTTCGGGCGTTGATATTCTGGATTTTGCTCGATTAAAACTGGACTTCGAAGGGATCGACTATTCTTCATATCCATGTCTGGCATTGGCGCTAGATGCTGCAAAAAGCATGGGAGCGATGCCAGTTGTCTTAAACGCGGCCAATGAAATTGCCGTCGATGCCTTCCTCCTTAGGCAAATAAGTTTCCTTGAAATAGCTAAAATCGTTGAAAAAACCCTAAATTCGACTAATTTTTCGGAACCAGTTTCCATAGACGAAGTCATAGCACTGGATTCAGAAGCGCGTGTGATTGCGCAGTCACTGATTGATACCAACCAGCAAACAAAGGTTTCCGCAAAGCTGTAATGGATGTAGTAAAAATTGTTTTTTTTGCGTTGATAGCGCTATTTGTTCTAGTCACTTTTCATGAGTTTGGCCATTACTGGGTTGCGCGAAAATGTGGTGTACGTGTGCTACGTTTTTCTATTGGTTTTGGTAAGCCACTATTGCGCTGGCAACGTGATGACACCGAATTCGTTCTCGCCGGGATTCCCCTTGGCGGTTACGTAAAAATGTACGGCGAATCAACGGATGAGGAGCCAGTGCCGGAAGACCAAAAGCATCTTAGCTTCAGTCACAAGAGTGTTTGGCAGCGTATGGCCATTGTGGTAGCAGGTCCGATTGCCAATTTATTGCTGGCTATATTTATTTATTTTTTGGTGTTTCTTGGAGGAACACGGGAAATAGCCCCACTTATTGGGGATGTGCAACAAAATTCTATTGCCGAAGCGGCAGGTGTTAACCCCGGATTAGAAATTATTCGAGTAGACAGCGAGCCGGTAGCCTCCTGGGCGGACGTGTTTGATCAGTTGCTAAATCGTATTGGTGAAACGGGTTACGTCGAAATAGAAGCGCTTGCCCCGGAATCAGGGCTGTCCAATTTATATAGTTTGCCGATTAACTCCTGGCTAAGAGATACAGATCAGCCAGATTTTTTGGGAAGTTTAGGGCTTATCCCTTATACCCCGGAAGTTGATGCTGTCATCGGACAAGTCGTAGCGGATAGTCCTGCACAGCGGGCAGGGCTGCAAGTTGGTGATCAAATTCTGGAAACAGATGAAGTTAGTATTGAAAGCTGGGAGCAATGGCGAGAAATCGTTCGTTCATCCCCATCAAGAATGCTCACAATGCGGATTGAGCGAGAGGGAGAGTTGCTCAATTTAGAGCTGATGCCTGACGAGATCGAGGAGGGTGGTGAAGTCTATGGCTTGGCCGGTGTTGCTCCCCAAGCGCCAGATTGGCCGGAAGAATTGTTGCGAGATAGGCAGTACGGCTTAATTGGCGCCCTTCAAGCCGGATTTGATAAAACCTGGTCCAGCAGCTTGTTTATTCTCGACTCCTTGAAAAAACTTATTACGGGTCAGGTGTCGACCAAATCATTGGGTGGGCCGGTTTCTATTGCTAAATTTGCAGGTGCTTCTGCTGAAGCGGGATGGCAATCTTTTTTGTCATTTCTGGGAATCATGAGTGTGATGTTAGGTATCATGAATTTACTGCCAATACCTGTATTAGACGGAGGTCATTTATTGTTTTATATAATTGAAGCAGTGAAGGGATCACCATTGAGTGAAGCTATTCAGGCCGCGGCTATGCGTGTCGGTCTCTCGATAGTTTTTGGGATTATGTTATTAGCGCTTTACAATGATTTTGCGCGCCTGTAACGTCCGCGTTCTTCTGAGTTATATATCCAGATTCCCCAAGAAAATAATGATAAAAATCAGACTATTTCTGTCGTTAGTGCTTTTGTGTCCGGCCTTAGCACTAGCTCAAACCTTTACTATTGAAGATCTTCGAGTTGAGGGCCTTCAGCGTGTCTCTGCCGGGTCGGTTTTTGCAGCGGTTCCTGTGCGGGTTGGTGATCAGGCCGACGAGACTGCCATTCAGGAAACGATTCGTTCGCTATTTCGAACTGGCTTTTTCAATGATATTGCTGTGTATAGAGATGCCAATGTCCTGGTTATTGAGGTTTCAGAGCGTCCGGCAGTTGCTGAAATCAACCTTGAAGGCAATAAAGTAATCAAGGACGAAGATCTACTGGATTCATTGCGAGATACCGGGCTCTCCGAAGGGCAAATTTTTAAACCAGCGACTTTGGATTCGCTTGGTAAAGAGCTAAGTCGTGTTTATGTTTCCCAAGGGCATTACGGTGCTGAAATTGAAACAGAAGTACGCGAATTACCGCGTAACCGTGTGGCTGTCGATATCACTATTGGTGAAGGGAAGCAAGCAAGGATTAAGGAAATCAATATTGTCGGAAACGAAACCTTCGAGGAAGAAGAGTTGCTCGATCTTTTTGAAGCGGGCGTACCTCAATGGTTTCCCTGGTTTTCCAGTATAGATAAGTATTCAAGAGAGAAATTGACCGGGGATATAGAGACGCTGGAGTCGCATTATCTGGATCTCGGTTATCTTCGATTTAACGTCGATTCTACGCAAGTATCGGTTAGCCCCGATAAGTTATCTGTATTCGTCACCATTAACATTAGTGAAGGCGATCTTTACACTGTTTCAAGTGTAGACCTCCTGGGTGACATGGTCATCCCGGAAACACAAATACGTTTACGCACTTTTGTACGTCCACAGCAAAATTTTTCCCAGGCACTCATCACTGCATCCAAGGATGCAATATCGAATCGCCTTAATAATGAAGGCTATGCCTTTGCGGAAGTGACTGAAATACTGGATATCAATGATGAAGATAAAACGGTCGATGTGACTTTCTTTATTGATCCTCAAATGCGCACTTACGTTCGACGAATTGAATATCGAGGTAACACTCGCACCCAAGGAGAGGTGCTACGCCGCGAAATGCGCCTAATGGAATCAGCTGTTGCTTCAACCCAACTTATCGACTCAGGTAAGATTCGGTTGGATCGACTGGGGTTCTTCAGCTCTGTTGAGTCTGAGACAGTTCCTGTGCCAGGAACCAACGATGAAGTAGACGTGATTTACACCGTTGAAGAACAACCATCGGGGAGTATTAGCGCAAGTATTGGTTACGCAGGTTATGCTGGAGCAATATTAGGTTTGAATCTCCAAGAGAATAATTTCTTAGGATCTGGAAACCAAGTTAGTCTGGGTATTAACCAAAGCAGGTATCAAAAATCACTGAACATAAGTTTTCTTGACCCCTACTTCACCGAGGACGGCGTATCTGCAGGTTATTCTGTTTACTATAGAGAAACGGATTACGGAGAACTTCGTATCGCGAGATACAAAAACGATGTTGCCGGTTTGAGAGTTAACTACGGTTATCCCTTGTCAGAAATATCTCGATTGCAGTTTGGTTTTGGTTATGAACAACTTAAGCTTGGTTTCGGGAACTTTGCTTCTGATGAAATCAAGAATTTTGTTGATACCGGAGGCAGGTTCAACCAATACAAGCTGAGTGCTGGATGGTCTCGAGTAACTCTAAATCGCGGTATTTTTGCTGACCGGGGAAGCAGCCAAAGTCTCTCTCTAGATCTCTCTCTCCCGGGTAGTGATGCGCCATATATCAAAACGAACTTTAATGCTCAGAAATATTTGCCAGTCGGCCCTTTGACTATGAGGTTTGCTACGAATCTAGGTATTGGTCAAAGCCTTGATTCAGACAGGCGACTTCCATTTTTTGAAAACTATTATGCCGGAGGTTTTGGTACTGTAAGGGGTTTTGAGCGCAGTACTCTTGGACCGCGTGAATCAGCAGCTTTTCGAATAACCGATGACGGTGAGGTGCAACCTTTGAGTGGATCTTATCCCATTGGTGGTAATACTCTAATTATCGGTACTGCAGAAGTTCTCATTCCTACTCCATTCTTACCTGATCCAGATTCTCTTAGAGCGACTGCTTTTATTGATGCGGGAAATGTTTTCGATACAGATTGTGGGCCTCGTCAGCCATATTGTTATCCCCCTAGCATATCGGAATTAAGATATTCTTATGGCCTATCTGCAACTTGGCTTAGTTCATTTGGTCCAATGTCTTTTTCTATTGGTCGATCTGAAAATGGGGAGACTGGCACACCGAATGTTCGGGATGAAGAATCTGAATTCTTTCAGTTCACTCTTGGTCAGACGTTTTAGTAATTTTTACTTGGAGATATAAAGTGTATAAGAAATTGATTGGTAGCCTGATTTTTGGTACAGCAATGTGCTTATCTGTATTTGCAAACGCTCAGAAAATTGCGGTTGTAAATATACAGGTAGCGATACTGGAATCCGATTATGGTCAGGCAGAACTCGCTAAACTTGAAAGCAACCCTAGCTATGCAGCGCTGGTGACTGAGTCACAGTCTCTTATAGCTGATGTACAAGCGCTCGATAACGACGCCCAGGCCAATGGCAATAGCTGGACACAGGCGCAGCTTTCGGAATACAACAAACAGCGACAGTTTTTGACAGCAGATTTGCAGCTAAACAATCAGAAAATTCAGTCAGAACGTGAAGCTGTTGTTCGTCAAATAAATCAGGCAATGAACCAAAGAGCACTGACCGCATTGCAAGCACTGGTTGACGAAATGGAAATTACGCTTCTTCTTCAGGAAAGTGCTGTCTACCATGCCACTGAAGAGCATAATGTTACCTCTCAGCTGGCGGCTAAACTAAATAGCCAGTAAGGGTTCTATATGAGCTATCGGCTCATAGAAATCGCCGAATACCTGGAAGCAGAGCTAGTCTCTGCTTCCAGTGTTCCAGGTTTGGACGATATTCCTATTTCCGGCATTGCTGATCCAGAATCAGCGATGTTTGATCAAATATCGTTTGTCTCATCTACCAAATATATAAGTGCCGCACAAAACTCCAAGGCTGCGGCTTTGATTGTTTCTGCGGATTTGGTGGATTCATTCCAAATACCTTTAGTTGTGGTAAAGAATCCATACCTTGCCTATGCGCAACTTTCGGCCAAGTTTGCCGAGCCCCGGCCGGTTGCAGAAGTTCACCCAAGTTCTTTTGTGGCTGAGACTGCCCAAATAGGTGAGGGTGTTTATATCGGCGCCAATGCAGTTGTTCAGGATAATGTGGTCATAGCTGATAATGCAGTGATATCGGCGTGTTCAGTTATTGGCGCGAGAGCGCGTATTGGTTCTGGAACCATGCTTTATCCCAACGTAAGTATTTATCACGATGTGGTGATAGGCAAAGATTGTGTTATTCACTCCGGCGCCGTTATCGGTTCTGATGGCTTTGGATTCGCCCCGACAAAAAACGGGTACGTGAAAATTCATCAATTAGGTTCGGTAATTGTTGGCGATGATGTCGAAATTGGTTCTAATACCAGTATTGATCGCGGTGCCCTTGGCGATACCAGGATTCATTCAGGTGCCAAGATAGATAACCTGGTACATGTAGCCCATAACTGTGAAATTGGCAGCCATACTGCGATCGCCGGGCAGGTTGGAATGGCTGGAAGTACTAAAATCGGTCAGCGATGTTCATTTGGCGGACAGGTAGGTATAGCAGGACATCTTGAGATCGGCGATGATGTGCATGCTCTTGGTCAATCAAGAATTACCAAATCGATCAATAAGCCTGGTATTTACGCCTCTGGCACCGGAACAACTGAAGCGAAAACGTGGCGTAAGAACGCTGCACGTTTTAACCAGCTCGACGAATTGTACCGTCGGATAAATGAACTTGAAAAATTACTAGAAAAGAAAAAATAGGTCTGGATCCACCCCATGATGGATATTCTCGAAATACAAAAATATCTTCCTCATCGTTATCCCATGCTGCTCGTCGACCGCGTCGAGGAATTGGTGCTAGACGATTCTATTCGTGCCTATAAAAACGTCACCTATAACGAAGAGTTATTTCAGGGGCATTTCCCCAACGCGCCCATCCTGCCTGGTGTTGTAATTATCGAAGCACTGGCTCAGGCCTCTGGTATTTTGGGTTTTCGTACAATGGATCAGACCCCAGATGATGGTTATCTGTATCTTTTTGCCGGTATAGATAATGTTAGGTTTAAACGCAAGGTAGTTCCAGGGGACAAGCTTACCCTGGAATCAAAAGTGATTACCCGTAAACGTCATATCTGGAAGTTCGATGTTAAGGCATCAGTAGACGGGGATTTGGCCATATCGGGCATGTTAACCTGCGCAATCGTTGAAGCCTGATATAGGGAACGAATCTTGATTCATCCGCAGGCAATTATTGATCCATCAGCACAGCTGCACGAGACTGTCAGTGTCGGGCCTTTTACCATTATTGGTCCGGACGTCACTATTGACGAAGGGACTGTTATTGGCCCAAATAATATCTTTAAAGGGCCAACCAGGATTGGAAAAAATAATCGGTTTTTTCACTTTTGCACTATCGGTGAAGACACTCCTGACCTTAAATACAAAGGTGAGCCGACTGAATTAATTATTGGGGATAACAACACCTTCCGGGAATATTCTTCAGTACACCGGGGTACGGTTCAGGATGCTGGAAAAACAGTCATAGGCGATAACAATCTGATTATGTGCTATGCCCATGTTGGCCACGACTGTTTTGTAGGCAATCATTGCATCATGTCCAACAGCTCTGGACTGGCAGGGCACGTTCATTTGTCCGATTGGGTCATTGTTTCAGGCTTTTCCGCAGTACATCAGTATTGTCATATCGGTCCTCATGCATTTGTGGCAGGTTATTCTGCTGTCTTTCAGGATGTGCCCGCTTTCGTTACGGTTCAGGGTGCACCAGCTGTTCCCCGAGTAATCAATGCAGAGGGATTGAAACGTCGTGGTTTTGCTTCGGAAGATATCAAGGCAATTCAGACAGGATTCAAAACCCTTTACAAGAAAAAACTTTCATTGGCTGATGCGACTGCTGAGTTGAAAAAGCTGGCTGAAACTAACGAGCACGTGAAAGTTTTGTACGAGTCGGTTGCCCACGCCAAGCGCAATATAGTGCGGTAACTACCTGAATCATGCGAGTAGCCATAGTCGCAGGTGAATCTTCCGGCGACCTTCTGGGTGCTGCCCTTATCGACTCCATTAGAAAGTTATGCCCTGAGGCCTCATTTGAGGGCGTAGGTGGCGATCGCATGATCGCAAAAGGGTTTCAGTCATTTTTCCCGATGGAAACGCTTTCGGTGATGGGCTTTGTCGAACCTTTAAAGCGGCTACCTGCTTTATTAGCAATTAAAAAACAATTGGTAGAGCGTTTTCTTAACAATCCTCCAGATGTCTTCATTGGTATTGATTCTCCTGAGTTCAATCATCGAATCGAACTGCCTTTGAAAAAAGCGGGCATTTATACTGTGCACTATGTCAGTCCATCTGTTTGGGCTTGGCGACAAGGTAGAGTGAAAGGCATTCGAAAAGCCGTGGATCTCATGCTTTGTCTTTTGCCCTTCGAGGCAGACTTCTATCACCGAGAATCAGTTCAAGCAAAATTTGTTGGTCACCCCATGGCGGATGAAATACCCATAGAAATTCATCCGGCTCCTGACCTGGAACTGGACAGTATCTGTCGGCCTGAGAGAACCAATATAGCGTTGTTGCCTGGAAGCCGAGGCAGTGAGATTGAAAAGATTGCCCCCGTGTTTCTGGAAGTTGCCGAACGCCTACTTCTCAATCAGGAAAATTTGAATTTTTTAATTCCAGCTGCACACGAAAAAGCCCATCAACGACTGGATGAGATTGTTAAAGGCAAGGAGCATATTCATGTTGTTCGAGGCAAAACAAGGGAAATACTGGCCCGTTCAAATGCCGCTTTGGTCGCGTCGGGAACAGCTACCCTGGAAGCGCTCTTAATGAAGTGCCCAATGGTTGTCGCATACAAAACCGATAGGCTTTCCTGGTTTATAGGTAGTCGTATGGTTCAATGTGAACATATATCGCTGGCGAATCTGGTTGCCGGGGAAAAATTGGTCGAGGAGCGTCTTCAAGCAGAATGCAACGTAGAGCAGCTAGTAACTGACTTACAGCATATTTTGAATGATGACATCCGTGAACATATGATTAAAAAATTCGTTCTGTTACACAAAAAACTTAAACATAATGCCAGTGACGCGGCTGCTTTAGCGATACTGGAGCTGTGTAGTCGATGACACTGGTTGCCGGAGTTGATGAGGCCGGAAGAGGTCCCCTGGCAGGCTCTGTGGTTGCTGCTGCTGTCATCCTGGATCCCTCTAAACCAATTGAGGGGTTAAATGACTCAAAAAAACTCAGTGAAAAGAACCGTCGGCGCTTATTTTGGGAGATACAAACAAACGCACTTTCCTGGAGTATTGCCGAAGCCAGTGTGGCTGAGATAGATAAGCTCAATATTCTTCAGGCCTCCATGCTTGCGATGAAACGAGCCGTTGAATCACTCAGTGAGTTACCAGAGCTCGTTTTGGTCGATGGAAACCGCAACCCTGAGGTTCAAATTGAATGTCGTGCAATTGTTGGGGGGGATGCGCTTGAGCCGGCTATTTCTGCCGCTTCAATATTGGCCAAGGTATTTCGGGATCAGCAAATGCTGGAATTTCACCAACAATATCCGCAGTATGGTTTTGATCGACACAAGGGATACCCCACTAAATTACACATGGAAAAACTTCGCGTCCATGGGCCAACAGAAATTCACCGAAGAAGTTTTGCGCCTGTTCAGCAGGCATCGCTTTTTGGATAATGGCAACACTAAATTTGTCTCTTTCAGGAATCTAGCTTGAGCCAGTTTGTTCATCTCAACCTGCGATCTGAGTACTCGCTTGTCGATAGTATTCTTCGGATAAAACCCTTGGTTGCTGCATGCAAAGAACAGGGAATGCCTGCGGTTGCCCTGACAGATCAAACTAACCTCTTTGCCGTTGTTAAATTCTATAAAGCCGCGAGGGCAGAAGGTATTAAACCCATAATTGGCAGTGATTTCTTGCTGGATTTGGGTGAAGGCTACACTGCCTCAATGTCACTCTTGGCCATGAATGATCAAGGCTATAAAAATATCATTGAATTAATTTCTCGCGCGTATCTTCATGGCCAGGAAACGGGAAAAACCCTGATACAGCGATCCTGGCTCGAAGAGCTGTCAGAGTCCGTTATTTGTCTATCAGGGGCCACCAGTGGCGAAATAGGGCAGTGGCTTACCAAAGGCAAGGAAGAACAAGCAAATAGTTGTCTCCAATCCTGGATGCAGCTCTATCCGGGGCGGTTCTATCTAGAGCTCCAGCGCACCGGTCGTCCAGATGAAAATGAATACATTGAAGCTGCGGTAAAGATGGCCAGCCAAAAGGGTTGCCCCCTAGTTGCTACCAACGATGTTCGGTTTTTAACAGAACAAGAGTTCGAGGCGCATGAAGCTCGGGTTTGTATTCATGATGGCGAATCACTGACAAATCCGGCCAGAGTCAGGAAATATTCCGAAAAACAATATTTGCGTTCCCCAGAGGAAATGATCGAGCTGTTTTCAGATATTCCCGAGGCGATTGAAAATACCGTACGTATTGCCCAGCGTTGTAATGTAGAGCTCGGTTTGGGAAGTTACTTCTTACCCGAATACCCTATACCCGAAGGCATGACCGAGGCCGAATTTTTTCGAAAAATTTCCCATGAAGGACTGGAAAAGCGTCTGGAAATTATTCTGGATAAGGCCGGGCCAGACTATGAAGAAAGGCGGCAGGCGTATGTAGATCGATTGAATTTTGAGTTGGACATCATTATCCAGATGGGTTTTCCGGGATATTTCCTGATTGTGATGGATTTTATCCAGTGGGCCAAAGAGCACCAAATCCCAGTTGGGCCGGGGCGAGGCTCCGGCGCCGGTTCTGTTGTCGCATACTCACTGTTAATTACAGATCTGGATCCACTTGAATACGACCTGCTTTTTGAACGGTTCCTAAATCCCGAGCGGGTATCCATGCCCGATTTTGATATCGATTTCTGCATGGATAATCGTGATCGCGTCATTGAGTATGTTGCCGAAACCTATGGTCGAATGGCGGTTTCCCAGATTGTTACATTCGGGACAATGGCTGCTAAAGCAGTAGTTCGTGATGTGGCAAGGGTCCAGGGTAAGTCTTATGGGCTCGCGGATAGATTATCCAAAATGATTCCATTCGAAGTCGGGATGACACTGCAAAAGGCATTTGAGCAGGAAGAGCAGGTACGCAAGTTTCTGGAGGAAGACGGTGAGGCTCAGGAGATTTGGGATATGGCGCTTCAGCTGGAAGGTATAGCCAGAAACTGCGGAAAACACGCTGGTGGCGTGGTTATTGCGCCGACCAAGCTAACTGATTTTGCCCCTTTGTATTGCGATGGAAGAGGAGAAGGTTTGGTCACCCAGTACGACAAGGATGATGTGGAATCTGTCGGGCTGGTTAAATTCGACTTTTTGGGCTTGCGTACCCTGACGATCATTGACTGGGCGGTAAAAATGGTCAACGAGAGACGCGAAAAAGAAGCGCTTCAACCGATAAATATTGATCGCATCGATCTGGAAGATAAGACGACGTTTGAAATGTTGCAGAGGGCAGAGACCACTGCAGTATTCCAGCTGGAATCTCGTGGGATGAAAGACCTGATTAGACGGCAGCTGCCAAGTTGTTTCGAAGACATCATCGCTTTAGTAGCCCTGTTTAGGCCTGGCCCGCTGCAATCGGGCATGGTAGATGACTTTATCAATCGCAAGCATGGTCGCGAGCAAGTCGCTTATCCTCATCCCAAGTATCAGCACGAAGAATTAAAACCGGTTCTAGAGCCTACTTACGGCATCATTTTGTACCAAGAGCAGGTGATGCAAATTGCCCAGATAATCGGAAACTACACGCTGGGCGGAGCTGATTTGTTACGTCGTGCCATGGGCAAGAAAAAAGCCGAAGAGATGGCTAAACAGCGGGAAATCTTTATGGAGGGGGCCCAGGGACGTGGCATCGATGCTGACCTGGCATCAAACCTGTTTGACCTAATGGAGAAATTTGCTGGCTATGGTTTCAATAAATCGCACTCCGCGGCATATGCACTGGTTGCCTACCAGACGGCCTGGTTAAAAGCCCACTACCCAGCCGAGTTTATGGCCGCGGTAATGTCTGCCGATATGCAGAATACAGACAAGATTGTTACCTTTGTGGATGAATGTAATTCCATGGGGTTAAACCTGACCCCCCCAAATGTTAATGCTGGGCAGCTGGGCTTCTCCGTTAACGATGAAGGCGATATTGTCTATGGGCTGGGGGCAATCAAGGGGCTAGGTGATGGCGCAATTGAGTCCATTATCGAAAATAGAAAAAATGACGGCCCCTACAAAGACCTTTTTGATTTTTGCTCTCGTGTTGATTTACGTAAAGTGAACAAGCGCTCTTTGGAAGCTTTGGTGCTGGCAGGTGCCATTGATGAAATAGGCCCCAGGTCAGAGACCAAAGGAAGTTCTCGTGCACAGTTATTGGCACTATTGCCAGAAGCCATCAAAACGGCAGAACAGAATGCGCAAAATCTCAGCGCGGGCATTGAGGATCTTTTTGGTGGTGCCGGCGCTGAAAAGCAAAAAGCAGGCGCTTGCTACCAGACGCCAGTGGAGTTCTTCCCCTGGAGCAACCGTGAAGTTCTGCAAAAAGAAAAAGACACAATTGGACTTTTCCTAACTGGCCATCCTTTGGACGATTACGCTGATGAAATCTATGCACTCAGCAAGCACAAAATCAGTAGCCTTAAGGCAAGCCGAAGCAAACAATGGCTAGGCGGCCTGGTTATCGGTATTCGCACTATCAAGACCAAGCGTGGCGATAATATGGCGATTGTTTCCCTTGATGATCGCAGCGGTCGTATTGATGTCACCCTCTTTGCTGATGCTTTCGAAGAGTGTCGTCAGTTTTTGGTCAAAGATGCCATGGTTCTGGTTGAGGGGCAGGTCGAGCACGATGACTACAATGGGTCATTGCGAGTGCGAGGAGAGAGAGTGGTTACGCTCTACGATATGAGGCGCAAGTGCGCCCAGGGGCTTGCGCTCAATATCGACGGTATAGCTATGGAGCCAGAGACCATAGACCAACTGCGTGATGCTTTGATGCCTTTTATTGGAGGCAACTGCCCTCTACGAGTTCGTTATCGCCTCAATGGCTATGGGGGGGAATTAAGCCTGGGGGATCAGTGGAATGTTGAACCCAGCGATGAATTGATCCACAAACTTAAACAGTTGCTGGGTAGTGATTCCGTATCCCTTACTTTTTAGGTGACCAGATGAGCTATTCGCAATTGCTTGAGCAGATTGAAAACCAGCTGCCAACGACGAACAAGCCTGTCTATGTAGGCTTTAGCGGTGGGCTTGACTCAAGCCTGCTTTTGCATGCCGTATGCGATGTCCTAGATAACCATAGGGTTGTTGCGATTCATTGCAACCACGGGATTAGTCCAGATGCGGATCAATGGCAAAAGTTTTGTGAACATCAGGCACAAAAACTCAAAATCCAGCTGGTTGTCGAGCGACTTCATTTCCCAAATGGTTTTTCCGAAGTTGAGGGTAGGGATGCCCGTAATAAAGTATTTTCCAGCCATATGCAGGAAGGGGCCTTGCTGTTATTGGGGCATCATGCAGATGACCAGGCTGAAACAGTCCTTTTTCGCCTCTTTCGGGGTTCTGGCGCACGGGGCCTCGCAGGAATCCCTGCAGAGAGAGACTTTGTCAGAGGCACGCTTATACGCCCTCTGATAACTCACCCAAAATCAGACTTGAAAGAAATAGCTCTGGCGCAAGGCATTGAATGGATAGAAGACGAAAGTAATAAAGATCAATCCTTTGATCGCAATTACATTAGACATAAGCTTCTTCCATATGTGCAATCGCGTTGGCCAAATGCAATTAAATCAATACTCCTAAGCGCCAAACGTTTGCGACAGGATATTGGCTTGCTAGATGATTTCGCCGATGAACTGCTGGCGCGTGTTGACTATATTGGCGAAAACGCCAGTGATGTGATTGGCAGTATGGATATCGAAAAAGTAGGCATGCTTCCAGCGCCTCAGCAGTCCTTGCTCTTGAGAAGATTTTTGTTTGTTAATTTGGGCATGATCCCCGAAGCATTGAATGCCGAAGAGGCGCTTTCCCAATTTATTTTGTCAAAACCGGACTCAGAACCCTTGTATTTACTTGGAAAGACTGAACTAAGACGTTTTCAGGCTCGATTGTATTTACTGCCAGCGCAAAAGAATATGGCGCCTGAGCAAGCCCGGCCGTGGAACGGTAAGGCGCCTTTGGATCTGGCGGGCGGAACCCTGAGTTTGATTAAAGGTGAGCCTGAAGACTTTACCGTTCGTTTTCGATCGGGAGGCGAGAGACTCAAGCCAGAAGGACGAAAGCATTCGCAAACCTTAAAAAAAATACTGCAAGAATATTCAGTAGAACCCTGGCTTCGTGATCGGATCCCCTTGATTTATCAAGGGGGGCAATTAATTGCTGTGGGGGATCGCATTTTCTGTACGGAGCATCGATTTGAATGGGTACGCAAATAGATGTCATTTTTAGGTGGGTTAAGATTGAGCGAAGGGGTGCTTTCCGGTAGACTGAACGCCCATCTCGCGGAAGGTTTATTCCTTTTTTCATGCCGAAGATGGAATCAAACTCCCGCCTTTATTACACCTATTTAGGTAGTTCATGACTCGTTATATCTTTGTCACTGGTGGAGTAGTTTCTTCTTTAGGTAAAGGGATTGCCGCCGCATCTTTGGGCGCTATTCTTGAGTCTCGCTCTCTTGAAGTCACTATTTTAAAACTGGATCCCTATTTGAATGTAGACCCAGGAACAATGAGCCCATTTCAGCATGGGGAAGTTTTTGTCACAGAAGATGGTGCCGAAACCGACCTGGATTTGGGACATTACGAACGCTTTCTCCGTAGCAAAACCTCAAAACGCAATAATTTCACCACCGGTCAGGTGTATGAAACCATTCTGCGCCGAGAGCGACGAGGCGATTACCTGGGTGGCACAGTTCAGGTAATTCCCCACGTAACCGATGAAATCAAGCGGCGCGTTCTTGATGGTGGGGTTGGCTATGATATTGCCATCGTAGAAATTGGCGGTACCGTGGGTGACATTGAATCCCAGCCATTCCTGGAAGCTATTCGCCAGCTTAAAGTCCAGCTTGGCTCAAGCCGTGCGCTGCTAATGCACCTAACCCTGGTGCCGTATATTAAAGCGGCAGGCGAGATCAAAACCAAGCCAACCCAGCATTCTGTTAAAGAGCTTCGCTCTATCGGCCTGCAGCCTGATATTTTGTTGTGTCGTTCTGAAGTAGAAGTTGACGAAGATTCCCGACGAAAGATTTCTCTTTTTACTAATGTGGAGGAGAAGGCAGTTGTTCCCTTGCCGGACGCTAGTTCAATTTATGCCATTCCCAGACAGTTGAAAGAGTATGGCCTTGACCAGATCGTCGTTGAGAAATTCAATCTTGATAGCCCTGCGCCGGATTTAAGTGAGTGGGACAAGGTTGTGGAGCTTCAAGCGAACAGTAGTGGAGAAATTCGTATTGCCATGGTTGGTAAATACATGGAACTGTTGGATGCCTATAAATCATTGAATGAAGCACTTGAACATGCGGGCATTCATAATAAAACGCAGGTCAAAATCGATCATATCGACTCGGAAACTTTCGAAGAGGGTGATCTTTCTGCCCTTCAGGGTGTGCACGCAATTTTGGTTCCTGGTGGGTTTGGCAATCGCGGCATTGAAGGGAAAATAGCCGCTGTCCGTTACGCTCGTGAAAACAACATTCCGTATTTGGGTATTTGCCTGGGCATGCAGGTTGCTGTTATAGAATTCGCACGCGACGTTGCCGGGCTGCAAGGGGCTCACAGCACTGAATTTGACGAAAAAACGCCGCATCCTGTTATTGCATTGATTACGGAGTGGACCACTGAAGATGGTTCCATAGAGCGCCGCGGGAAGGACAGCGACATGGGAGGTACCATGCGCTTGGGTAGTCAGGAGTGTCATCTGGCAGAAGGCAGCAAGGCCCGTAATCTCTATGGTCATGACACGATCAAGGAGCGTCATAGACACCGCTTCGAATTCAACAATAACTATCTGGACGCCTTAACCGAAGCCGGGCTGGTTATTTCCGGGCTGTCCGCTGATCGCTCGCTCGTTGAAATAGTTGAAATATCCGAACACCCCTGGTTTGTTGCCTGCCAATTTCACCCGGAATTTACCTCAACTCCTCGCGATGGACACCCGTTGTTTGAAGGTTTTGTGAAAGCAGCTATGGACTATGCATCCCGTGAAGACAATTCACGAGACATTGCTTGATTCGATGAAGGTATTTTAAATGGATAAACGAGTGGAAGTGGCCGGGCTTACGGTTGCCAATGATTTACCCTTTACCCTTTTCGGTGGCATTAATGTTCTCGAGTCCCTGGATCTCGCATTAGAAGCAGCCGAAGCCTATGTCACGGTAACTGAAGAGCTGGGCATCCCATACGTTTTCAAGGCTTCATTTGATAAAGCTAACCGTTCGTCCATACATTCGTTTCGTGGACCAGGCCTGGATGAGGGTTTGAAAATCTTTGAGGCTGTCAAACGGGAATTTGGCGTCCCTATTATCACGGACGTCCATGAGCCTTATCAGGCAGAACCAGTGGCTGAAGTTTGTGATGTTATTCAGTTACCTGCTTTTTTGGCTCGACAGACAGATCTGGTTTCAGCTATGGCCAAAACCGGTGCCGTAATCAACATCAAAAAACCACAGTTTTTAAGCCCGTCTCAAATGGCAAACATTTATGAAAAATTTGTTGAATGCGGGAACGACAAAATCATGCTTTGTGAGCGAGGGTCATCGTTCGGATACGATAATCTGGTAGTTGATATGCTCGGTTTTGAAGTAATGAAATCCAGTTGCTATAGGGCCCCATTAATATTTGACGTCACTCATGCTTTACAGGCGAGATCCTCTGGCAGCGAAGCCTCTGGTGGCCGCAGACAGCAAGTGGCGGATTTGGGACGTGCCGGTATGGCGGTTGGTATCGGAGGGCTATTTTTGGAAGCACATCCCGACCCGGACAAAGCCAAATGTGATGGTCCAAGCGCCTTGCCCCTTAGCTTGCTTAGGGATTTTCTCGGCCAGATGAAAGCCATCGATGATCTGGTTAAGTCGTTCGACGAGCTAGAGATCAGTTAACCCGAGATATAAATTTATATTTACAGCTATTTTGGAGCCCCAAATACAATGACCCAAATAACAGATATTAGAGCCTTTGAAGTACTCGATTCACGAGGCAACCCAACAGTCAGTGCCGAAGTCACTTTGGCTTCTGGTGAAGTTGGACAGGCTTGCGCCCCCAGTGGTGCGTCCACTGGATCGCGTGAAGCGTTGGAGCTTAGAGACGGTGATAAAAGTCGTTATCTTGGAAAGGGTGTACTTAAAGCCGTGGCCAATATCAACGGGCCGATTCGTGAGCTTCTATTGAATACAGATGCATCTGACCAGCGCTCGCTGGATCAAGCGATGATCGACGCCGACGGTACCAATAACAAGGCTAAATTTGGTGCAAACGCTATTTTGGCTGTTTCTCTTGCGGCGGCGAAAGCATCCGCTGCTGAGAAAAAAATGCCTCTTTACGAATATATTGCCCAAGTAAATGGCAGCGAAA
>Ga0181607_10000497_pt1 | contig 33853 bp, 33 predicted proteins | sample 041ome_9_FD_132420 | JGI IMG/M metagenome (GOLD analysis project Ga0181607, IMG submission 132420) | Coastal salt marsh microbial communities from the Groves Creek Marsh, Skidaway Island, Georgia - 041413US metaG (megahit assembly) | ecosystem: Environmental > Aquatic > Marine > Intertidal zone...
CAAAGCTAGCCAAAATAGATATTGCTTTTATGCCATATGCAGGTTTTAGTGGTTTTCCTTCAAGTTATGAATTTTCATACAAATTAAAAAAAAAATTAGCCCAAAGAAAGAAAAATGATGGTTTAAAATCGTTTTACAATTCTGTAAAGCTATTAAATCCAAAAAAGGCAGTTCCAGCTGCAGGTGACTTAATTATAGTTGGAAAGGGTAAAGCGTGGGTAAACTATTTTGATAGAGCCTCCCCAAAAGAGGCAATTAAAAAAGCTCCCAAAAAAATAAAATCAAGATTATTAGATATGAGACCTGGAGATATTTATTCTGAAAAAGAAAAACTTATTAAATATAGAAAAAAAACTAAATGGGAATATTCTACAAAAAGCCAGGAAAAATTTTTTAAACAAAAATTTGTTAAAAAAGAAGTTGAGAATTATGAAAATTGGATAAAAAAACTTAAAATAGATAACAATAATTTTAAGAGACTAGTAATTGATTTTTTTCAAAAAGCTTTGAAAAGCAAACTAGTTAAAAATATTAAAAATTATAAGTTACAATTAATCTCTGAAGATGAAGTTAGAAAGCATAAAATAATATTATTAATTGACTTTGATAAAAGAAAAATATTTGAACTTGATAAAATTACATCAAACTATTCAAAAAAAATAATTCTTAACTCTCTAGTTTTATGTAGAATAATAAGACATGAAATTTTATGGGGAGATGCTTATTGTGGTTTGTTCATGAAATTACACAGAAAACCTACTAATAATTATAATTTAGATTTTTGGAAATGGTTTTATAGTACTGATGAATTATTAATAGATTACAAAAAATACTTTATTCAATAGATTAAACTCTAATTTTATATCCTTTGTTTTTTAAGAATTTTTTTATTTTAATAATGTTGTAATCCTTAAATGTAATCATTGTTCCAAGAGCAATAGCTGAAGCCCCATTACAAAATGCATCGTTTAAATGATCTAAACTTCCAATTCCACCTTCGAATATACTTGAAACTTTGATATGTTCCAAAAGCTTTTTTAAAAAATTAATATCAAAACCTTTTTTTGTACCTTCATAATCAACAAAAGTAATTTTAATTTCTCCAATGCCCATTTCTTGTATAAGATTGATATAATCAATTAATTCATATTTGTTATATTCATCCTCGTATATTTTGTATTTTTCATCTTTTTTGGTTAAATTAATCCCTGCCACAATAGCTTGTAAGCCTAAATTGTTACTAAGTTCTCTCAAAATTTTTGGATTTTTTAGTAGAATTCTATTTAAATAAATCTTTTCAAAGCCAGATTTGATAACATCTACAGCTTTTTTTACAGTATCAACTCCCCCCCCATAAGTTATGGGTGTTTGACAGTCTTTTGTAATTTTTTTTAAATAATCCAGGTCTATTTTATGATTTTTGTTTCTGTAGGAGTCTATATCAATTAATATAATTTCATCAGCACCTTGACTTTCTAAACTTGTGATAGTTGTTCCTGGACTACCAGCAATTTTATGATTAGAAAAGTTTACTCCTTTTACAAGTTTATTTTGGGATAATAATAACGAAGGAATTACTCTTAAGTATTTCATTTTGAAAAACTCTAAAAGAATTTTTTTTCCCATTCATCAAAATCGCTAGGAGATATATTTGATGTATCTTTACTGATCTGATTTTTGTCCCAAATTTTACTAGGTGACACAATGTGCTCTTTTACAATGTCATAGAATTTGTCTTCGCTTAAATTAATTAATTTTAAAAATAAAGATAAAGATTTTGGTTTTTTTCCGTCATAAATTTTACAAAGTTCCTCAGCTTCTTTTCTATCCATCCTGCCATTCCTAATATCAATTGATGTTAAATGAGCGGTTCGACCAAATCCTCTTTTTAAAAATTTTATATAATCCCTGACTCCTTGCATCATGCATTCTATTTTTTCATAATTATAATTTTCAGGTATGCCCTCAACATTATCACCTTTCCAATCTAGCTCTTTTTCTATTATACTAACCTGTTTTTTCACATCCCATGGTATATAGTTTCCGAGGTATGCAGCTTTTATTTTGTTTAGTTTAAATTCTCTTAAAGAGGGAAACTTATATGCATTAAAATCACTTTCATTTATTTTATCATCTGGAAATCTTTCAGATATCATCTCATACATATCTTCAGCATTTATCCCTAGATTAGTAGTTTTGTTGAAATGCTCAATATCACCTTCTTCAAATTCGTTATAGTCATAATAAGATGAATACTCCGCAGATGGTTCTCCATAAAAAATTAATGGCACTTTTTTTTCAATTGCTACTCTTATTGGGTGTGCAGCTATTCCAACATGGCAGTGCCAACAAAAATCACCTCTACGCATAAGACTCTCTAACATTGTCTTTTTAACTAACTCGAAATTTGGTTTAAAGTTTATAAAATCAACCCCAAGTCTACTTAATGTTTTCTGATTATTTTCTTCTAGAGTTTTTCTATAAAAATTATGATCGAATCTTACAACTAAAGGATTTAGTTTTTTTTGAGTGACCAAATACCACAACGTAAAAGTGGAGTCTTTACCACCAGAAAATGGGACAAGGCAATCATATTTGTATTTGCCTTTATAACTTTTAATTAAGTCATCTAACATGCCTTGTCTCTCATCCCAGTTTATATTCTTTTTTTGATTAATTTGAACGCATACTGAGCATTTATCATTTTTAGAAAATGATAAAGTTTCAGCTGTTTCTGGAATCACACAATTTGAACAGATTTTCATGAATTATTTTTTATTATATTTCTTTATAATATAGCTATCAAAGAATATAGAAATTTCATAATAATTTATATTAATAATCTAAAAATGTTTGAATAATCTTTAACCCATTAAATTGACTTTTTTCAGGGTGAAATTGAGTCCCAAAAAAATTTTTTTTTCTATAAAATGATGGAATTACATTATTATTTAACTTAATTTCACCAAGGCAGTAATGATTTTCTGTTTCAGAATTTAATTTTACGTAGTAAGAGTGACAAAAATAAAAACTGGAATACTTTTCATCAATTTGAATAAAATCATTTTTTTTAAGATCAACGTCATACCAACCAATGTTGCTTAATTGATCTTTTGAAATTTGTACTACATCACCATCTACTATTTCTAATCCATTAGACAAACCATTTTCAAATAATTTTTTTGCAAAAATTTGAAATCCCAAACATATCCCCAGAATATATTTTTCTTTCTCATAAAAGTTAATTATCTCTTCCTTTAATCCATTTTGTTCAAGTGTCTTAATAGCTAAATTAGCTGAGCCAACCCCAGGTATAATTAGTTTATCTATATTTCTTAATTCTTGTTTATTATTAATAACTATTGGATCATAACCAAGATTATAAATTGAATTATAAACTGATTGTAAATTTCCAGCTTTATAGTTAATTATACCAATTTTCATAAAATATAACAAATATAACATTATTTTCTTTACTGTTCAATTATTGAACGTTATTTATATAGACGATGAAAAATACAGAAATTAAACAATTAAATCATCCATATCAAAGCACTCTAGATTTTGAAAATTTTTTAATTAGAAATAAAGTTTTAAATAGTAATACAAAAAATATATTAGATATAGGATGTGGTTTAGGAGCTAATTTGAGATATTTCTCAGATAAAAACCCAGATAAAAACTTTTTTGGATGGGATTATTCAAAAAAACAAATTAAATTAGCTAAATTTTATAATAAAGAACTAAAAAAAAATTTTTTCATTAAAGATGCTTTGAAGAAAAATAGATCAAAAATTAAATTTGATTTAATCTACTCTATACATACTTTCTGTGTTTTTAAAAACATTGAAAAAGCTATCTGTTCAATTACAAAATTAAAACCAAATTGGATTGCAATAAACTCTCTTTTTTTTGATGGTTATTTGGACATTTTAATTCATATGAGAGATCTGAAAAACAAAAGTATATCTGACTCAGATCCAGATGCAGATTTTAATATACATTCATTGCCAAATACAAAAAAAATCTTTAAAAAATATGGTTATAAAGTTGTAAAAACAAAACAACATTTTCCTAAAAAAAAAATTTTAAAACCAAAAGGTAGAGGTAGTTATACAATTAAATCAGAGTTTAATAAGAATACAATTTTTTCGGGGCCTGTATATTTACCTTGGTATTTTTTACTAGCTAAAAAAATAAAATGATAAAAGATAACTTATTTTTTCTACCCAATATCAAAAATATAATAATTTTTGGTTATAGTGATCAGATAGATGAAATTAATAAGATAAATAATAAATTTAATATAAAAACAAATCTAATAATAAGCTCAGAACAATCCAAAAATAAAAAAATAAAAATTAATTATAAAATATTTGATTATTTTGATAAAAGATTAAAAGATTTCATAAAAAAAAATTTTGATATAAATTCTACACTATTTATTAGTTTAGGTTGTAGATATATCTTCAATAAAGATGACATAAAATATTTTTTTAATCAAAATTTAATTAATTTTCATGGTTCAAGATTACCATTGGACTCGGGAGGAGGTCATTGGTCTTGGAAAATACTAAGAGGGGAAAAAATTGATAATCAGTTAGTACATTTAATTTCAGAAAAGATTGACAATGGTCCTATAATTGATTTTGAAAGTTCTATTTTTCCGCATAGGTGTAAAATTCCACTGGACTATGACAACTATGCAAAAAATAAATTTTTAAATTTTTATGAAAAATTTATAAAAAATTTGTGTAACAAAAAAAAATTTAATTTAAAGTTTCAACCAGATTATTTAGGTGCTTACTACCCAAGATTAAATACAGACTTAAATGGATGGATTAATTGGAATTTAAAATCATATCAAATTGAAAGGTTTATAAATGCATTTGATGACCCCTATAGTGGATCTTTAACTTATATAAGAAATAAAAAAGTAAGATTAAAAAAAACATATTTAAGTAGTTCTGATGTAAATAATCATCCATTTATGTCAGGTTTAATTTTAAGACATGATAAAAATTGGATTGTTGTTGGTTCAAATGATCAAAATGTTTTTTTGATTAAGGAAGTGCTAGATGAAAAGGGATTAAATATTTTATCAAAGCTAAAAGTTGGTGATCGTTTTTATACTCCAATAAAAAAATTAGATGATTCAAAAAAATATAGAGTTTATTATAAATCTAATAAATTAGTTAAAAAAAAAATTTTTTAATGATTAAAAATTAATATTAAGAAAGAATATTGATTTGATTTAATATAATAATGAAAATAGTTTATTTTATTAATCCATATAAAAAAACCTTATGCTCAGTACCTGATTTTCTGAAAAAAACATATATAAAAAAAAAATATTATTTATTGCCAGATAATAAGTTTTTTAGGGAGATAATTACTTTTTTATATATAAAAATTTTAAGAAAATTTTTAATAACATTTGAATTATTTTTTAAGGTTAAAATAGTGTGGGATAACCCTAAAAAATTTGAATATATTATATTTGATGATAATTCATTAGGAGTAATTGATAGAATTCTGCCAAAAAAAAAATATTTTATTTTGACAACAAGAGTACAAAATATTAAAGAAATTTATATCTCAAAACATATAATCTTATATATCTTAAAAAATTTATTTACCAATAAACTAAAGACAAACTATCTTTGCTGTTTGATTGGATTAATTCAGCCAAAAAAAATTGTAACTTTAATAGATAATTCTTTTGATTTTCACAAAATCTATAAATTTTTTAGAAAAAGTGACATTTCTTTTTATGCTATTCAAAACGCAGTTAGACATAAAGATTATTTAAAGAATATTCTTTCTATGTCAAATTATTCTGGAAATTATTTTTGCTTTGGAAATTCTGAGCTAAATACTGTTAAAAGACATTCACTGAAAGAATTTAAACCTAAAATTAGGGCTATTGGATCATTAAAAATAGAATTAGCAAAAGAATATTTGCTCAAAAAAGATAAAAAAAAATTAAAAGAGATTTATGATATTTGTTTTATTTCTGAAGCAGGAAGTGAAATCTCTACATCTGGTAGTTTAACCCTTGCTCATTGGAAAGATGATCAAAAAGAGGCAGCACGACTTTTACGTTATACTCTTGCATTTTGTAAGAAATATAACAAAAAATTATTATTACTTGGTAAATATGATTCAAAAAAGAAAAATAAATTTGATGATCTAATAAAAAAAGAAGAAGAATTATTTTACAAGTATGACAATAAAGTTAGAAATTTTAATTTTCAGTTTTTCAATAAATCTAACTATGACAACATAAAAAATCTAATGCAAAGTAAAGTTATCATAGGACAAGGATCATCTTTATTACGAGAGTCTTTTGGTATAAAAAAAAAAGTTTTAGTTTGTGATTGGGGTGATAAAAAAATTAAAAAAAGATTTAAATCAGATTATTTTCCTTCTGGGGGTATTATAAATTTAAAATCCAAATCATATTTAAACTTTGAAAAAAGGTTGAAAAAAATATTAAAAATGACATATAAACAATATTTGTTAGAAGTAAATAATCCTAAGTCAATTTATAATTTAAATTTTAAAACTTTAGAATTCTTAAGAGAAGAAATTAAAAAATAGATATCAACTAGAATTTTTGAATAATTTTTTTTTCGTACAATTTTTCTAGATTAATCAATTTATTGAAATAGATTGATCGAATTTTATTTTTTAAAAATTTTAAAGTTTCTTTTTTTTCTTTTGATAAATTATTCTTTCTAGGCACTCTATTTTTTCTGAAAGATTCATATGTAAATTTATCAACTTTTGAACTTACTTGACTGCCAATTTTCTGTAAATATTTTTTTGGATCTTCTATTAATTTTTCGAACGGCACGATCAATTCATAGGAATTATATTTTTTGGAATATTTCCTGTAGTCAATTTTATCTAAACTAAAATTCTTTTCTATAATCATAATAGCCCTCTCATATTTATTTGCAGATATATACTCTTTTGCTCTATCTTTAATAAAGTAAGGAAAATTTTTTTTCAAATTTTTATCAAAAAATTTAATATGACCATCTCTACTTTTTGAATTTTCTATTTGAATACTCCAATTTGCTATTCTATTTATCATTGAAAAAGTGATAGGTGATCTATAAACTTGTATATATACCAATTTATCTTTAAATGTTTGAAACAGTATTTTCTTTGCTATACTAGCAAAATGTAAACAAAAGTGAGAAATTACTTTATTTTTATTTTCTCTTAACACTTTCGTTTCATCAAAATTTAATCTTTTTTTTAAAATTCTAAATTTAGGATTCTTTTGTATAGATGAGATGTCACTTTTTCTAAAATTTATATTTCTTAATAGTAAATGATCATGATACAGAACATTGTGGTTTGTTTTAATTAAATATTCTGAAACATTATCATTTAAAACTTTCAGTTTGTTTAGAGCAATCACATGCTCAATGTAGTGACATAAGACCCATGGATCCACCTTTGGTAAACTGGAAATTAAATTACATATTAATGATTTTCCACTTGATGGAACACCGTCAGTGATTATTATTTTTTGATTATTTACAATTTCTCTATAAAACAATGTTATTTTACTTTTAGATCTTTGAAATATTGACAACTGTTCAATCTTTGAACATAAGTACTTTATTTATGAAATTTAATCAAGAAAAATTTGAAATTTTAAGAAAGGTTGGAAAAAAACCTTCCTATAGTCAGAGAGAATTAGCTAAAGAGCTAAATATAAGTGTTGGAAAAATAAACTATATTTTAAACGAATTAAAAAAAAAAGGTCTTGTAAAAATTAGTAATTTTAAAAAAAATAAAAACAAAAGTAATTATTTTTATCTTTTAACCCCTAAGGGAATAGCAAATAAATCAAAATTAACACTTAAATTTATGAAGCTTAAGATGCAAGAATATGATGAGTTAAAAAAAGAGATTAATGAATAATAAAAATAGTTTTCATATACTTGATTGCACACTTAGAGATGGAGGTTACTACAACAACTGGAATTTTTCAACGCGATTAATTCAAGATTATTTAAATTTAATAAGTATAACAGATATAAAGTATGTTGAACTTGGTTTTAGAGGTTTTATTAAAAATAAAAACCTTGGTTTAACAGGATATACTGATGATAAACTCATCAATAAATTAAAATTTCCAAATTATTTAAGGATTGGGGTAATGGTTAATGCATCCGATTTATATAAAAATAATTTTTCTCCTTTAAAAAACTTAAAAAGTTTATTTCCTAAAATAAATAAAAAAATCTTTTTTATAAGATTTGCATGTCATGCAGAAGAAGTTTTTGGCTTAAAAGACTCAATAGATTGGTTATTAAAAAAAGATATCTGTGTTTTCGTTAACATAATGCAAGTTTCTGAATTAGAACTAAAAACTATAAAAAAGATTTGTATTTTTTTAAAAAAAAAAAATATACGTGCCCTTTATTTTGCAGACAGTTTAGGTGCTTTAGAAGTTAAAAGATTTAAAAAAATTATTAAATTATTAAATGAAAATTGGAATAAAGAACTCGGTTTGCATGCCCATGATAATCTTAAATTTGCGCTGAAAAATTCAGAGTATGCAATTAAGAATAATTTTAAGTGGATTGATAGTACTATTATGGGAATGGGACGTGGCCCAGGAAATCTTAAAACAGAAGAAATAATTAAAAAATTTGATAAAAATCAAGTTTTAATTATTAATAAATTAAAAAATAAATATTTTAAAAAACTTAAGCAAAAATATAAATGGGGAACAAATAAATATTACAGAGAAGCAGCAAAAAAAAAAATTCACCCAACCTACATTCAAAATATGCTTGCAGATATAAAATATAGAAAAAAAGATTATGAAATAATTTTAAAAAGTCTCGCTAGCGTTGATTCTAAAAAATTTAATCCCCACAAATTATTTTTATCTTCAAATATTTATAATAAACAAAAAAAAGTAAAATGTTCTCTATCAAATGAATTAACTGGAAGAAATATTTAAAGATTTAAAAAAAATGAAAAAAATAGTTATACAAGGTTTAGGTTATGTTGGTCTTGCAATGCTAACATTTTGCGCGGGAGCAAAAAAAAATAACAAATATTTATATAATGTTGTTGGGGTTGAAAAAAATTCTGCTAAAGGTTTAAACATAGTAAAAACAATTAATTCCAATAAAATACCAATTATTGTTGATGATAAAAAATTTATTGATTTTTATAGAAAACTTATAAAAGAAAAAAAAATATTTGCATCATTAGATGAAAATGAATACGCAGATGCTGATATAATTTTTGTTTGCTCTAATTGTGATTTCAATTTTAAAAAAAAAAAAGTTGATTTAAATAATTATATTAAAAATATTGATCAGATCTCGAAAAAAATTAAAAATAATTGTTTATTAATTATACAGTCTACTTTACCACCGGGCACTACTGAAAAAATTTTAAAACCTTTAATTGAAAAAAACTTAAAAAAAAGAAGAATTAAAAATTATTTTCTTTCTCACTCATTTGAAAGAATTACTCCTGGAAAAGATTATTTCTCATCTATGAAAAGTGTAGAAAGAATAGTTGGTGGTATTAGTAAAAAATCTTTAAATCTAACGAAAAGAACTTTCAAAAATATTTTCAAAATTACATCAAGTAAAATTATAGAATTTGAAACAACTAGTGAGTCCGAAACATGTAAAATAATTGAAAATAGTTATAGAGCTACAAATATTGCTTTTATTGAAGAATGGAGAAAGTTCTGTTCAAAAAATAATTTACATTTAGAAAAAATATTAAGTAGCATTAGAAACAGAAAAACTCATAGCAATATAATGCGTTCTGGAATAGGTGTAGGAGGATATTGTTTAACTAAAGACCCATTGTTTGCCAAGGCATCATCTCAACAAGTTTTGGGAGGAAAATTTGATTTTCCAATAAGTAATATGGCAGTAAAAATAAATCAAAATATGACATTTGATGTAATGTCCGAAATAAAAAAAAAATATAATAAAAAAATATTTAAAAAAAAGGTACTTTTAATAGGTGTAAGTTATAAAGAAGATACGAATGATACACGACACTCTCCAGCTGAAAAAGTATATGATTATTTTAAAAAACTAAATTGTAAAATAAGTTTTTTTGATCCAATAGTTAAATATTGGGAATACACTAATAGTTTCTCTATTAATAAAAAATCTATTAATAAGTATGATGTTTATGTTTATTTAGTTAAACATCAATCATTAAATAAATTTAATATTGAATATAAAAAAGGATCCTTAATATTAGATTTAAACCATGTATTAGATGATAATAGAAAATTAAAAATATTTAAAAATAAAAATTATAAAAATTATTTTATAGGTTTTAAGTCATAATGAAATATTTAATAACTGGTGGAGCAGGATTTTTAGGAATTAATCTTGCAAAAAAAATATTAGAAAATAATACAAACAAGGTATATTTGATAGATAATTTTTCAAAAAATGTTGATAAAAAAAATCTCTTTAAAATTTTAAAAAATAAAAACCTTAAGTTAATTAAAAAAGATTTATCAAATATTTTAAATTATCCTAAAATTTTTGATTTTGATTATATTTTTCACTTTGCTGCAATATTAGGAGTTCAAAAAGTTATTGATAATCCATATCTCACTTTAAAAGACAATATTCAAACAACTACTAATTTAATTGAATTTTCAAAAAAACAAAAACAATTAAAAAAAATTTGTTTTACATCTACCAGTGAGGTTTATGCCCATACATTACAAAAGCGATTAGCGGGTTATCCAACACCTGAAAATATTGATTTTTTAATATCAAAAGATTTTAATTCAAGATCTGCTTACCTTATATCCAAAATAGTTGGTGAACACTTAATGAATTATTCTGGACTAAATTTTGTAGTCTTCCGACCACATAATATTTTTGGTCCAGAAATGGGCTTTGCCCATGTAATACCTCAGTTAACAAAGAAAATTTTTCTAAAAAATAAAAAAAATATAATTATTCGTAATTCAACACATAAAAGAACTTTTTGCTTTATTGATTTTGCTATTGATTTAATTTTTAAAATTTCTCATAACAAAAAAACTTCAAAAAAAATTTTTAATATAGGTTCTCCAGATAAAGAAATCTCAATTATGAATTTAGCAAAAAAAATAAAAAAAATTCTAAAATCTAAAAATAAGTTATCTTTCTCAAAATTAAATAGAGAAAATTCTCCAGTCAAAAGGAGACCTGATATGAAAAAAAGTTTAAGTTATACAAAATTAAATCACAATTTTGATGAGGGATTAAATAAAACTGTAATGTGGTATAAGAGATATTATACAAAGTAATATGAAATTATCTACACCGCACATTAATAAACAAGATATTGACGCTATAAATCATGTTCTTAAAAGTGAATGGATTTCCACATCCTCTAAAGCAGTATATGATTTTGAGAATAAACTTTCTATTTTTTGTAATACAAAATATTCTGTAGCTTTAAATTCAGGGACCTCAGCAATTCATCTGGGATTAAAAATTTTAGGAGTTGAAAAAAATTGTGAAGTAATTGTTCCTTCATTAACATTTATAGCAACAGTAAACCCAATATTATACCTAGGTGCAAAGCCATTAATTTTTGATGTTGATCAAGATCACAATCTAAAAATAAAAGATGTTATAAATTTTATCAATCATCATACACATTTTAAAAATGGTAAAACGATAAATAAAAAAACCCAACAAGAAATTAGAGCTATAATTGTAGCTCATATGTGGGGAAGAAGTTGTGATTTTTCAGAGTTAAAAAAAATTTGTAAAAGAGGAAAAATATATATTTTAGAAGATGCTGCAGAGGCATTAGGTTCCTATATGGATACAAATTCTAATGATAAGAAACATTGCGGAAGTACTGGTGATATTGGATGCCTTTCTTTTAATGCAAATAAAATTATGACTACTGGGTCTGGCGGGCCAATAATTACAAATAATAAAAGTTTTTACAAAAAAGCTCAATATTTAGCAAATCAAGCAAAGGATAATACATTTAGTTATATTCATAATGAGCCAGGCTATAATTATAAAATGAATGGTATAAGTGCTGCATTAGGTCTATCTCAATTAAAAAGAATTAAGAAAAAAATTAACATTAGAAAAAATATTCACCAAAGATATCTATATAATTTTAAAAACACAAAAAATATTCAAATTTTATCTTATCAAAAAAAAACAAAAACTAATCATTGGATGAATATAGCTGTTTTTGATAAGTTGAACTTTAATCAAATTGATAAATTGAGTTTAAAATTATTTAAAAAGAAAATTGAAACTAGAAGAATTTGGCGTCCTTTAAACCTACAGGTTTATCTAAAAAAATTTGATACTTATAATATTATCAATGCACAAAAATTTTATAATAATTCTCTTTGTATACCATCTGACGATAATTTATCTAATTTAGACATTGATAAAATTTCAGATTACATCAAAGAATATTACAACGAAATTTATAAAAAATAAAATATGAAAAAAATAATTTTAATTGGTGGTGGAGGACATTGTAGATCTGTGATTGATGTTATAGAGCAAGAGAATAAATTTAAAATTGTAGGCATAATTGATAAACCAAATCTTTTAGGTTCTAAAGTGCTGGGGTATAAAGTTATTGGCAGCGACACTGATTTAAAGAAATTAAGTAAAAAATATAAACATGCCTTAATTACAGTTGGAAAAATTAAATCATCAAAATTAAGGAAAAAGTTATTTAATTTAGTAAATAATGCAGGATTTAAATTACCAATAATTATATCTCCTCTTGCATACGTATCAAGGCATTCATCTATAGGCAGAGGGTCAACCGTTATGCATAATGTAGTTGTGAATGCGAACTCATCTATAGGAGATAATTGTATAATTAATTCTAATGCTCTGATTGAACATGATTGCAAAATATCCAATCATTGTCACATATCAACCAATGTAACTATTAATGGTGGTGTAAAAATTGAATCTGAGAGTTTTATAGGTAGCAATGCTACAATTAAACAATCTTTAACTATTAAAAAAAATAGTTTTATCAAGGCATGTAGTTTTGTAAAATGAGTGTATTTATTATCGCAGAAGCTGGAATCAATCACAATGGATCAATTTCAATTGCAAAAAAGTTAATTGACATTGCATCTAGGTCTGGAGCTGATGCAATTAAATTTCAAACATATATAACTGAAAATATAGTTACAAGTTATGCAAAAAAAGCAAACTATCAAAAAAAAAACAAGCGTAAAACGGAATCACAATTTGAAATGTTAAAAAAATAAGAAATTAGTCCAAAAATGCACAAAAAGCTTATTACTTATTCTAAAAAAAAAAAGATAATATTTTTGTCGAGTCCTTTTGATATACAAAGTATAAATTTTTTAAATTATTTAGGTATAAAAACATTTAAAATACCAAGCGGTGAGATTACTAACTTACCTTACTTAAAACATATCGGTAAATTTAATAAAAAACTAATTTTATCAACTGGTATGGCTAATATGTTTGAAATAAAAAATGCATTAAATGTTTTAATTAAATCAGGAACAGCAAAAAAAAAAATTACTGTTATGCACGCTAATACAGAATACCCAACACCAATAAAAGATGTTAATCTTAGGTCAATGATTACAATAGGCAAAACTTTTAATGTTAATTTTGGTTATAGTGATCATACTTTAGGAATTGAAGTCTGTGTTGCTGCTGTTGCATTAGGGGCAAAATGTATAGAAAAACATTTTACTTTAAATTCTAATATGGATGGTCCAGATCATAAAGCTAGTCTTGAACCTAATGAATTAAAAGCAATGATTAAAGCTATAAGAAATATAGAAACTGCACTAGGTAGCCCAATAAAAAAACCTTCAAAAAGTGAAACCCCAAATATTAAAATAGTTAGAAAATCATTAGTTGCATCAAGATATATTAAAAAAGGTGAAATTTTTACAGAGCAAAACTTGACGGCAAAGAGACCGGGAGACGGATTATCTCCGTTTAAAATAAAAAAATTTTTAGGAAAAAAAAGTAAAAAAAATTATCAAAAAGATCAGCAAATAAAAAAATTATGAGAAAAATTTTGTTCATTACAAGCTCAAGAGCAGATTATGGATTGTTAAGAAATGTTATTCTGGAGACTCAAAAAATTAACCGCGAAACATATCTTCTAGTAACAGGTTCACACCTCTCAACTGAATTTGGATATACTATAAAAGAGATAAGAAAAGATAAAATTAAAAAAATTATCAGAAGGAAGATTTTAGATAAAAAATTTAAAGATAGCAGAATTGGGAATTATTTAGCAGAGACAATAAAAATTGCTTCAGATGTTATAAAAAAAAAAAAACCAAATGTTGTAGTTATTTTAGGTGATAGATATGAATTATTGGGTTGTGCGATTTCTGCGATGATAATGAGAGTACCAATAGCTCATATTCATGGTGGAGAATTGACAAGTGGAGCATATGATGACTCCTTAAGGCATTGTATTACAAAATTATCTCATCTTCACTTCCCAGTTCATGAAGATTATAAAAAAAGATTAATCCAATTAGGTGAGAGTCCAAAGAGTATATTTAATTATGGAGCATTAGGGTCTTATGCAATATCAAAATTGAAACTGATAAAGAAGTCTTCAATTGAAAAAAAACTTAATATTAAATTAAAAGATAAAATTATTATCGCTACATTTCATCCAGTCACCTTAGATAAAAATATGTCAAAATATCATATCAAAAATTTAATAAAATTTTTAAACACTTTAGATAATTCTACGATTATATTTACTTCTCCTAACTTTGATAATGAAAGAGATATTTTGAAAAAAGAAATCTTAAAATTTAAGAGAAAAAATAAAAATGTATTTTTCTTCAATTCTTTGGGGAGTGAACTTTATCTGTCACTAATAAAAATTGCTCATCTTGTAATTGGCAACTCTTCAAGTGGAGTCTTGGAGGCCCCAAGTTTTGGAGTTAAAACTATAAATATTGGTGATAGACAAAAAGGTAGGATATTATCGAATAACATAACTAATTGTGATTATGATTATGCATCAATAAGTAATACTTATTTAAAACTCAAAAAAAAAAAATATAAATCATCTAATCCTTTTTTTAAAAAAGATACTCCAAAGAATATTTCAAAAAAAATTTTGAATTTTAAATTTAATCTAAAAAAGAAATTTTTTGATTTAAAGATATGAGATAATTTTTATGAATAGTTTAATTATTATACCTGCTAGAAAAGGATCAAAAAGAGTTAAGTTTAAGAATCTTGTAAAAGTAAATAATAAACCATTAATTTATTGGACAATAAATTATGCAAAAAAAATAAAAAATAAAAATTATGATTTAGTGATTTCAAGTGATTGTAACAAAATTAAAAAAATATGTAATAATGAAGATGTTTTTTTTTTAAAGAGACCAAAAAAAATATCTGGTGATCATATTTCAATGCATAAAGTAATATTTGAAGTGTTAAAAAAAATTAAAAAGAGTTATAAATATATAATTCTGTTACAACCAACCTCTCCTCTGAGAAAGTTAAGTTTAGTTAGTAATGCAATCAAAATTTTGGATAAGCATGTGAAATTTGATAGTTTAGTGCATCTTGCTCAGGATTTTTCTTTTACGGGAAAATTAAAAAAAGATATGTGGAAACCAGATTTCAATATTAATAAAAGAACACAAGATATAAAAAATAAATTTACACCCACAGGAGCGCTATATGTGTACAGGTCTTTTTTATACAAAAAAAATATAAAACAACCAAAAAAAACTTATGGCATGATTGTAAAAGATGAACCTTGGATTGATATAGATTTTAATAGAGATTTAGAGTTTCTAGATTTTTTATTAAAGAAGGAAAAAAATAGAAAATTATTAGTTTATAACAAGTAGTATTTACATTATTAATTTATGACCAAAGTAAAAATGAGCATTAAAAAAATTTTAATTGATCAAAATGAAACAATTTTTAATGCAATGAAGAAAATGAACTTAACTGGTCATGTTTGTTTAGTAGTAGTTGATAAATTAAAAAAATTTAAAGGCATTATAACTGATGGCGATATAAGAAGACATTTACTAAAAAATAACAATTTAGAAAAAAAAATTAATCAAATTTACAACAAGAAATCAATTGTTTATAAAAAGAAAAAAGGATCAGATAGTAAAGTTAAAAATTTTTTAAGGCACAATAAACATTTAATTGTTCCTGTAATTAACCATAAAAATATACCGATAAGCTATTTATCTTCTGACGTAGAAATTAAAAGTACAAGTCAACAATTTCAAAATAATAAGATATTGATTATGGCTGGAGGTATAGGGTCAAGAATGAAGCCGTTTACTGATATTTTGCCTAAACCACTGGTTCCATTCAAAGGAAAACCAATGATTTTAAATATAATGGATAATTTTAAGAAATATAATTTTAATAATTTTACAATTACATTGAATAAAAAAGAAAAAATTTTAGATATTTTTTTAAATCAATTCAAAAATAATTATGTTTTTGATTTTTTTAAAGAAACACAACCTTTAGGAACAGCCGGATGTTTAAAAAAAATTAATTTTAAAAATGATTTTTTTTTAACTAATTGCGATAGTTATGTAGGTATAAATTTAAAAAATCTCCTAACTTATCATCAAAACTCAAAATCAATTATAACAATTGTTGCAAGTATTAAATCATTTAATTTATCATTTGGAGAGTGTGTATTAGATAATTTTGGTAATTTAAAAAAAATTTTAGAAAAGCCTCAAAAAAACTTTTTGACTAATACTGGTATGTATATCTTAAAACCCGAAGTAAAAAATCATCTGCCTAAAAAAAATAAGTTTGGAATGGATGAAGTTATATCTTCAGTATTGAAATCTAAAAAAAAAATAAGTGTTTTTCCAATACCAAGTAATGATTGGAAAGATACAGGAACTTGGTCTAGTTATCTCGATATAATAAAAAAAATAAATTAAATTTAAAATTGAATAGAATCATCAATAAAAAAAATAAAAAAATATACGTTTACATTGATGTGCCTGTATCAAGATATCAAATAGATAAAATTTTTCCTAATAACTTTAGATTTTTCAAGGATTTAATATTTTTAAATACTTCAGATCTAAATTTTAAAAGCAAACAATTAAAGAATTTTTATAAAAACATTTCTATAGATCAAATTCCAAAAAATATAAAATTTTTTAGAAGTTACACAAAATTGAAATTTTATATTGAGAATATTAAAAGTTCTGATATTTTTATAATTTATAGTTATTTATTTTCGTTAAAAAATTCAAAAATTAACTTTTCACAATTATTTAATAAAATTAAGTGTAAAAAAATTTTGATTAAACAACATTCTTGGATTTTTCCAAATTTTAAAAAAGAATTTTTTTTAAATTCTTTGAGATTATTAAAATATTTATTTAATCACAAAATTTTTTTAATTAGAACAAATAATATTAAATTTGACTATTCCTTATCATTTGGAGAAATAAGTAAGAAAAAAAATAAATTTTTATCTAAAAATATAGATTATCCTAGTTTTTGGATTAAATTTTATCCTAAACTTCCGGCAAAAAAAATAATCACTTATGTGGATGAAACTTTAGATTACTCAGGAGATCAATTCTTAATTAATAAAAAATTAAAAAAGAAAATAAATAATATTGAGAAATATTTAGAAAAATTGAATACTTTTTTCGAACTAGTTGAAAAAAAATATAAATGTAAAATAATTATTTGTTGTAAAAAAAAATTTAAATATAACAAAAATTATTTTGCTGGGAGAAAAATTGTTTATGGAAAAACTCTAGAATATATTACTAAATCTAAATTAGTAATTGGTCACAAATCTGACGCATTGTTTCAGGCAATTTATTCAAAATCTCCAGTCATATTGTTAAAAAGTAAAGAATTTAATTTAAAAAGAAATTTAGAAATAAATTCTAAATCAATTAATTTATTTAATAAGAAAAGTAGTTTCATAGAGGATTATCTAAATAAAAATGTTGAATTAGATACTTCAATAGATAAAAAATTTTATTCAAACATTTTAAATAATTATTTCATCTCAAAAAATCAAATAAAACAAAATTTTCATGAAAAACTAACAACAGACTTAAAGAAATTCCTTTTTTAAACAAAAATTTTTTCTTTAATAAAAATAATCACTTCAATTGTAAGTTTTTTAGTAGTATTAGTCTAAACATTAACATTAATTAAAAAATCTTTTAAAATACTTTATATTTAAATGGTAAAATATATTTCCAAATTTATTTATTTTTTCTTAAATATAATTAATTTTTTTTTCGAAAAATTATTTAAAAGAAATATTTTAGGTTGGATTAAATTTTTTATTGAGCAGAAATCATATAGAGAAGTAAAACTGAAATCAGGTAAAAATTTGGTTTTTTTTTCACCAAATTTTTTAATTGATCTACTAATAAGAGATTTTTTTAAAAAAGAGCCTGAAACTTTAGATTGGATAGATAATTTTAAAAAAGAAAAAAAAATAATTTTTTGGGATATAGGATCGAATATTGGATTGTATTCTATTTATGCTGCTTCAAATTATGAAAATATAGAAGTTATAAGTTTTGAACCTTCAACAAGTAATTTAAGAATTTTGTCAAGAAATATTTCAATAAATAATTTAGAAAAAAAAATTAAAATATTTCAAATACCACTTGGTTTTGAGAAAAATAAATTTTTAGAATTTAATGAGAGAAAATTTAATGAAGGTGAAAGTCATAACTCTCTTGATAAAAATATTGATTTTGAAGGAAACACAATAAAACCATCAAATAAATATCAAATATTCTCTACTAACATTGACAAAATCATTGAGGATGAAATTTTAAATATACCTGATTATATAAAAATTGATGTTGATGGTATAGAACATTTAATTTTAAAAGGAGGTTTAAAATTACTTAAAAATCCTAAGGTTTTAGAAATTCAAATTGAAATAAATGAAAATTATCCAGAACAATACAACTCCGTTATCAAATTGATGGATAATTGTTCATTAAAATTTAAAGAGAAAAAGAGAAATAATTCAAGTGGTTATTATGATGATAAAAAATTTTCTAAAATTTATAATTATTATTTTACAAGATGAAAATTCTTAAAAGTAAAAAAACAAGAACGGTAGTAATACTTTTTGGTGGAAGGGGCACAAGATTAGAAGCTATTACAAAAAAATACCAAAATTTTTAGTAAGAATTAAGCTTAAACCAATCATATGGTATATTTTAAAAAAAAATAAATTTAATAATTTTATTTTACCAATAGGTTACAAAGGAGATTCTATAAAAACATATTTAGAGGATAAAATTTTTTAGAGGACAAAATTTTTTCAGATTATGATCTTAAAATTTTATTTACAGGAAATGCACTAATTGCTAAATAAATTTTTAATATAAAAAATAAAATTGTAAAGAGATAAATAAATATTTTATGAAAGTTTTTTTGACAGGAGCAAACGGATATATTGGAAGAAATTTTATACGAAAAGCTTCTAAAATTGGAATTAAAATACTGGCTAATACAAGTAAAAAAAAAAATAAAAAAATTAAAAATGTTACTTGGCTTGTAGGACCAATTGATAAATTTTGGAAAGAATTAAATGATGATGTTGTTTTACTTCATGCTGCTGCTGCTGGTGCCAGAAGAGAGTCTGGTTCAAATTTAAAAAAGTTTAAAGATTTTAATTTAATAAAATCAACAAAACTCTTAGAAAATGCAATAAAATCAAATTGTAAAAAATGGGTAATTATTTCAACAAATAAAGAATATAAAATTGAAAACCTTAAAATTACTGATTCACTTCTAAAAAAAAACAAATATGACCATGATTTTAACTATGCTTTATCTAAATATTTATTTACTCAAGAATGTTTAAAAATATCAAAAGAAAATGATATTAAATGTAGAATATTGAGACTTTTTCATATTTATGGTGGTGATGAATATAAATCTAGACTTTGGCCATCTCTTGTAAGTGCTGCCAAAAAAAACATAGATTTTAACATGTCATCAGGTCATCAAAGTACAGATTTTAATCATATTAATGATGTTATAGATGGTATTATTGAATCACTTAATTTTAGGATTAAAAATAAAAGACCTTATCCACAAATTTGGGATATGGCTTCAGGAAAATCAATGACAGTAAAAAAATTTGTAAGAAAGATATGGTTAAGATTAAAGCCTAAAAGTAGGATTTTATTTACTAAGGTTAAAGTTTATGACAGAACAAACTATAAAATTAAAAAGAAATTACATTGGAAACTGAAATTTACAAGACCAGAAATTGCAAAATAAATTATGATTAGAAGTGCAGTCATTTTATGTGGTGGTAAAGGATCAAGATTAGGAAATTTAAGTAAAAAAATTCCTAAATCTTTAGTAAGAATTAAGGGTAAACCAATCATATGGTATATTTTAAAAATTTTAAAAAAAAATAAATTTAATCATTTTATTTTACCAATAGGTTACAAAGGTTCGATGATTAAAAAATACATAACTAATAATAATAATTTTAAGAATTATAATATTGATATAGTCGATACTGGAATTGATACAACAATTGCTGAAAGAATATTTATGATTAAAACTAAAATCTTATCATCAAATTTTTTATTACTAAATGGAGATGCAATTTTTGATTTTAATATTGAAAAAATTTATAAAGAACACTTGAATAATAAAGATAAAATGACATTTATTGGTTGTCAAAATGAATTGCCTTACGGAACATTGGGAATTAAGAATAATAAAATTGTCAGTTTTGATAGAAATATTATTTTTAATTCTGTAAATGTAAAAGATGAAAAAAACTTCAGAGCTTATATTTACTCAGGTATGTCAATAATGAATACTCTCATATTAAAACAAAATTATAAACATTTTAAAAATTTTGAGAAGAGCTTATACCCTTTATTAATTAAAAAATTTAAATGTAAGTTTGTTCCGCTTAAGGGATTTTGGCACTCTATTGATAATATTAAAGATATAGGCAGGATTGAAAATAAAACAAATAATTTAAAATACAGGCAGTTAGTTAACATTATAAAAAAATTAAAATGAAAAATAAAAAAAATTTTTGGAAAAATAAGACAGTCTTGATTACTGGTCATACTGGATTTAAGGGTAGCTGGTTAACACTAGTGTTAAATGAATTAGGTGCAAATATTGTTGGATATGCATTAGATCCAATTTCAAAACCTAACTTTTTTGATAATCTTAAATTATCAAATTTTTTGAAAAAAGATTTTAGAAAAAATATTTTGGATAAAAAAAATTTTGAAAAAGTTTTAATTAAATATAAACCTTCAATTATTTTCCATTTAGCTGCTCAATCGAGTGTCTTTGTAAGTTATAAAGACTCAATTGAAACCATTAAAGCAAATATTCTTGGAACAAGCAATGTACTAGAAAGTTGTAAAAATAAAAATTATATAAAATCTGTAGTGATTGTGACAACAGATAAGGTTTATATTAACTTTAACCAAAATAAAAAATTCAAAGAAAATGATAAACTTGGTGGATTAGATATTTATAGTGGTAGTAAAGCAGCATGTGAAATTATTTCTGAAAGTTATATCCATTCTTTCTTTAAGAATTCAAAAACAAACATAGCTACAGTAAGGTCGGGTAATTGCATCGGTGGCGGAGATTGGACAAAAGATAGAATTTTAAAAGATTGTGCAGTTCATTGTTTAAAAAATAAAAAATTATCAATAAGAAGTCCAAATTCTACTAGACCATGGCAGCATGTTTTGGAACCAATTTATGGTTACTTGAAATTAGCAAGAAAATTATATTCTGATAAAGGAAAAAGTTATTCTAGTGCATGGAATTTTGGACCAAGTAGAAAAAAAAATATGAAAGTTATAGAAATTGCAAGATTTTCAAAAAAATTTTTAAAATCGAAATCTAAAATAGTGATAAAGAAACATCAATTCCATGAGTCCAAATATCTTTCATTAGATAGTAGCAAATCATTTAAAAGATTAAATTGGAGAACATATCTTGATGATAAGGAAGCAATAAAAATGACATTAGAATGGTTTAAAAATTATTATGATAAGAAAAAAAGAAAAAATTTACTAAAATTAAGTTTACTTCAGATTAATAGAGTTAAAAAGTTTAACAATCTTTGAGTTATGCTTCTTTCAATTTGTATACCAACTTACAATAGACCTGAAAATTTAAGAAATTGTTTACAATCAATTTCAAAACAAAAATCAAATAATTTTGAGGTTTGTATTTCTGATAACGCTTCAAATGCCAATTTACATAAAATTATTAAACCATTTAAAAAAAAAATTAAAATTAAGTATAAAAGAAACAAAAAAAATTTAGGTTTTGCAGTTAATGTTTTAAATGTAACAAAAATGGCAAAAGGAAAATTTATTTGGTTTTTGGGAGATGATGATTTATTGACTAAAAACTCTGTTGAACATCTACTTAAATTGATAAAAAAAAATAAAGATATAAATTTTTTTTGGATTAATTCATATTATTTGGACATTTCTTTTCTTAAAAAATTTCCAACTCCATTTGATATAAAGTATTTACCTAAAAATTTAAAAACTCACTCCCCTTTAAAAAAAGATAGAATTTTAAATTTTTACAAATTAATCGATCACAGACTGTGTTTTGATTTCTTGTTAGGTTTTTTTGTTAATTGTTTTAATCGAGAAATGTGGAATAAAAATTTACATGTTTTAGACAAAAAAAAAATGAGCGATAAAAGAGTTTGGTCAAATTTTGATAACACCGCATTTTTTGTAAAAGTTTTTTGCGAAGCATTTGGTGCTTCCAATGCTTATTTTTGCTCTAAAGCATTGAGTGTAAATTTAAGTGGAGTTCGGGAATGGACTAGTTTATATCCTTTTGTTGAAATAGTCAGGTTGCCAGAGGCTTTAGATTATTATAGATCAAAAGGTTTAGGTTTTTTTCAATATATATATTCCAAAAATTATTCTATGCGAAATTTTTTTAACTTTTTTTGTAAAATATTAATTACTGGAAAAAAGGGTGGACTTCATTATGTAAATTTTACAAATCATTTTTTTAAAAACTTAATATATCCATATGCTTGGTTATCGATTATTTTTTTTATTTTTAGAAAAATTAAATTATTATTAATGAAGGGAGTTAGAGCATGAAAATTAAAGATGTAATCTTAACTAGATTAAAAATAATTAAAGATGAGAGAGGCAAAGTTATGCATATGTTACGAAAAGATAGCAATGTATTTAAAAGTTTCGGAGAAATATATTTTTCAACAATTTATAAAAATTCTATTAAAGCATGGCACCTACATAAAGAGGCTACACTTAACTATGTGTGTGTTAGTGGCAAAGTAAAATTAGTTCTATTTGATCAAAGAATTGGAAGCCCAACAAATGAAACATATGAAGAAGTTATTCTTTCACCTGAGGATTATTTTCTGATTACTATTCCTCCAAATATTTGGAATGGTTTTAAAGGATTGGAGTACAATGAGTCTATAATTGCAAATTGTTTGAATTTACCTCACAATGAAAAAGAAATGGTAAGAGAGGATCCTCATAGTAATAATTTTAAATATGATTGGAAAGAAAATTAAAATTAATGAAAGTAGTCATTTTAGCAGGCGGATTTGGAACTAGAATACCAGAGTACACAAATAAAATTCCGAAACCAATGGTAAGAATAAAGAATAAACCAATACTAATGAGAATAATAGAGCATTATATTAAACATGGATTTTATGATTTTTATTTAGCACTAGGTTATAAGAGTAAAGTAATTAGACAATACATTAAATCAGTAAAATTATCCAAGAATATAAAGGTACATTTAATTGAAACAGGATTAAATACAATGACCGGAGGAAGACTTAAGAGATTAAGAAATTTCTTAGATAAAGATACATTCATGATGACTTATGGAGATGGTTTGTCGAATGTGAATTTGAAGAAATTGTTAAAATTTCATAAAAAAAATAGAAAATTAGTAACTTTGACTGCTGTAAGGCCACCAGCAAGATTTGGAGCAATTAAATTAAAAAAAGATCTTGTAAGTTATTTCAAAGAAAAATCTAGATCAGATGAGGGATGGATAAATGGTGGCTTTTTTGTTATTGAACCAGAATTTTTAAAATTTATAAAAAATGATAATACTTACCTTGAAAGAGAACCTTTAGAAAAAATTACTAAACTTAAACAGTTAAGTGCTTATAAACATGAAGGTTTTTGGCAATCTATGGACACAAAAAGAGATAAAGATAGATTAGAAGAAATTTATAAAAATAAAAAATAATAACTAAAACCAATTTAGATTTGATAAAATATCGTATAAACAGATTAAAAATAATAATTAAAAAAATAAAAGAAAATAATTTATTAATTTTTATAGCCAAGAGTAACACCAGATAAAAGTAATTTTTTATGAAATGTCCAATTTGTGAAAACTCAAATTATAGTAGAATTAGTCATGAATATAAATTTGAAATTCTTGAAGATCAAAAATATTTTGGAAATTTACAAATAGCTTATTGTGAAAAATGTGATTTTAATTTCGCTTTTCCAATGCCTAAAGAAGAAAATTTGAATTATTTTTATGAAAAAGTTTATAGATCAAAAAATAGACCACCTTATTGGGTGTCTGATTTTGATGAAGATGCTGAAGTTAGATACCTGGATGATAAAAATTTAAACTATCTCCTATATCTTTCAACATTAATAGATCTTAACAAAATAAAAAATATTTATGACTTTGGGGCAGGATATGGAGATCTTGGGTATTTATTAAAAAAGCAATTCGATCATATAAATTTATATTGTACCGAGGGAGATTTCTATGCATCTAAAATTTTAGCTAAAAGAAAATACATTAATAGTGAAGTTAAATTTTTCGATAAAAAGTTTGATTTAATAATTTCTTTACATTCCTTAGAACATTTGACTAATTTAGAAATATTTAAATTTTTTCATAAGAATCTTACGGACGAGGGATTATTTTTTTTTGAAGTTCCTTATTGTCCAAAAAAATACTTTGAAGGGCGTCCGTATGATGGTCCACATCTTTTATTTTATACTGAAAAAAGTATCGAAAAAATTTGTGAAAAATATAATTTTGAAATTTTTAAATTAGATTATTCATCATATTCTTTTGATATGGATCATGAATATCAAAGACAATCGCAAAGCAGATATTATGATATTAATTCTTTAATTTCTTTTTCAAAACTAAAATTATTTTTAAAAAAAATTGTTCCTTATAAAATTATAAAACTTAAAAATGATATTCAAAAATTAAAAAATATTAATAGTGATGTAAGGATAAATTCATTTGTTAATAATAAAAAAGACAATTGTTATTTAAGAGCAATTTTAAAAAAAAAAATATCTACTCCAACATAACCGCCACTAAACAAGTTAATACCAGCGTAATAAAATACTACTAGTAAAATTGCTAAATCTCTAAAGCCATTAATTTCTTTTCTATATTTAAAGGGTGAGTTTTCATTAAATTAAAGCTTAATTAAATAAAATAAATATTATTATTGAATTTTATAAGCAAGAAAATATTTAAAATTTTAAGTTGGAATTCTAAATTGACCCAATATAAACTTATTTAAGTTTAATAATTCAGCTTTAAATCAGACCAACTAATGAGCAACATTAAAGTAAGTGTAATAGTAAACTTCCATAATGGAGAAAAATATTTAAAAAAATGTTTAGATAGTATTATTGAACAAAATTATAAAAATATTGAAATTATTTTATGGGATAACGGGTCCAATGATGACTCATCTAAGATAATTAAAACTTATAGGGATGATAGAATTAAATATATATTTAATAAAAATAAAGTTGCTTTATATAAAGCTAGGAATCAAGCTATAATGTATTCCAGCGGTGAATTAATTGCATTTTTAGATTCTGATGATTGGTGGGATGAAAATTACCTATCAAGTAAAGAAAGTTTTTTTATAAAAAAAGAGTATGACTTTTTTTATAGCAATGTTTTATTTTTTTATGAAAAAAACAATAATTTTAAAAAATATAAAAATATAAAATTTCCTAATGGAATTATTTATGAGGCGCTTGTAAAAGACTATTTTATTATAATTAGTGGATTAATAATAAAAAAAGAAATTTTAGAAAAAGAAATATATTTTAATGAAAATTACAACATTATAGGTGATTATGATTTATTGATGAGAATAAGTAAATATGCAAATGCTAAGAGTTTTAATGATCCACTTGTATATTACAGAGTGCACGAAAAAAATTTTTCAAAGTTAAATAATAAAATGTATTATGAAGAATATAAAAATTGGTACGATAAGCAATGTGAAATTAATGACATCATTTTTAATAATAATAAAAAAAATTTTATTAATAAGCTGAATAAATTAGAAATAACTTATCTTTTATATGAAAAAAAATCTTTTAATCTAGTATTTAAAATTTTAAAGTATCCAAATATTTTCTTAAAACTAAAGTTTTTAATAGCTTTTTTTTTACCTTTAAAATTAATTAATTATTTGAGAAAATGAAAAAGCTTATTGTTATTTCAAATGATAAAATAAGTTTTTCTAAAAAAGAAGTTTCAGCAGACTTTAACGATACAATAAATATTATTGAGGCCTTATCAAAAAAAAAATATTTAAATTTTATTTCAAAAAAAACTCAGTCTAAAAGGTTATTTAAAGTAAAAGTAAAAAATAAATCCATCATAAAAATTTCACAAATTAAAAATTTAAATTTGGATAATGAAAAAGTTTTTATGATTTCTATAACTCCTTTTAATTTTTTGATTTTTTTAATAATTAATTATTTTCATAAAAAAATTAATGGATATGTAATTTTAAGAAGCGATGGTTTTAAGGAATATCACTCAAAGTTTGGTTTATTTGGAAAAAATTTATATTATTTTTTTTTTAAAATAATCTTAAAAAAACTTAAACCTATAGTTGTAACCAGGAAACTTAGCAATATATCCAGGTATAAAACACTTAATATTTTTCCCTCAGAGATAAGTAATGTTTGGAAAAAGAATTTAAAAAAAGCAAATCTTTCGAAAGCCAAAATTCTTTATCTGGGACGGATAAAAAAAGAAAAAGGAATTTATTCTCTTTTAAAATTAACTGAAAATTTATCAATTAACTATAATTTAAGTATAGTGGGTGATGGAGATAAAATAAATTTCAAAAATGATAAAGTAAAAATATTTAATCAGACTTCTAATTTAAATAAAATTATAAAATTTTATGACCAAAATAATATATTTATATTGCCGTCGTTTACAGAGGGATCACCAAAAGTAATTTTAGAAAGTCTTTCAAGATTAAGGCCAATAATTGTTTTTGAGGAAATTTCTCATGTAAAGAGAGGAATGAGAGGCATTTATGTTTGTAAGAGAAATTCTCAAGATCTTCAAAAAACCATAGAATATGTTTTAAATAATTATAAGTTCATACAATCACAAATGAAAAAAAATTTAATTCCAACAAAAGAACAGTTTCAAAAAGATTTGATCAAAATTGTAAAATGAATACTCAATTAATAAAAAACAAATTATCTATTCTATTATTTTTTTTCCCCTTAACTTATTTGATCGGAATTGCTGTTGTTGAAAGTTTTTTTCTTCTTTTTTTAATTTATTTATTATTTTCTTTTAATAAAGAAGTTCAAAATTTATTTTATAAAAAAATTATTTTAATATTATTTTTATTCTCTTTATATATAATTTTAAATGCAGCATTACAGATACCAAGTAGTTTAAAATATTCATCCATTTTTTATTTTAGATACCTGTTATTCTCTATTTCAGTTTGTATATTTTTTGAAAATCTTATGCACTCAGGTTTTAACAAAAATTTATTTTTAAAATTTTTTATCTTAATAATTTTAATATTACTATTTGATAGTTTTTTTCAATTTTTCATAGGAGAAAATATTTTCGGAAAAAAATTGACAAGTTATCGAGTTTCTAGTTTTTTTGGAGATGATTTAATACTTGGTAGTTATTTGATTAGGCTTTTACCAATTATAATTTGGTATTTGTTTTATTTGAAAATAGATGTGAACTTAAATAAGCATTATTTATATATTTTTTTTTCAATATATTTCATAATCATTTATCTATCTGGTGAAAGAACTGCTTTCGCATTACTTGTAATTTTTATAATCTTATCACTTATCTTTGTTCCATTAATTAGAAAAGTTTTAATAGGAAGCACAATTGTTCTAGTGATTTTTATTTTATCTGCAAGTTTATTTGGTATTGGGAAGACAGATATAACACATAGAATGTTTGAAAAAACCTACAAACAAATTTTTACTGAACGAATAAAAAATGAGGATAAAAAAATTTCGGAAAATAAAAATTATAAAAAGGATGGTAATTTTATTAATATAGTTAAAACTCTAAAAGTATTTTCAACTGATCACCAGGGACATCTTATTGTCGCTAAAAATTTATTTATCGATAATTACGTTTTTGGTGTGGGCCCAAAAGGATTTAGACATTTTTGTAGAACAATCAATTATGCACCTAAAGAGGGAATTTGTTCTACGCACCCACATAATGTATTAGCTCAATTTCTATCAGAATTAGGTTTAGTTGGATTCATATTTTATATTATTTTTTGTATTTTTTTTACATGGACCTTTTTCACCGTATATAAGAAGAATAAAAATAATTTTGACTTAAACAGTTATTTGATTATCTCAATTGGTCTATTAATTCATTTATTTCCTTTTTTGCCGAATGGAAATTTTTTTAATAATTGGATTTCATCTTTTATATATTTTAAGATAGGACTATTGTTATATTCTTATAAAAAAATATTTACTTAATGATAATTAATTTTTCTATTTTAGTAGTTATTAATTTGTTAGTATTTTTAAATCTAGAAAAAATATCTAAATTTATTGATTTATATGATTTTCCAAATAAAAAATTAAAAAAACATAAAAATAAAATCTCTTTAATTGGAGGAACAATTATAATCTTAAATTTATTTTTATTTTATGTTTTTAGTTATTTTCTTGATTATAAGTTTTTTACATTTTTTCAAAATGTAGAGCAAGAAATTATTTTTTTCATTGTAATTTTTTTATTTTATTTACTTGGATTTTATGATGATAAAATTAATTTAAATCCATATATAAAACTGTTAATTTCAATAATTATTATAACAGCTTACTTATACTTAGATCAAAACCTTATTATTCAAAACTTTTCTGTTTCCATTTATCAACATAAAATTTTTCTTGAAACTTATTCAATATTTTTTTCAATTTTTTGTTTTATAATTTTGATTAATGCTCTTAATTTTTATGATGGTATAAATGGTCAATCTTTAATTTTTTTTCTAAATATATTCTTATATTTGTTGATTATATCAGAAAATTATAAATTTTATGGTTTTTTAATTTTTATTATAGTTTTTTTACTTTTTCTTAATTTGCAAAATAAATTATTTTTGGGAGATAATGGAATTTATGTTTTAGCAATTATTTTATCTACATCTATTATTTATGAACATAATGTATTTGGAAATTTTGATTTTGTAGATGAGATATTTTTTTTATTAATACTTCCAGGTTATGATCTTTTAAGACTTTCGATTACTAGAATAATAAAAGGAAAAAATGCATTTTATGGTGATAGAAACCATATTCATCATTTGTTAATTGATAAATTTACATTAATCAAAAGTAATTTATTTTTAGTTCTTTTAAATTTATTACCTATTTTTCTGTTTTCATTTATAGGTTTGAATTTCTTTATAATCATGATTTTATTTACATTTTTATACGTATTTTTAATATTAAAATTATCTCAAAATGATAACTAATATAATTATTGGAAATAACAGTTTTGTAACTAAATCTTTAATAAGATTTGTTGAGAATGCCGAAGTATTTTCAGCAAATAATCTTGACAATACATCTCTAAATAAAATTTCTTCAAAAAAAAAAATCAATTTAATATTTAATAACTTTTATCCATCTAGGTTACTAAATAGTCTTTCTTATAAAGATTATACAAAATTTGAAAAACTTTCTTTAAATAATTTGACATTCACCTTAAGTAAAATTTCTCCAAAAAAAATTAATAAAATTATTTATACTAGTAGTGCAGCTGTCTATAGATTGGTTGAGAATATAAATAGTCAAAAAAAAGATCAATTTAATAGAACACTTTACTCATCTTTTAAACTAGCATCAGAAAAAGTTATTCTAAATTATTGTACTAAAAATAATGTAAATTATAATATTATGAGACTATTTAATTCATTTGGAGATCCAAATGATGAATTTTCATTTATTGAAAAAATAATAAAATCTAAATTAAATAAACAAAAAATTTCATTGATTAATGAAGGATGCTCTATAAGAGATTTTATTCACATATATGATATTGGAAATATTTTTAATATTTTTATAAAAAAAAATGCAGAAAATGGGATTTATGATATTGGAACAGGAAAAGGTTTCTTAATAAAAGACATTGTAAATTTATCGAATTTTCATAATAAATTTTTAAAAAAAATTAATAACATCGAAGAAATTCACAACTCGATTGCTAATGTTGAAAGCTTAAAAAAAATTATTGGTAATTATAAGTTTAAAAATTTAGGTACTTATATTAAATCAAAACTGAACATTAAAAATAAAAAAGTAATTTATCCAGTTTTAAATTTTAAAAATAATAGAAATATTTTAAGTGGGGTTGTTATTTATGGCGCAGGATTTGCTGGCAAACAAATTTTTACTGAACTAAAAAAATTGAATGAAAATGTTCTTTTTTTTGTTGATGATAATTTGAAACTTCAAAATAAAAATTTTGAGGGGATACCGATTATAAGTTATGAAAATTTACTAGAATTTAATAAAAATTATAATATTAAAAGAGTTTATTTAACAATCCCGTCTCTAAGAAAAAATTTACAAAACAAAGTTATTAACAAAATTAAAAAAAATTTTTTTGATGTTCGATATTTATCTGAGAAAAAGTTTTTACTTTCAAATAAGATAGATGTTAATGATTTAAATATAAATGAAATAAATAATATACTTAATAGAAAACAAATAAAAATAAAAAAAATAAATAAGTTAGCAAAAAAAACAATAATTGTAACTGGTGCTGCTGGTACAATTGGGTCAGAAATATGCAGGCAACTTCTACAACATAATGTGAAAAAAATAATTGCTATAGATAAATCTGAAATAGGAATTTATAATCAACAAGGTAAACTAAAAAATAAAAAAATTATTTATAAACTACTAGATATAAATGATAAATTTTTTTTAGAACAGCTAATAAAACAAGAAAATGTTGAATTAATTTTTCATGCCGCAGCATATAAACATGTAAATATTTTAGAGGAAAATATTTTCTCTGCAGTTAAAAATAATATATTTGCAACGTATAATTTATGTGATTTATCAATAAAATACTCTTGTGAAATGATATTTATTTCTACTGATAAAGCGGCAAACCCCACTTCAGTACTAGGCTTTACAAAAAGAACAGCAGAAAAAGTGTGCAAATATTTTAATTCTATAAATTTGTCTAAGAAAAAAATAAAGATTGTGAGATTTGGAAATGTATTTGGAAGTTCTGGGTCAGCTATAACCAATTTTATTGATAAAATTAATAATGAAAAGCCATTACAAATTACCAGCAAAAAAGCATACAGATATTTTATGACTGTTTCAGAGGCTTGCCATTTAGTTCTTCAAACATCGGAAATTAATTCCAATGAAAAAATATTTACACTTAACATGGGTAAGCCAATTAATATTTTTGACTTAGCATTTAACTTGGCAAAAATTAAAATGAAACTAAATCCTAATTACAAGTTTGAATATGAAGAGATAGGTCTTTTTCCAGGAGAAAAATTAAGAGAGACATTAAGAGATAATAGTGAGTCAATTAAAAAAATTAATAAAGAAATTTTTGCATTAATAGATAAACGTGATTTAAATAAAGATTTTATAAAAAATTATGGTAAATTAATTATTTATTATTCTAGGGCAAATCGAAAAAAATTATTTGACTGTATAAAAAAGATAACAAGCCATTAATAAGTCAATGATAATACTTGAAACATTGATATTTTTTTTGCTAAGCTCATTATCATTCATATCTCTAGCGGGATACGGTTTAGTTTATACAGCTAGATACAAATTAAATATTTTAACAAGTTTTTTTTTGGGTTTTTTAATTTTAGGTTTATTAACAACAACAATTCACTTTTTCTATAAAATACATCTCTATATAAATATTTTAATTTTATTAATTGGGGTCATATTTTTTCTAATTAATAGAAAACTTTATAATTTAAAAGTTTATAATAAAAAAAATTATATTTATATTTTAATTTTTTTGGCTTTGATACCAGTTTTTTTAACTCATAAATATCATGAGGATTTTGGATATTATCATCTTCCATATTTAATTTCATTTGCTGAACAGAAGATAATATTTGGATTAGCAAATACAAATAATGCATTTGTTCATAATTCATTATGGTTAAATATAATTAGTGTCCATTTCATGCCTAAAAACTTTGATTTTGTAATACTTTTTACTTTCTTAGTTTATGCATGCTTCATAATATTTTGTTTTAAAAAAAATTTTGAAATTTCTGAAAAAAAAGCCAGTAATTATTTTATTATTATATGTCTATTCTATTTGATTTTAAAGTTTACTAGATTATCTGAATTTGGAAATGATATACCAGCAACCATCTTTTCTATTTTTGGGATCTTTTATTTTTTTAAATTTATTGAGTCAAAAAACCTAGAGAAGCAGTATAAATTTTTTTTCCTAAATTTCGCATTTACTATATTTGCGATATTAGTTAAATTTAGTTCAATTCCATTAATACTCTTGACAATGTATATTTTATTAAAAAATTTTAGAATATTATTTAAACAGGTTTTAAGAATAGAATTTATAATAATTTATCTATTAATATTTACCTTTTTTATTCAACAATTTTTTTATACTGGATGTTTAATATTTCCTACTAAATTTTCATGTTTAAAAGTTTCGTGGTTAAATGATGAAATTTTATTTTTAAGAAAAAGTATAGAATTAATAAATAAAAGTTACTATAATTTTAGTGATATTATTTCTAAAGATGAATATCTTAAAGATTTTAATTGGATACCTTTTTGGTTCAAAAGAAATATAAATGAAATTTTAGAGCATTTGATTACAATAATAATACCAATAATTTTATTTTTATTTTTTTCAAAACAAAAAGAAAAAAAACTTTTAATTTTTGATGAAAAAAAAATATTTATTTTATTTTTAAGTATTTATTTTATTTTTTGGTTTAAATTTTCCCCAGTATTTAGATTTGCTATTCCACTTTTCTTATCTTTAATTTTTATTCTGACTATAAATTTTTTTGCTTATAGAGAAATTTCTAAAAAAATTTTTATAATTACTTTCTCTATAGCATTACTATTTAATTTTTCTAAAAATACTATACGTCTTTCTCAAAAAGAAGAAATTTATTTTGGTACTGAAAAAGTAAATAATTTTTTCGTAAAAGATAAATCAAGTAAAAATGATTTCATTAATGTGTATAAGCCTGACCTAAAGAATAATAATGGGTGGCAAGGTAGGCTTTGTTGGGATATTCCATTTTTATGTAGTTATAATAAAATAACTGTAGATCAAAATAATGGATATTTGTTTATATCTAAATTAAGAGATTAAATATGATTAATAAAAATTCTTTTAAATTGTCTATAATTATACCTTGTTACAATGAAATATTTACAATCGATAAAATCATTAACAAAATATTA
>Ga0181607_10000498_pt1 | contig 33833 bp, 53 predicted proteins | sample 041ome_9_FD_132420 | JGI IMG/M metagenome (GOLD analysis project Ga0181607, IMG submission 132420) | Coastal salt marsh microbial communities from the Groves Creek Marsh, Skidaway Island, Georgia - 041413US metaG (megahit assembly) | ecosystem: Environmental > Aquatic > Marine > Intertidal zone...
CGCTGATTAGTTTTTTTCCGTTTCCTTATCTGCTTCTGTTACGAAATTCGCTAAATCTTCAACGTATGATGCAAAATCAATGAAGAACTGCGATATTTCATCAATCCTAACATCAGCTAATGCCATAAAATGATCTTTGTCGCATTCCATTTCTGCACCATCGTTTTGTATGTTGGTATTCCACGCAACGACACACGCATCAAACAATGCTTCGAACTGTCGCTTACCTAGTTCTTTATTTAGTTCCGCTGTTTGGCGTGTGAATTTGTCTCTATCGTCTATGTCTTGCGCGGCTTGTATTGCCTGAACCTGTCGATACAGGTCTATTTCTTCGCGTAGCTTTATTAGGTCTGGATTGATCCAACCACCAGCGCGGCACTTAATTTCTATAAATGTTTTCTTTTTGCCTGATAGAAAGTTTAGTTCACTAGAAAATTCTCTGCGAAATATCTGATCTGACATTTTCGGCTTAGATAATTTTAGCATCGGTTATCCTTTGTCGGTATGGCAGGGGGCAAGCTACCGACTAACCCGCCCCCCTAAGTGCTGCACTATTCTGTCGGTTTGTGCTGCTTTTGGGTTGCCAGCTTGGGTTTGTCGGCAAGGCCCAATTTCTTAGCGGCTTCTTCTGTGATCTTATCGCCCTTGCGATAGACTACAGTTTTACCGTCTACTTCAGCGCTAAACTTAACTTGGGCTATAAACATTAGCTTACTGCCCGTGTTAGCTTCACTGATGCATCTTCTGTTGTTTCGTCATACATTGCGCGAATTGTTACGTCTTGCATCGCTGCTGTACCAGTGAAATCTAGGTTGCCAGCCGTAAATTTGCATGTAGGGAATGCAAGCGTATATTTAGACCCTGAAACAGAACCTAGTGGGAATGTCAGCGCGAATTGGCTATGGTCACTGTCACGCGCTGCGTTGTAGATCGCCGCAAAGTTGCTATCGACATACATACGCGCCGTGATTTCTGCCATCAGCGCACCCTTTGTGATCCCGCCTTTAGCAAAATCGCTGCCCAGCTTGTTCTGCGCTTCACGACCTTCATATGTGAAATTGATTGTCGCGCTTTCGAATGCGTCTAGCGTATAACCCGCCATTGTAATCGTTCCAACGTCCAAGCCGCTAGATAGTGGCGTTCTTTCGGTCTGGTCTGTGTATGTCGCACCAGTGATTGCCGTTGTCGAACTATCTGATGAACCCATGCCCAGCAAATCGAATGCAAAAGTAATATCTGCGTTAGATGTTAGGGTAATCGAACCGCCTGACACTTCTACGCCCGTGTAGCGCATCATCGTATTTGTTCCACCGTCACCCGCTGCAATGGCGTTTTCTACTGTGAACGTCTGTGTGGTTTTGGCGTTCTTTAATACGTCTGTTGTCCATGTGCCTTGAAGTAGGCTTTCTAGCATATCGTCATAAGCGCCATAAACTAGCGTTCCAGACATATTGCCTGTTACATCGATGCCGCCAATGGATGTTTCTACGGCTTCGCCTTTACCCGCTAGTGATCGATGTTCAATAATGCTTGGTGTAGCAGTCATATTGATAGGTACATCACTATTCGTAAATGACGGTGTTGATGGTGTTGTATTAGCAGATGTTTCAGCCACAAAAGCTGATCTTAGCTGATTTGATGCAATGCCAACCATGTTTGTGGCCTCCTATTTAAATTCGTATCGCACGAATGGTGCGACGAATGTTGCGATATGAAAAGGTATATCAGAAACTTCACCAGAAATATATGGGTGCTGTTGTTCTGGCGAGAATCTAATAAATTCGTCGGTAGTAGCGATAGCACCCTTATTGTTAAGCCGTTTTTCGTGAAACAGGCTATCTAATTCTTCTGCATGTTCACGCCAAGCGTTTGTGCCTTTGCCGCCATCTGTGAATATTTGTATTTGAACAACGCCAGTGTAATCAATGCGGTTTGTCGTACCGCCGATAGAACCCTGAAACGCCTGACCGCTACCTATGCTTAAACGTATGCTATCCGCTAAAGGTTCGAATGTGTGACCATCAAAACCGATTGGTGTACGTTCACCCCAGTATCGCAGAAGGTAATTTTCTATAGCTTTGCGTTCTGTTGCGTAACTCATAGCAATACCTCACGATGATTGACGTTTATTTCGTTTAGCGTAACCGAAACCATGCCTTCTGGCGCTTGCTTCGACCAGCCATTTTCTAGCCTGTTTCCATAAGGCAGATTATTCTGAATATAAATGCGGCTTGTGGTTTTAACGTCATAACCTTCGATTGCCGCCATACCCTTGTTGATCGCTCCGCTGCCGCTTGCGTCTGTTGCTGGCGTTTGCTCCATGCTTGGGCTGTTTATCGAAACAATCCAGTTGCCGCGAAAACGTCCAGTATCGACAGGTGATTTAAGAACAACGCCGCGCAATGTATCCATCGCTATAACCTGTACCGCATCTTCTATTTTTTCTTGCGTTTCTAATACGGCTGTATTTAGGCGCAATTCAAAGTCTTTGGCGTTCTGTGCATTTGTCATTGCTTCACCACCACCGCATACATAAGCGATACAGAACCCGCCACCGTTTGCACTTTCTTCACCGTGTAATCAATGCTGTTTACAGTTAGCTTCCAACCTTCTTTGCATTCTGTGGTGAAACCTTCCAGCAATACTAATATTTCCTTTGGGCCTACTACATAATCAGGAAACAAATCATTCATTGGCTTTTCGGTATCAAACAACGCCCGACCCGTTATTGATGTACTTGATTGCAGATAATTACCTTCATCTACGTCATATGAAAAATCGTAGTTTGACGTATAAGTAAGCGTTGCATCGTGTATTGCGTCCGTAATCGCAGAATTAGCTGCGTCAAAAGCTGCGTCTGCAATAGCGGTTATAGTTGTCATGCACGTAGAACCTTAATCTGCGCACCACCAAATTCTGTGTATGGCGCTAGTAACCCTTCGATTGCCACAAAGCGCGGCACTTCACGATAGTTTGTATATTCTGTTTCGGTTTCTACTGGCCCAGCCTTAGACTTTACCCGCTTTACTGCACCACTTGAAACTGTGCTAAATGGCGTTGCACCTTCATGGATTAGATAAGCCATTTCAGCTTGCGCATCTTTTATGTCTTGCGGCACTGTATCTGGATCAATAGGCCAATCTTTGACAAGCATTGTGCCTGTCAATCTAGGCCACGCCATCGCCTGATAGCGATACTGTCTTTCACCCACAAAATTATAGGTACGATTTAGGTAGTCAGCGGCTTGTACTAGGTTTGCTTCATGGTCATCATCGTGTCCATGCTGCGTTAAATCTACATTTCTGGCACTCCAATAGGTCTGCCATTCTGCCAGCGTTATGTAACTGTTAGTGCTTGTGCCACCTATTGTTGTATCTAATGCCATTATTTAGCCGCCTTTTTCTTTGCCGCTGGTTTGCGTGTTGTTTTCTTCTTTGTCGGCGCTTTCCCACCTTCCCACGCTTCGTTTACATCTGGCGTTGAAGGGTCATCGGCTTTTAAGTGTCCATTAGACTTTCTTGCGCGTTTAGGTTCTGCGTCGAATAGCGTGTGCAGTTTTGCATCAAAGTCGGCTTCATTGATAATAGCGTAACCATCTTTGCCACTATCATGTTTGATTTTAACTGTTTTCATTTCTTGGCCTTTCGCTTGCGGCTTGGGCGCTTGCCTTTTGCCACCATCAGATTTGCCCATGCATTCGGGTATTTAATACCCCTTTGGCGGCTTATACGCTTTGCCCGTTTAATCTGTGCTTTAGTCAGTTTAGCCATGCCATCACCATTTCACTTTCGCTGCCCAATATGCCGCCGACATTTTGCCTTTGGCTATATTCTTTTGATGACGCGCCAAAAATGACTTTCTTCTAGCTTTCTGCGCTGCCGATTTCGGGTTTTTACCCGCACCTTTTACGCCCTGTTGACCAAATCTAATGGTCTTAACTTTACTACCCACTTTAGCCAAAACCACATGCGATTTTTTCGGGTGGCTTGGTGTTCTCTTAGGCTTGTTGTAACCTGATACACCTAACTTTTTTATGCGTGGGTCTTTAGCCATTACTTCTTTTTCTTCTTAGCCTTTTTCATCTTCTTTTTAACGACTAAGCCTTTTTTCTTCAGATACGCTCTTGGCATTTACCTAACTCCAGTTCGTGAAAGGGGGCCGAAGCCCCCGATCAATTAGCCCATAACGATTGCCATTGCATCGCTGTTCCATGCTTTGTAGCCCCAAACGCAACCCACTTGGATCATAGCTTTGTTGAAGCCTTTATATACGGCTACTTCAAACACTAGACCTGATGTTGGGTCTTGAACCACTAGCACATCTTCTGCCGCGTCACCGCCTACAGGTTTTGCTGGCGCTCTCATTGCTAGTTCTAGTCCCGCTTGGTGCATCATCACGTTAGCAGTATAGCTATTACCTACTGTGATAGCTGCGTTATCCGCTGCCGCTACACGCAAACCAGTATCACCAATAGTCAGTGAACCAGCCGCAAGCGCAGTGTTAACAACATAGTTGTTTGTGTCCCCTGCGAGTGTGATAATATCACCAGCCAAGATTGTACCAGAGCCGCCATCAACAGTAAGTGTTGTGTCACCTACCGCTGAAGATGCATCATTAAGAAGAATAGATGCGCCTGTGCCTTTAGTGTGCGAAATTACTTGCGCACTTTCTTTTAGTGATACGCCTTGCAAGTTTAGCAATTCACCGCGACGAAGCAGATCATCACCACCAGCCGTGTTGACTTGCTGCAATGATGCAAGGTTGCGTAGGTTTGTACCCGCTGCCGTGCTTACAACCAAGCTAACTAGCCCGTCATTTACTGGCATACCATTGTCTGCCAAGATTTGACGCGCTTCTGCGACTGTGTTGAAGTTAGAAGCAAATGGGGTTGTTCCCGCTGTACCTACCGCGCGTGAAGCGTTTTTATATGCTTCTTCTGCTAGGTCAGCTTCCATTTCGTTAACAAGTGTGCGCATTGCTTGCTGGATTTGTGCGCCGTATACGGTTTCATATCCCGCGCCGCCATCCAAAAAGCGAACATCTTCACCAGTGTATGGAATTTGAACGCCACGCTGTTCTGTGATTGTCAGCGTTTTATTTGTCAAAGTCTGATCTGTTCCTTCAGGAATAGTCATACTTGGCGAAATATCCACCGCTGTTGCGGCTGGTGTTGCGAATGAACGCACTGTTTGACCGACTGCCGCCTGTTCTGAACCAGCGTTAACTGTAGATGCTGGAATAAAACCGACCAATTCGCGGCCTACGATATCAGCGGCCTTGTAAATGTCTGCCGCTAGATCAGTTAAGGTGTTAGCCATAACATTTTTCCTTTCATGCGCGGTTAGCCATTAACGACCTTGCCGCCATTCTTAAAAAATAGTGACCGTTCACGTTGACCCATTTGGTTAAATTGTGTTCGCGTCACCTGTGAATTTCCAGACTTTCCGCCTGAACTCGCTGGTGGTTTGCCTCCACCTGAAACGCCAATATCCTTCACGAACATTTGTCCCGTTTCCGACGCTGCCAGTTCTTTAGCTAGGTCACTCAAAGTAGCGTAACCATCGTTCCCCGAACCAGCTAGGGGTTTGGAACCATCCACAGACATTATACGAATATTTCCGTTTTCGTCAAACCCGATACGGTTTTGCGCCATTAGCGTTAAAGGCTGTAGCCCCTGCGACACAATGTTTTCGGCTGCTAGTGATGATTTCAGTTCTGCTAATGCGTTACGTTCCAGCAAATTCATACGCTGTTGACGTTCACCATTTAGCTTTTCTTCGTATTCTGCCCTGATTTGCGCTACGATTTCTTCGTTGTTGTTGGGTTCTACCTCAACTTTCGACGTAGCCTTTTCCAAGTCTTGCCGTAGTTTCTCTACAGTTTTTCGTCTGCGTACCGCTTCTTCTGTGGTTTCTACTAGCTTTTCTTTTACTTGGTTTAGTTCTTTTTGCAGATTAGCAATCATGTCATCATTAGCGTTTTCCACTACTTCCGCTTCTGCTTCTACTGCTTCTTTTGTTTCTTCACTCATTGTCGGTTCCTTTCGCTGCGCCTGTTAAATGGGTAGGCACGTAACCCAACATCGACTACAGCTTTGCTTGATCGATGTTTTCTAGGTCTTGAATTGGCGTGTTTGTATCGACCGCTTCAAGTAATTCTTCTATTATATCTTCTGGCAAGCCACGTTTTAGCTGCATCACTTTGGGTATGCTGCCGAATTTGGCTTTATATTCTGCGAATGCTTCTGCTTCAGTCATTTTCTAACTCATTCATCTTAGCTGTAAATTTAGCCCACATATTGGGTATATTCTTCTGCGCCCATGCTCTTGCTTCTGGTTGGTTTTGAATAGCGAACATATTAGCGAAACTTTCGATAGGCCCGTTATTTTTATCTTTCCAGTACGATTTACTGTGGCCATACATTTCATAATCTGTTCTGAAGCTGCCCCCTACAAAGCTATCAATAATGTCTGATAGCATCGTTGCGCCATCGAATTTGAATGTTTTCTGCGTCACCGTGTATTCTCTACCCGTGCTTAATGTCTTTGTGACTTGTCGGGTTTCGCATAATTCGTCACGCAATTCGCGTAACCTTCTGCGCTTTTCTGCCGCCGATTTTCGATAAACACCAAGCGCTGCACGATCTTTAGCCCATTCGTCTTTTAGTCCACTAACCGACCAAAAGAAGCCCTTACCACCGCCATCTGTTTTTCTAATGATATGATCTACGTGATGACCGTATTCATGCGTAATTATTTCGCGCTCTATGCCACTTTCTAAGCGCTGCGCACCAGCAAAGTAAACGCCAGCGCGTTTGCCCAACACAACTTCACGCGGTTTCGGCAACTTATTAACAATGTTTGCGCCTTGATCTGATAGTTGCGCACGAAACTTGGCGTTTATTTCATCTATAGTAAAGTCTGGCGCTGATGTACCGCGCTTCTTAATCACTACACCCATCGTACCTAGATCGATGTTATCCCGAATATCTGCCGCTGGTTGCGGTTGCGCTTCTGGTTCTGGTGTCGGCTGTGGCTTGCCGTAAACCTGTTGCCATATATCTTTTTCGCGTTGTTCGATCTCTTTAAGGGTAAACTCACGCCCACCATCATCAACAAACCGATCCATCTTTAGCCCAGCGCGGAATAACTTAGCCTTTTCGCGCCCAAGTACATCTTCTTGGAACTGTTTAGGCTGCTTTCTTAGCCATCGATCATAATTTAATTCTGATGAAACTTGCCCATTCATAGATGCGCGGGTTGTTTTAACGTCTTTCGTGTCGGCCTTTATGCCTAGTTCCCGCAAAGATTTGACCACGGGAATAGTCGTAGATCGACAAGCTGGATGCGCTGGCGGTCTTGGCCCTTCATCTACAGGCCATGTTTTGCCATCCCTTGCACGACAAACCGCTGTAGTCCGACCATCTAGCGTAGAAACCCATTCGACTGCCCTAATGACACGACGATTTCGCCTATAGCTTTCGTTTCTAGCGACATTGCTTGTATGTGTAAGCGCTGTTCTGGCGGCTGTTTCGGCTGCGCGTCTGCTTCTACCCTGCGTGAATTGCTGCATTTGCTGCACAATTTCGTCTGTGGTCTGGCCCTCTACATAGCCTTGCATGATCGTAGATTTGACACGCCGAAAGTGACCATCTGGCAAACCGTTGTACCAATCCTGAAGTAACAAACCTTCAAAGGGTCTAGCTTTAGCGGCTGCGTAAATCTGTTCCTCTGATGGTGCTTCCCAATCTAATTCTACTGGCGTAATACCATCAATGATTTTTTTCTGCCATCTGGTTTCGTGTCCAGCTAGATCGCGTATTTCACTATCAAGGGTTTCTATAACTGGTTCATATCCAGCTTTAATATGCTTGCGAAGTCTAAATAGTAGCTTGTCTAGTTCTCGACGCTTTAGCTTTTCGACCCGCGCCTTATACATCATTGAATACATTTCATCATTGCTATTGTTCATCATAGCAACGATCTTTTTTATCACAGATGCTTTGTGCCGTTCCAGATAATGCGCATGGCGCACCGTTTCATCTAGGATATCATCCGATAGGGCCATTGTTTACCGCTTCGTCTGGTTGATCTAACGGTTCAGAACCTAACATTTCCTGTTCATCTTCTGCGTTTACTTCCTCAGACAATAGGTTTCTGCGCTTCGCTTCGTTGATGTAAGTCTGTTTAGATATGACTTCTGCCAAGTACATTTTGCTTAGTGCGTCCATGTCTAGGTGCGATAGTGCGTTAGCTGCATAGTCTTTGTTAATTACTATTTCTGGCGCTGCTACAATGTTGCCTAGTTCTGCCATCCACATAAAGCATAGTTCTAGTGTATCTTTTAGATTGTCTGCCCACATTCCCAAACGGCTGTTAATCTTGTTTTCGTCGATCATGTCGCCTGTCGCTGTAGACCCACCAGAACGCGATACGATTAGCTGTAGGCCCATCGCTTGCATCTGAAATTCCATGTCTTTTAATTCAGTACGCCCAGCATCGATTGCCGCCCCTGAATGTTCGACCACGCCAACCTTTGCGTTTTCATTGCTAGACCAGAACGCATAACCCGCACTTTCTGCGAAACCTTCCAAGTCATCTCGGCTGTAACCGTGAAAATACTTCATAGGCGCACGGGCATGGTGCATGATGTTTGCCTGATCTGATTGAGAACGCCAATGTGCTAGGTTAATTTCTGCTAATCTAGCGTGTGGCGGTTTAGCCATGAAGAAACCAGTACGCCCTAAATCACATGCAGCGACCATAATTTTAGTCATGCCTGTGCCATATTCGTCAAACAATACCCAATCTTCTTTTTCATTCTGCCTATAAATACGCACATTTACTGTACCGACTATGCGCCCATCTTCTACTGGCAAAGTCAAAACGCGGATTTGCTGCATTTCTTCAGGGTCAAATTCATCGCCTGTTTCTTCAGAAATACGTTCACCAATACGAATTTGCGTTAGCATTGGCGTATTATCGATGACTTGCCACTTATAGCCGTAAACATCTTCTAGCTTCAGATGCACGAAATACGGGCGATAATTACCTTGTGCGGCTTGTACCCGCGTTAAACCTTCTGGCCTTGGTGGTGCATCGACCATAATATATGAAATGCCAGCGGCTTGCGCTTCGTCAAAGACGTATCTGGCAAACTGGTTAATATCTCTACCTTCCAGATCGACGTTATACGCCCAAATATCTAGGTCAGTATTTGTTTCATCTAAGCGTATAGGAATATCAAACACCTTGCCTGATAAATCTTCTATCGTCTTGCCTACGCCATCAAATAGCCAAGTTGATGCGCGTCTAGCATCGTAATCATCTTCTGTTTCTTGCGGAAACTTCGGTAAGTAGCGTTCACCCAATACGCGCATATGTTCGCCACCTTCCATTAAGTCACGACAAGGCGCGGAAAGTTGCAACATGTATTCTATTTCTTTTGACCGTTTGGCTACTGAATTACTCATATTCTAATCACCATCTTTCCAGCGGCTTGTGCCTTTATTAAGGGTGCTATCGCATAACGTATTGCATCAGGGGCATGGTTGTTAGCATCGATAACATCAGGTAGAATGTCACCAGATAACTTATCTGTCTTGTGGCTATACATTCTGAAGTCATCAATAGCACCTTTGCAACTTGGGTGGATTATGACAGATTTGAAGCCGCGAATAAAGCGTATTCCCTCATTTACACTGTTGGGCCACTTTTTGACCCCTTCCATGCGTGGGAAACCATGCCGCTGAAGGTATGATATGGTTTTAGGTTCTGCGCTATCTGCACGGCACGTATAGCGGTCAAAGTCTGGTATGCTTTGCGTGATAAATGTGTGTGTATCGTCTATTTCGATACCTACGCCATAGGCTTCTTTCTCAACAAATAGCGTTTCATCGTAGACCCAACACTTTATCGCTACTAGCGGGTCTGGCCTAAACCCAAAGTCCACGCCCAAATATGGCCCATCGAACCCATCATGCGGTTCAAATTCATCGACCCGCCACTTACCATAAAACACTTGGCTTTCGCTAACGCTTTCATAATCACCTAGCCATACGTGATTATATCGGTCTGGATCACGCGCTAGGGCTGCTTCTGCTAGTTCGATCATAGCTTTCGGCACAAACGGGTTATCTGTGTAGTTAACATGCACCAGATGCGCCATGCTGTTTTCACGAAATAGCTTTTCTACCGCGTCATCTTCTTTGCGTGGGTTCCAGCTAAACCATAGTTCTGCGCCATCTTTACGCATTGTTGGATCAAGTAATTCAATCGATCTAGCCGAAAGGCTTTGCGCTTCTTCACAGAATGCTACGTCGAACCCTTCTAGTGATTTAATGCTATCTGCCGTGTGGTCTTGCATACCTTGAAAGATAATTAACCCGCTGCCGCCGTTCCTGTGTATTTCGGTAGCCTGAACATCGAACATGTGACTAACGCCCAGCGCTTGTATTTTATCTTCTATTAGCTGTTTTGCGGAAAACTTCAGTGAACGCTGTATTTCACGAATGCAAACAATACGGCTATCAGGGTTCATAATTAGCCGTTCTACTACGCTTTCTGCAAAGAAGTGTGATTTACCAGATGCGCGACCACCTTTTGCACCCAAATATCTTTTATCTGATTGCAGAAGGGGCAAAGCCCAGCGCGGCGTTTTAATCTGTAGTGTCAACAATCACCCGTTCTATTTTAGTCGGTGTCATAGAACCATCAGGGCTAGTGTGTTCAGTACGGTTTGTTTCTTTCCAGCCCATCTGTGTTTTCATAAAGAAGATGATAGCGGTTAAATCACCATCTTCGATTTTGTCCATGAGTTTGTCGGCAACTATATCGAACCTGTTAGCCTTGCCCCTTTTATAGTGTTCCATAACCCTTTCGTCACGTTCACATATTCTATAGAAGGTTGTTCGAGATATACCCATAAAATCAGATACTTGTTCGACTGTGAATTTTCCAGCCAACTTTTCGATCTGCAACAATTCGTTGTCACTAAATGTTCTTGGTTCCGCTGGCATTTTGTGCCTCATAACTATAGCTATACTATATATAGCAAAGAATAACCCCTATGCAAAGATAGGGGCTACTCAGTGTAGGGAGGGTAAATATGAAATCCAATGAACGTTGATTTCAAAATCACCATATCACACTTTATGGCTTTTTCCTATAGGCCATTGCTTCACGATATGGGTAAGTTTCTTCTTCAGTCACTAAACCCAAAGAAATAAGCTGTTCACCTAGTTTGCCGAATATATATTTTTCGTCTACCCCTTCACCAGCTTTAATGCGCTTTGCATTAATCTTTAGCGGGTCTGGTTTCCATTCGGCTTCGCCTGTTAGGTCTTTAAATTCTGGACGCTTGGGCGCGATTTCTTTGGCGGCTTTAGCTATTTCTTTAACCGTAGGCCATGATCTAGTTTCCAGATTGGTTAATACCTGTTCTTCAAACGTATCGAACCATTCTGTGTAATTGCGTGTTGGTGCAAGCTGCCGAACCTTTTTGCATAGAAACTCTACTTCGTCTTTCATTGCTTGCCCATTATTTTGCACTGCCCGTGGCGCGTTTAGCCGTGCCAGCATCTTTTTAGTCATCGTATCTAGTTGATCGTCACGCATCGTAATTTAGCCCTAACTCTTTTAACACTTCTAGCTGTAGATTAGTCGATTGATTGCTTACTGTTGAAGAATATTCATCTTCCCAGCGTTCCTGATTTAACCATGTGGTTGCGTTCATTACGAACCCTTTTTTCACATTGTCACTTTTCACGTAGTTTTTTAACCCATCCATAATTTTAGCGTGTGAATGCTTCTTAGCTGCTTTAAGGTATTTTGCTTGCGCTGGTTTCTTTCCATGCTTCTTTGGGTACAGCTTCCAAAATTCATCAAAGTTATAGTTATCCAAAGATTTAGTTAATAAGGATGGTTCTATGGATGGTTCTATGGATGGTTTGGGTGAACGTGGTTCAGGGGTAGGGGTGAACGTGGTGCAGGGGTACACCTGAACGTCATTCAGGGGTGAAGCTGCTTCAGGGGTGCTTCTGGTGCTCTCTAGGGACGCTACAACAGACAAGTTAAACGAATAATCGACTGTGTAACCGTTGCTGCATTTACGCTGCCCAGCTTCCACGATAACGCCCATTAATAGCATTTCTTTAATATTGCTACGAACCGCCCGATCTGACATTTCCAGATCATTTGCCATATTGGCTTTGCTTGTCCAGATGCCCGTACCATCGTCACTGGCCTTGTCTGCCATATACATCAGAATGGCTTTCTTCGTAGGTGAACCAATCTTTTTTGTTTGTATTAAAGACGATATTTTGTTACTCATAATTATGCCTTTCTTTGGAAGGTGATGCTATAATTTCTGCCTGTATGAAACATAATAGCAAAACTCGCTTGATTGCAGAACCCCTGACCCTTAACGGTTGGGGGTTTTTTCATCGCTGTAGATAGTCCGATAGCTTTTCAGCGGTTTCATACTTCACATTACAATCGCCCTGCTGGATTTTATACAGTGTTGGCTTTGTGATACCTGAACCTTCCGCAACTTTAGCTATTGCGCGGTCTTGCAGCATTTGCGACATGACCGACATTCGTAGTATTGTTCGATTATCCATTTGTTAACCTCGTTTTCACATAAGATAATTTTTCTTTACACCATGTAAAATAGCGTGTAAATCTGATTTTGCAATCAAGAAAGGTTTTATCATGGATAATAAATACGGGCATAAACACCCAACACCCGCGACAATAAGAATGTTTATTTCACGGGCAATAGCAGACGAAACTGCTAAAAATATACGCGAAAACACAAATATAACTTTTCCAGTAATCGCGTCATCAATAATTGATGAAGCTATTACCAAGGCTTGCAAAGAATTTGATAAAGATGGCGTTTACGCTGGCTTGGATAAATTCGCACCAATAAAGCCGCACCACGCACTGGAACTAAGACAGATGCGGCACAGAAAAAATCTATCACAACGTCAGCTTGCCGACATGACGGGTGTAGGGCAATCAGTCATTAGCAGATTAGAAGCTGGCAAAACCTCTGATATTGGCTATGACAAAATGCAAACAATTTTAGATGTATTGAATGGGTGAAAAAATGGCTAAAGAACTACCGACAAAACTAAAAGAACTGCTAAAAGAGATTGGCTTAACAGAACGCCAAGCCACATGGGATTGCCACGGCACTTTTGTTGTTCTGCACAAAGCGCTAGAAAAGATAGCTGCACACAAGAAAATCTTGTTCGACCAGCCAACGATCATTTCATGTGATGTTACAGCCAAGCAAGCGGTTATGCTTGTTACGGGTCACATGGGCGAAGCTACAGAATGGTCTATTGGTGAAGCTGCGCCATACAACAACAAGAACGGCTACCCGTTTGCTATGGCAGAAAAACGCGCAAAAGATCGTGTAATTTTAAAGCTAGTTGGCTTGCATGGTGATGTTTATAGCCAAGATGAAGCAGAAGATTTTAACCTTGCACAAGCGCTTTCGGAAATGTCGCCTGAAATTCGACGCGCTATTGAGAAATGGCGCAAAGGGTTTCGCTACTGTGATAGCCAAGTTGCAATGGATGAAGCTATCGAACAATGGCGCATGTGGCGCGACAAATACGATATACCATCAGACGTTACGCAATACGTCGAAAACGCAATAGACGAAAGATCAGTGGAGTTAGGTTTATGAAAGCTATTACGATTGTCGGGACTGTCGGCAAAGACAGTGAAATTCAAGAGAACCAGAAAGGGCAGTCTGTCGCCATATCTGTCGCAGTTAACAGAGGCTTTAAACGCGAAGATGGCACAGATTGGTTCACGGTCTACTACTGGAATACAAAAGTTGCCGAATTTATCAAAAAAGGTACGCGAATAACTGCATCAGGTAGCTTGCAGATCGTTGATCGTGTTGGACAGGACGGGCAAAAGCGCACCTACTACAACATCCGCGCAAGCGACATTGACTTTACTAACAAGCGCAAACCTGAACAGTCAGAAGCTAATAACAGCTACACCGAACACGACCAGCCACCAGCCGATAAGGGTATGGATGATGAAATCCCGTTCTAAGCCGCAAGTCATAAAAAGTAACGGGCAGTTATTGCCCCTTACACAATATGACGCAGAACAACTTGAAGATTACAAAGACGGGCAAGTTTTTAACGTGTCATCGACAGGCAAAAGATCGAACCCGCATCATAATCTGTATTGGTCAATCTTGCGCAGCGTTTGTAGGTCAACAGGCAAATGGCCTACAGAACGCCAGTTACACAACGAATTGAAATTTGCGTGTGGTTACTGGTCAAATCACTATTCCAGCATTTCTGGTACGTTTCTACGGCTTCCAGATAGCATTTCTTTTGATGAAATGACCCAAGAAGATTTTAACCAATACTTTGAAATGGCAATGGCAAAACTAGCCGAAGCAGTAGGATACGACCCGACCCATGAGCAATTTAGCTAAAAAACCACCTTTAGGACTAAAAAACAAATCCAGAAAGAAAGATGATGCGTATTTACAGAAAGTGCGTGAAAAACCTTGCTGCGTTTGCAAAAGGTTTGGCGAAGTACAGCATTCACCGACCACCGCCCACCACCCTATCCATGATCGCCACGGAACTAGAAAACGACCTGACCAAGATGCGATACCGCTTTGTGAGGGCCATCACCAAGGTTTGTGGGATAATACGAAAATAGCGATACACAAAGAACCAAAGCTATGGCGTGAAACCTATGGCCCTGATTGGTCTTATTCGCCCCAATCTGTCCAAGAAACCTTTACATAAAGAACTGGCCCCCTGTCGGGGTGGCAATAGGTCTTGCGCACTCGTAGGTTTATTACTTGTGCGTCAGACTTAAATAGCGTTCCTTGTAGCCCGTCTAAGGCTATCTTCGCTATGTTATCAACGTCTGGCCTACCAGTGTGGCTAATTGCGCCGTATTCGGCTTCTAAGCGTTTAACCTTCGACCATGATTTAGGTATGTCCATAAACGCGATTATTTCCACCGACACTGGCCTATCTGTCTGATCGATGTTGTGCTTTGCCATTTCTGCCCATGCCGCTGCATGAATGCGCTGCTCATATTCTTTGGTTTTCTGTGGGGTATAGGTATGACCGACACGGGTAAAGCGTGGCCTAGCCTTACCAATGGGTTGCCCAGATACTTCTATTTCGACTTCATACATGGGCAAACTTTAGCGAAAATTTAAACAAAGTGCATTTATTTTCTATTATTCGCACTTATTTTACATATTGGCACTTGCACTTTACAAATATGCCCCTATACTTAACATATGTTCAGAAAGGAAAACAAAATGAAAATCATCGTACAACACGCAGACCACAATCGTGAAACTGGCAAAGTCACAGGCTATACAGATGTAGCAGAAGTGAATGCATCACATTTTGATGATGTAAATGCAGCACTTGAATATGCTTATCGTTACACAAACAACGTAATGGGTTCTTGGTCTATCAAGAAAGAATTTTTGCCAATGCGTGATGGAACGCAAGGTATAAATGGTGATTACAACGAAAACGTAACTGTTTTGCGCCATCGCCCAGATGGTATGGGTCAAAGATCGTCAATGATGGGTGATCGCATGATTGTAAACGGGCAAACCTACGAAGTTGCATTCGCTGGTTTTAAAGCAGTTTAATCAAAGGGGCTTCGGCCCCTCTTAATAGGAAAATTACAAATGACACGTAACGACAAAATACAAAAATCAAATCGCATCGCTAAAAACATCATGGCTAAAAAACCAGATATGTCGCCAGATTTTGCAAAGGCTTGTGCGGCATACATGGTTCTGACCAACCAGTACAAACTTTCTCAGGTTCGTATGCCAGTATTTTTGGCGGGACAACGCGGTTACGACAAGTTTGTAGCTCAATTTTAATAATCGGGGCTTCGGCCCCCCTAACCTTAGAGGGTAAACAAATGAAACTATATACCGACAAAAATGGAAATTGGGTAGGCACACAAGCTGAAGCAAAAAAGCAGTTTGGCGAAATCTACCAAGTAGAAGTGCCAACCGACAAAGCTGCACTTTTAGATTACCTAAATCAGCGCCAAGTCATTCATGGCAAACCACCTTACGACACGCACTCAGAATATGAATGCGACACGTACCAGCCACAAACCACGGCACATAGCATAATCACTAAGCCGCACCCTTGGCAGACGATTAGAGAATGCGCCGAAAAGGCTTCTCTAAAAGACTTAGGTGTAGCTGTATCGGTCATTATGAACCGTATCGATGAAGCCGCTGAAAGGTACGAACAATGACTGTTTATAATAAACAGGTGGGCTGCGTGGCTTGTGGCAAAGCCGCGCCAAAGGCAACAGAAGCATATTTTACGCACAACAAGCCATATCAGGGTAACTTAAAAGTTATTCGTGATAGCAGTGTGCATTATCCAGATGGGCGCGTTCACTACGATTTAGTCTTGTGGGATGGTCAAAGCTACAAACTCAAATATCACAAGTTTTGTAGCCAAACATGCGCGGTTCAATATGCTAATCTAATAGCACCATTTCCAAGCATTTTAGAAGAACAGGAACAGGACTAATGGGATTTTTCACACACGGGCGCAAATCGCATCATGCAGATACCACCGTAACCCTAAAAGGTTTTGATCGTGATGGTATCTGTGAAGTAGAAATAAACATCGTCATCGAAGGTACGTTAGATTACGACGATCATAGCTTTGAACTAGACACGGTTTACCTTCAGGAAGTACGCGCAAAAACAAAAGACAATGCACCATTCGCACTGCCGAAGCGCATTTATAAAAAGCTAACCAGCGGCAAGTATGACGAACAATTCCACGAAGTAGCATGGGGTACAGCATAATGGATCAAATCGAAACACAAACAAAGGCCATTAAAGCATGGTTAGAGGCTGGCAATAGCATCACAGGTATGGTTGCATTAGATAAATTCGGCTGCTGGTCACTACCACGCAGAATTTGCGACCTAAAAGAAACAGGCTTTCCGATTGATAGCCAATACATCAAAACCGATAGCGGCAAACGCATCAAAGAATATTGGATGGTAAAATGAGCATCAAAGAAATCTGGCAAATAGCTAAAACAATCACAATAGGTGACATTATTGGTGTAATCGCACTATTCGTAATACTGTATGGTGGTCTGTTGCTGGCGCTAGTCTATCAATGAACTATCTGGAAACGTGGCAAGAAATTAAAGCTAGGCATGTTCGTGAAAAAGTCGAACTGGTTAGTTCTCTTGCCACCGACTACACCATCACACAAGCCTCATCGATTTTGCAGATGGATTACAAAACGCTAGTTAGATTTTGCGACTTTTACGGCATAATCTTTAAGCAATCACAGAAGCAGAATAATCGTGTGGGCTGCGCTAAAGTATCGGGCAATAGCAAGAAAGGTAAAACCAACAAAACGAAAAAATGGTTACTTCCACAGCCCACCAGTGCAATTTATCAAAACACAAAGCGAGAACAAGATGAAAATGCTCAATAGGTTTGAAATAAATGTTAGAGATTATGGAACGATGCAAAATTTCTGCGAACATTACAAATTAGAAATGGGCAGATGGCACCGTAACTGGTTTGTTTATGTGATGTGCTTAGACGCAAGCATGGATGGGGAAAAAATAATACCTCTGTATGTTGGGAAAACATCTAACATAAAAACACGTATTACCCAGCATCAAAGCAAGGCTTGGTTTAAGTATGTTGATTTTATATTAATAGAGGAATTTCCAGAACACAGAGTAGCACAACATCTTGAAAGTGATTTAATTGAAAAAACACGACCAGTTTTTAACCTTCAAGTATCCAAACGGAAAAAAGCAAAGAAACATCTGCCCAAACTAGCGGCGGTTCATAATGTAGCTGCGCTGATGTATGAGCCATCATTCAATGGTGATGATATGTATGATTGGGTCACACAAGAATTACCACTTATTCAACCGATGGGATTATAATGTTATGGAATACTTTTTCGCACTCTATCTCGAATATTCTATTCAAGGCCGCGACATAAAAACTTATTTAATTTTGCCCAGCGCCGAAGCGTGTCAAATCGCCATTCGAGACAATGAAAATATGTACCAATACTTCTTTGCAGATGGTGAAGTTAATATGTGGTGCTTAGAAACTGGTGTTATGTCGCGTAGTATTCGACCTGTTCTTAGGCCGTTAACCAAGAGTAAATCTTGAACGTCTGTTCTTTGCGGTCTGCCATTCCCTTTGTTCCACCGTTTACAATACGGCTTACTTTCTCAATCACTTCGTCATTTACGCCTTGATCGCAAATGGGCCATAGCTTCTTTTTATCGAAGAACCACATAGCACTTTCGAACGCAAAGTCTGTCGCTACGCGGGTTGGGTCTTGCAAGATTTCAGGAATGCGCATGTCGGCTGCTAACTGTCTATAGTTTGTTCGACCCGTACACATGATCCAGCCGCGACCCTTAAACAAATACCCGTCACCGTCAAACACGTTTCCAAGCGCACCGCCCTTGCTTCTATGCTTATCCATGTAAACGTAATTAGCTATCTTTTCAGGATTACGTGCATATGGTTCCGCATCTTCTACAGTTGGGAAATAGCGACGAAAAACCTTGTGCAATCCACCAGCGGAATAATTTAGGTTTTCTTGATCGTACCGAAAATAACCGCTTTCGTGTGATGCTTGGCCCAGCAAGTGCGCTGCCCGTTCTGGTGATAGTTTATAATGCTTGGCAACCCCACGGGCTGTATTAGGCCCAAACTGACCGTCTGCCGTACACCCACAACGCGCCTGAAGCGCTTTCATTGCATCTGACATTACTTGTTACCCCCGAAAAATTTAGTAGCTGATCGAACACCGAAACTGGCGGCCACGATTACACCCAAAGTATATTGATACCAGCTAGGCATACTTTCAAGCGCTGCGAACCCGTTTGTTACAGCCTGTTCTGCCCATGCGAATGGTAAAAAACAAAGAATAAGCGGCACAGAAAACAAAATTGTTAGCCATTCATCTTTCCAGCTATTCTGTGACCCTTGGGCCATTAGCTTTTCCCATTCGGCTTCAGAAGTAGCTGCGGATTTCATAATTGTGGCTTTGGCTTCTGCCTCTACCAGTTTCAGGTTAGCCGCTGCCGCTTGTGCATCAGCTTTGCCCTTCAGCCATCCACCAGCTAATTCAGTTAATGGGCCTATCAGCGCTTGTAGCATTTTTATTCCCCATAGCGTTAAATCCAAAATATGCGGCTACCACGCCACTAGCGCCAATGACGTAAACACTAGCAATGTCGGTAATTAGTTCTGCCGCCCGTTCTAAGCCTACCCACGTAGCCATAACGATAATTAGAGGGTACAAGAGCATTCCAGCGGTACAAGCTACTGTAAGCCGCCTTTCTGTGTCCCTCTTAGCGTCTTGATCTTCCATGCGTCTGCGTCGATCTTCTAACATGATTTCCCATTCTTCGGGGTCAATCTTGTTATTTCCGTTTAGATCGTAAGTTTCTTTGTTCATGGGCGTACCTTTCCCCGATCTTTCTGGTGCGTGTAATTATAAGTAATTTTCCATCTTCATCATAGAAAAAATACTTACTGCCCCTTTTTACCATAACCATTTAATGCCGAACCTGTCAAAAGTGCGCCAAATGCCAGATGAAACATGCCGCCCCCTTGTAACGTGAACGGCTGGTGATGCTGCCAAACCTGTTTAAACTTTTCTATGTTAAGATAGGCCAAATCATCAATAAGTGGCCTATTTATTCCTATCCAGCTAGGAACAACCACGAAATCAAAGAAGCAAATAAAAGCGTAGACGTAGGCAAGAATAGCTTTCCATTCATCACGCATTCAATCAATTCCGATCAACGGCAAAGCATGTGACCGCTTGGCTGGCGTTCTTTACCATGACTTCGGCCTTTACCTTGGCGCGATTACAGTGCGCTTCAGTACCGAATGCGCCTAGCTGGTAATATTCAAACTTGCCATCGAAGAAACTAAGCCAAACCAATATAAACATCACCAATCACCGCGCCCACGACCGATGGCCCAGATAATAAAACCTAGCACCCCGCCACCAACCGCAAACAAAGTTAAACCAATAACCCAATTCACTAGGTTATCGATAAATTCTTGTTTTTTGTATGCTTCTTCTTTTCTACGTCTGCGCTGTTCTGCTTCTATGCGTAGTATTTCATCCCAAGCGCTAGGCCCGTACACGAAAGAAATATGATCCTTAATTTCGTTTCGCATTTCGTCCATTTTGCGCCGTTGGTTCCAAATCAACAAGGCTTCTTCTTCATCAGAACCTTTAAAGGTCTTTTCCCACCAAGGCGGGTTTTTCTGGCGTTCTTCTAGTCTATTGAAGTCGGAAAAGGCTTGGCCCCACGTTGCAATCGTGTTGCCCATTTCTTGGATGTCTTTACCCGTGGAAATAGCTGCTTTAAGCGTTTTATACGCCCCTGTCGCTAATGCTACGCAGCTAACGGGATCCATCGCTACCGCTTTTCGATAAACTCGCGTATATGCTTCAGGTTTTCATCGATACGACCCAACATAATTGCGTGGTCATTTACTCGACTTTCTAGTGCCTGAATGTCGGTATCATTCCGCATGATGTTTTTGGTGTTTGTGTCGATAGTATTTTGCGCATCAGCTATTAGCCAACCCAAAATAAAGGTTTGGGCCACTATCCCAACTAGAAAGCTAATCGGAATTGTCTTGGACAAGTGCCAATTTTCGTTTGCCATATTCTGCGCCTCAAGTGATGTCATCGACTATTTGCACCCTAATATAACCGTTATTTGGAAAAGTCTCAATCGTGCCATCTGTATTTGTAATTTCAAACTCTGCCTCATAAGCGCCAACGGTAGCGGTATCGGCGGCTTGCCATGCGTATGAAACTTGTCCAGCATCAACATCATAAATGGTTGCGGCTGCGTCTACTACGGCTGTTGTACCGCCTAATTCACGCATGTGAAAACGCACTGTCGAACCAGATAATTCTATTAGTGTACCAGCACCATCTTTTAGTGTGGCAAGTATTGCTGGTGATGTATCATTCTGTTTTATGTAAAATGTAGCCATATTAACTTGCCTTGTTGTGTGTCACAATTTCCACGATATTAGCAGATATGTCATCAATTTGCACATATCTTAGGAAAGCCGCACCAAATGGAATTGTCGGGACTACTGGCGCACCTGTCACAATGTCATCAGGGACTAAATTACGTGTCGTATCCATTACAACCGCTGGAACAATAGGCGCACCAGTTTCACAGTCATCAGCGCCAAGAATATGTTTTTCGTCTAAATCTGGCGAACCTAAATCTGGCGCACCAGCTTCTAAGGCTGGCGGTTCAAATGTCTGATCTTGGTTGATTGTTGTATCACCAACGCTAGGAATACCCGCATTGATATTGTCAGCAACCAACACAGAAATAATTGTTGCGTCAACGCTTTCGACTACAGGATTACCCGTTGCAATACTTACAGCCGTAAAGGTTTCTTCTTCTGACATAGAAACCGCTGGTACACTTGGCGCACCCGTCACGATATTTTCCGCAACAAAGGTTTCTTCTTCTGCCATGTTTGCATTTGATACGCTTGGCGTTCCTGTCGCAATAGAATTGGGCGAGAAAATATGTATCTGCGCTATTGTGGTACTTGGAACGCTTGGCGAACCTGTCACAATGCTATCTGCCGCTAGAATATCAACTTGTTCGATAACTGGTGAACCGACAGATGGTGAACCTGTTACGATGCTATCAGCGGTAAATGTTTCATCTTCTGACATTGCCACAGATGGAACACTTGGCGCACCAGTAACAATGTTGTCTGCCGTTAGCGTTTCATCTTCTGACATGGAAACAGAAGGTACAGATGGTGAACCAGTAGCTATGGCAGTAGCAGTCAACGCATGTGTTTGGCCTATTGTTGTAGATGCTACACTTGGCGCACCAGTAGCGATTGCCGTAGCTGTTAGGCTATGTTCTTGATCTATTTCTGGACTTGCTAGGCTTGGCGAACCAGTAACAAACCCTGTTCCAGTTAACGCATGTTCTTGATTGATCTGTGGGCTGCCTAATACGGGTTCCCCAGCGGCAAAATCAGCAGTTGTGAAGGTTTCACGTTCTGCCATGTTACAGTTGTTAACAACAGGATTGCCCGTTGCAATAGCTGTAGCCGTTAGAGCGTGTTCCTGATTAATTGCTGGCGAACCTACCGCTGGTGCGCCCGTTGCTATATTGGATGCACCAAGTTCATAAACAACGCCATCATCACCAAGTGATGCGGCAGATAATGGTGCAAATCCTAGCATGGTTTACCTCTTACGGTTTAGTGGGCCAATCGGCATCTTCTAGGTAGGGCCAGTTGTCGTGCGCAGTAATGTCACGCAAAGCCTGACGATACGCCGTTTGCTCAGCCGTCATGGTTAGATCAGATGATGCCCACCAATCAGTTTCAGCGATAAGGCGGTCACGTTCTTTGCGATTATATTCAGCTTGTCGATTGTCTAGCGTAAGTTGATAAGCAGCCTCTTGTTCAGCCTTAGTGCCTAACTCTGGATCATCGCTGAACATGTCACGGGCTACATACTTTTCGACCCAGTTGCCATTTGCGTCTTGCTCTACCCCGTCACGAACTGATGTTTGGTATGCTGTTGTCGTAGCCGCTGGACTGCGAAAAACAGGATCAACATTCAGTGCATCAAATGTAAACTCATTCCACACTTTCGGCAAAGACATGTTTGGGTTTTCTGCTTTTAACTGGGACTTTGTTTTTAGATCGCCAGTTGTTCGATCACGATATTCAGCCATTTTGATCTTCCTTTCCTGACTTTCCGTTATGCGGCTATTGCGTAGAAGATATATGTTGTCCCACTTGCATTTATCTGACTGTTACTGCCATCTACTGTAAATCCAGAATTAAGCGGGTCTACATCAACACCTGTCTTAGTTTCTTGCGGGTCAGCACCATTCATTTGAAGGTAATTATCTTGACCAGAGGTTATTCCTCTATCCGTGTCAAATACATGCCAATTACCACTGCCTGTTGATTTGATCATTACCCATTTAGCACCAGCACTAAATCCGCAATCAATGTTTTGATTTGATCCGTTGCCTGTGTAGCTTCCGACCTTGCTGATCCCGCTTAAACTAGCAAACAGAAAAGCAATGCCTTTATGAGAAGTTGTAAAACCACCCGCACCGTTACTAAGTAGCCTTATTTGCGTAGAGGTAAAATCTCTATGATAACCCTGTTGTGCTGATCCACTGTTGCTACTTAAAATTAAAGTATGTCGATCATTCTCGCTACTACTATCCCAACCAGTCAAATCTTTATGCGCCACCCACCAATTACCTGAGCCACTGCCACTGTCGCTAATGTTTTTGTGCCAAACCATTTCTGGAACCACACCCAAATTATGCTTAATAGTTTGATCACCTGTCCCATCAACTTTCCATGTTTGAACATCGAAAAATTCAGGCGCACACCTCCACATTGCTGAAACTTGGTTGCTGTCCCGAGTTCCATCGTACCAATCTTCTTGGTAATCAAATGCGGCATTGTTTAAGGTGCTGAATGCATTTCTGCCGTTAAATATAATATATTGTTTTTGGATTTTTCTCGCACTTACAATCCAATTTGCAAAGTTTGACTTGTCCTTATAATATGCAAAATCTACTGGAAATCCAGAATCAAAGGCTGGATCATTAGAATTATTACCAGTGTCTACCGCAAACACTTCGCTTGCACTTGTAGGCGCAGACATTGGCCCCTTGCGTATAGCTATGTAGACGTAAACATTGCTGTTAAAATTAGCAAAATCTGACGCATCGTCAAATTCAAAACCATCAGCAACTGGGTAAACAATAATATTACCTGTGTCAGCCTCTTTCGTATTTGTATTTGGTTCTAATGCCTCTGCATTATCTGTCGTTGTCATTCCCCGCATAACATCCCAAATAGCCCAGTTAGACGTTGAATTCTTCTTTTTTATTAATACCCACTGCGGTTCAAAACCCAACGTAACCTTTTTTGGTAAAGTAGAATGATTACCAGTGTATTGACCGCACTTGATAATGTCTTGATCACCATCAGGGCCAAACTCACCATCACCATTGTTGTGTGCAAAAAAGTAACCAACCCAGTTTGTTGTTTCTGTACTACCCGAAACTAATCTGTCTTCTGGGGTACTCATGGGGTAGCCGAAAGATATCGTGTGATCTGAATTATCTACTGCCTCAATACTATTGGTGTCGTTTGTTTCACCACTGGTTTGGTTTAATTTAAGATATTTAGATGTACCAAGTGATCTGTGCCAAACAATCCAGTTGCTGCCTTGACCCGTGCTGCCAGTTTGGTAAAAGAATGCAGCCCCTAGTTCACTTTCTAAATCGTGTGAAATTACATTTGGGTCATTGTTGTAGGTTGTCGTGAATGTCTGAACATCGAAAAATTTTGGATGCTTTCGGAAAGTCCATGAACAATAATCCTCTACGGTACTGTTTATGTTAGTCTCTGTTGTGTTAAAACCAAAACCATTCGTATTGAACGAAAAATTCCAATAACTAATTGATGTGTCGTCGCCACCACCTTGGCTTGACGATCTGGCAGCATTAGCCCCTCGTTCTGTGTCCAGTAGTTGATGATGCCCTGTGTCTGTTCTTTTCTTTATCCAAACCAAACCGCCTTCTGTGCTTAAGTCAATTCCATTGTTAATGGTTTTTGAACTACTGCTTCCCTTGTAAAGGTGTGTGCTAAAAACTTCACTCACATCTAGCCCAGCACCCCCAGCCGCACCCGCTGCACCACTAGCTAATTTCTTCCAATTTGCCATTGCTACCTCTTATGCCGCTGCGTCTATCGCAAGCATTCCATACCACGTAGTCCCGCCGTCCCTTGTCCAGAACACCAGTAGATCAGTTTCCCCAGAAGCGGGTGCATCAGGCGCAGTCCCGCCAGCCCAATCCACTGAGCTAGGCCATGTGACTGTGCCACCGTTGCCTGTTAGCTGTAGGACGAAGCCTGTACTCCATCCGCTGTCGGGACTTGTAAATGTAAATGTCGTGTTTCCTGACATGGTAAGGCTAAAAGCACCACCACTTGTTACATTACAAGTCGGACTTGTCCCAGATAGAGCGTCATAATCTTCACGCAAGCTAGTGTCTGTGGCATATACACCATCATAGCTTATACGGAGCCTTTCTGCTATGTTGCCTTCACCAGAGGTGTCAACATTATTGGTTGCAGAAAGAAGTAAATCCGCTGGAGCCAATGTACTAGCGGTACGATCTACAGAAATCATAGCCATGATGCCAGCTTCGGTTTCGTTCCACCAAGCTATTCTTGCATTCTGAACACCAGTAGTAGACGCAGGTGCAATAAACTTTAGATCGTCATCTTCTAATATCTTTGTATGATCGCCAACATGAAAGTCATTATCAACAGTCAAAACACCTGTCGTGGTATCGTTTGCATCACTACGCAAGAACTGCGAACTATCTAGGCTATCAAGAAGCTGAGAATTTGCGGCTGTTCCTGATGTGCCTAATTTACCATCCAGCGCAGTCTGCAATCCATCAACATTACTGATAACGTGATTGTGGCTATCGTCTGCAATTACGATAGCGTTATAAGTACCACTTACATCACCGCCGAATGTCGTGCTAGTTGTTAGCGCACTTGATGCCGCTTGCTTCGCGTCTAATGCAGTCTGCAATCCATCTACGTTTGAGATAACGTGGTTATGGCTATCGTCTGCAACGGTAACAGTTAGCGTGGCATTGCCAAGATTGGTAAACGTAGCTGAACCAGATGCATCGCCAGATAGCGTAAGCGTAGGATCGGCTGTTGCTGTTGTAGTGATCGACACGTTACCCAAGTTGGTCATTGTGCCAGAACCCGTAACCGCGCCCGTCAGCGTAATTGTCGGATCAGATGTTGCCGTCGTTGCTATAGAAACATCACCAAGATCAGTTAGCGTTCCTGACCCCGTTACTGCCCCTGTAAGCGTGACTGTTGGGCTTAAATCTTGCGCTGCCAGCGTTAAGAAAACAGATGCGTCACCTGATAGACTTATTGCCGACCCCGAATTGCTACTTTCTGTAACAGTCCGTGAAAGCGTGGTACCAGATGCAGTATAAGTACCCGTTCCAATTTCCCAGCTAGTACCATCTTCGATAGTATAACGTACCGTGTCACCATCAGATATGCCAGCGGCGGCAAAGGTTTGATACCCATCTGCCGCCGAACCTAATGTAATAGTACCAGTGCCAGTTGTCGCCGTTGTCATCTTGGCGCGGTTTGCAAGTACAGCCATAACAGCCCCCTTTCAATTACAATTAAGCTGGATCAGGGATACCGATTGTAAATGAAGCAAGGGTAAATGTATTGCCTGATGTTACCGATTGTGAAGCTGACAGCGTACCAGTAGCAAGCAAGCGGCTGTTGGATGTGTCCACAATCGCATAGTGTGTTGCTGTTCCTGTTCCACTTACTGAACCATCATTAATAGCCGCTACGGTAACTTCACGACCACCACCAGATCGATCAGCGGGTGCGCCAATAGATAGTGATGTTGAATTACCAAGGGTATATGTTGATGTTGCTTCAGCATATGATGTTGCTTCCTGCGAAGTAACGTCAATGCGGTTTCCTTCTGTGTCCAATACAGTTAGACCGTTATCAAACACTCGATCATTTAATGTTGCCATATTACGAACTCCGTAGTTTTAAGCATATGCAAGCGCATCTTAACGCATTTTAGCTTGGTTTGCTAGGCCAAGTTGGGTTTCTTGGATCAGATGTATTTGCTGGCAAATTACGCAAGGCGGTTCTGTAAGTTTGCCATTCAATTTTTTTTGCATCCGTTAAAGGTGCATCAGCCGATTGCGTCCAATCGCAAAGTGTTAATTCAATGTTTCGCGTGTTTCTTAATTCAACCCACGCTTCGCATAAAGGAATAAGCTTTTCAACGTCTGTTTTTGCAACCGCAATACCATCGACAATTTTATATTCTTCTGAAGTATAAGCACCTTCGATGTAACTTTCACCATCCTTTAAGTTTACAGCTAAGTCACTTGCGCTACCAATAAACAAAGACAGTATTTCACCGTTTGCATTATATATCGTGTAAGTGTTCATCTCTTTAACTCTACAAATGTTATTGAGGGTGTAATAAATCTGACCGCAGTTGCACTTGATAATGAGGTAACATCAGCTTTTAGGTAATATGTTTGTGAACCTGAAAGCGTATCAGAATACAAAACAGATTGAGTATATGAAGCCTGACCCTGTGTTCCAGAATTGTTAAAACCCGCAATAAGACTTGTTCCACGGTATAGGTAGTAATTGAATTTACCGTACCCCGAACTTCCAGCACCTACAGTTGCAACAAATGAAGAAGCGTTAATTTGCGCTGGCGCACCACTGCGTGAAACAGTAATGGAAGCAAGCGTGGTTTCACCTGAAGATGTATTTAAATCTGTAAAACCTGACCCTATCGTAGCTTGTGGAAACGTGATTTGATTAGAGCCAACTTTTGCTGTTGTAATCGCAGCATTTGCAATCTTTGCGTTTGATACGACTAAATCATTTATCTGTGCGGCGCTGGTGATAATACCTGATGCAGCAAGCAAACCACCTGTAATGGTATTTGCCGCTATTTCATTTGCGGTAATCGTACTGCCTTGTATTTTAGCCGCTGATACTGCGTTTGCCGCTAGTTTAGGTGTAGATATTGCACCATCCGCGATTTCGGTTGCGGTAATTTCACCCGCACCAATCGATGCATCAGAAACGACAGTTTGCCAATTTGAACCATCCCAATAATAAAGTTTATTGTCTGTTGTTAGAAATACTTGTTGATTTGCAAAGTCACCTGAAGCGGGCAAAGATGAAACAGGTTCTATTACATCTAGTCCAGCATCAATAAAAATCTGGCGTACACCATTTTCAAAATCTGCATCATCCAAGTATGTTGATGTTCCAGATACACCAGATGTAAATGCGGATGCATTGCCCGAATAATCGACCGATTTAAGGAAATAGTATCGTGTTTGATTTAATCCAAGATTAGTGCGCGTGAAACTATCACCCGCTGAAATTCCAACTTTGGTAGCGCCCGTGCTAGTATTGGTTGTATTTTCATAAATTTCAACAAAGTTTAAATCTGCATCTATTGGATTAGTCCAGTTAATCGTTATGTATTTGAAACCACCCGTGGCGCTAATCGCTGTAGGCAACGCTGGTGCTGTTGTGTCACCACCTCCAGTAAATGTAACCGTGGAATATGCGCCCCTGATACCACTAGCCGTTACCGCACGAACTCTTAACGTGTATTGTACGCCATCAATTAATGGGCTTAGTTCTATGCTGTTGTCGGGTGAAGTTGTAGAAGCATAGTTGCTATCGGCTGTAGGCTTCCAATCAACTTCAAAGTAACTAACAAAACGGTTTGTCGGTTGATCCCACGATAGAATTACACTGTTAATAAACGTGCCATCACCTTGCGTAGAACCGCCGCCAGACGCAGTTAAATTATTAATCGCAAGGTTAGCTGCACCTGTCGTTAAAGTGGTATCGTTGCCCGTTATATCGCTTTCTTCTGCCGACCAACTAAACGCCGCTGATGAAGTTTCGCGCAATGTAAGCGCTACACGCAAGTCGCCTTGCTCCGAATTGTTAGAGAATTGCCAGCCTACCACTTCAAATTCTTTGGCACTCCAACCGTATCGATCAATGGTTAGCGCAATAATGTCACCCGCTTGAACCTCCAACGCTTCTAGCCCAAATTCAGCGGTTAGCGTCATTTGTTCGCGTGATCTAAACAGCGTCATTTTCGCCAAGCGCTGCGCCATTGTTGATGACGTAGTAAATGGCAATGTTAGGTCTAATGGGCTTTCATAGCCATTATCATTCGTTATGAACGTAGAAGAACGTATTTCTGGATAATCTGCCCTGATCCAATTTTGCCCAGCATCGTTAAACGTACCACGAACAATGTTAAAATTGTCTCTACGGCTATGCTTTGTGGCTAACTGTATTGGGCTTCTTAGATCATCTAGCGTAAATGTTTTTACAGATGATGTATATTCACCGACTTTTAGCTGCCATTGACCTTGGCCCCAGAACAATGTGCCAGCGCAAGCGGTCATCATATCCGCTAAAATCTCTTGTGGCGCTTGATCCATGCTTGCAACGCCATTTATTTCATAGCGCTTTTCTGTACCACCGCCAGCTAATGTAACCAATTCATCACATGTATTAGCCGCTGCGCTAAACATTGTGTCATTAATCGAATTGCCATCATCCAAACCATAATATTCATTATTTAAAAAATCACGAATACATAACGCTGCATTAGCAGAATAAGCGGTTGTCGATGAACGTGGATCATATACTTTTTTGCCCTGAACCTTGGCTGTAAATAGTGGGATACCTTCGGCAAATACCGTTTGGTCATATTCCATTCGCACATACAAACAAGCGACACCCTGACCTTTAAAATTAGTATCTTCATTGCCTGTTGGCGCTGAACCGCCAATATTCCATGACGGGCCATCCGTTAAAGAGCTAAGTGTCGTATATACGTTCTGATTATCTGCACCGACAAACTTTTTAACCAGAATTGTCTTATTACTATCAGCATCTAACCACTTGCTATCAGTAACAAAGCCATCACCATCTAGCGTAACCACTTCGTCATTTACATATACATCACCAATGCTGTTAACTTCATGCCCAGCTAACGCAATAATCATGTGCAAGTATTCGTTACTGTCGCCAGTGCTTTCAAGGTAGGTAATCACCCCACCTTTGCGCACTTCGCCGTAAACAATTTGCTGCGCGGCTGTTGCTGTTCTTGTGTTGGCTAATAATCCTTGTTGCGCAAGCGCACCGAAATCTGGTTTAGGCGCAAGCGCTTTCATCACGAATGACATGACCAGCGTAGCGCCAACGGCATAGATAATGGTGGCAGTTAATGCCGAAACACCCAAAGCAGTCTGGATTGCTGGTATAACAAAATTTGGTTGACGCGGTACATTATCCCAATCGTTCCACCGCTTAACCGTCAAATCGCCTAATTTATACTTCATGCTTTGACCCACGCGCCCGTTATCTGTTCAATCGGCAAAGAACCTATGCCATCATTCGATAAGAATATAGCATTTGTGCCTACAGATATACCCAATGCTTCACCAATTACCCATCTTCTAGCTTTATCAGTAGTCACCAGCGCCCCCCTTGGCGGCACGTAATCGATCCGTTTTAGCTTTTGATCGATTGCTTCATGCAATGTATCTGCCTTAAATACCTTGCGTAATTCTTCACGCTTTAGATACAAGCCATCTTTTGTGTACTTGCCAACCCAATCATCTGCCCAACCTTCGCCATACATCGCTTTGAACGCATTGTTGGTAAACATAAAGCAATCATTTACATGCCACTGAAACGCCGTATTTCTGTGCTTTGCTATATATTCATTCAGCGCATCGATATTAGGTTGTTTCATCGCCACTTTTTGTTTCTCTACCCCATACCACCGACTTATCTTGCAATGGCGTTACCCAATCAAAAAAAGTGTCATCACCAGATAAACCTTTGGCTGTTCTTGTGGCCTTGTGGCTTTCGCTTGTGTATCTGCGCACGTTTGGGCGTTCCAGCGCAATCAATCTGCTTTCGACGGTCAGCGTAATCGTGGAATAATCGCCACTGTCGTTAATGGTCATTGTGTCCATGTAGCCGCTGAACACTTCCACAACATCAGAAATGCCGCTGATACCCCAATAGATCGTGCATAATCTGCCTTGGTATTCTTCTGCTAATGCGCGGGTTACTATTGTGCTATCTAAGCCATTAAGGGTTAGCGTTGTGCCTTTAGCTGATAAATCGGATGCTTCCTCTAATCCGTCGATCTGCAAAAGATTACCTGTGCCGCTGTATGTTTGGCTGTTAATGGTTTTGTCGCCGTAGCCCGTCCACATGCGAAGATTGCCAGCATCAAAATCCAAATCTACTGCGTAAAACGCTTCAACGCTGCTATCGCTTAATGCAGTAAGTATTGAATTAGGTACTGTTCTACTCATAGCGCTTCCATTGCTCCAAACGTAATGCCATAGATACTAGCACTGTTTACTGTCCATGCTTGTTCATTGCTGGTTAGTCTAAATTCACCTTCGGGTGATGTTAAATCCACGTTTAAATTTGTATATGAACCCCTTAGTGCTGGCCATATTTCCAGATTAGAAGCGCTGCCAGTACCTACATAATCTTGCAACACCTTGTGCAAACGATATTTGCCGCCTGAAACTATACCAAAATAATCACCAGCCTTTAGCGTTCTACCGCTAGTTACGACAGAAGTAATAGTACGATTACCAACACCACCCGTGATGGTCATACCCGTTGCCGTTCCGCGTGGTGAAGTAGCGCTAGGATCATGCAAACGAAACGTACCATGTTGACCACGCAAGCTAACTAAAAAGGCTATCCACGCTTCTGCGTCTGCCCTGTTCATAGGTGGAAGTGTTACATCTGCTTCCCACGCTTCGCCGCTGTATGTGTGGGCCTGTCCAGCAAAAGTAAACGGGCTGCGCGAATATGCTACTGCATTCACCGCCCGTAACTGTATCGATGCAATGCCTATGTTTGTTGGCAACGCTAAAGGGTAACTAATAGCCATTATGCAAACGCCCTTCCATAACCACCACCACGCCTTTTAGCATCTACCACCGCTGATTTTGCACTGTTAGCTATTTCTGGCATTAGTGATCTGATTTCTGTTCTTACTGTCTGTTGAACGCCCGTTGATACGTTAATTGTTTGGTTTACGATAACATCACCGCCACCGTTAGGCTGTAGCGTTCCATTCATAGAGGGGTAAAAGACTTCTGGCCCACGTTCACCAACCACAATGCCTTTACCCGCTTCTACTGGCCCACCATATGCACCCGCACCACCCGTAGGAACGTAGCCGCCACCCATAGCTGGTGAATAACCGAATGCACCCATTACGGCATTAACAAGCTGTTGCACGACCAAAACGCGGTACAATTCTTTGATTACAGCTTGCGCCATAGATTTAAATGCATCTTTTACACTGCCCGTACCATCTGCCAGCGCCATTAAACTATCTTCTAGTGATTTAGCAAATGTATTAGCAACGCTAGTATAATCGACTAATTCACCTGTTGCGATCTGGTATTGTTGCGTAGCTACCGCTGTTGCTTGGGCGTGTTGTGCTTCTGTAATCGCGCCGATTTCCCTAGCACGATTTAGCTTTTCCATGTTTTGATTGTATTCTGTCGTAGCATCGATCAGAGGCTTAAAGCGCTTTGCAAAGTTAGCCAATTCGTTTTGTTCTTTGCGTCTAGCTGATGCAGCTTGCCGTGCTGCCGATTGCCTGTCACGCTCCGCTTTTCGCCCCGCCGCCCGTGCTTTTCTTGCTGCGTCTGTGTCTTGGGTTACAGGCATATTCATTAGCGCTTCTTCACCTCGTAATGGTAAGAAGTTACTAAAGTTGCCCTCTGTCACCGCGCTTTGTAGCGCACTTGATACACCCGCTGCGCTTGTTTCCATTTTCTCCATCAATCCAAGCGCTACAGCTATCATTTCGCCCAATGAACGTGATGATCTAGCTGCATTAACTAATTCATCGGACATGTTTTCACTAGCCATGCCAGCTTTCAACACTTCTTGTGAAAACCTCAACATAGCCGCCGACATTTCTTCATCGGTAGAGGCTTCATTCATTGCCACTACCGCATCACGCAAACGTATCGCACTATCCAAACCAACGCCGAATTGATCCATCAGATTAACTAAGTTGTTAATCTCGTTAGTGTCTGTGATGCCTAAATCTCTAAATGCTTGTGCATTGTCTTGCAGCAATCGCAGCGCATCTGTTCCAAGGGTAACGGTTTTAGTAAATGTTTCAGTTAATTCTAGCCGTAGTGTTCGTGCATCTTGCAAAGTTTTGTACAAGTCAAATTCTGCAAACGCGAATGCGCTATCACGAACATGAATAGCCAATGCGCCATATTCTGTTGTTAGATCGGCAACGCTGGTTAAGGCTTGGCGCTGCAATTCTTTAGCCCGATCAAGTTTATCGGCTAAGTCATCTAGTTTGTCAGCGGTTGTTTCGGCTGCGCCACCCATAGACGTAAAGGCTGCAATAATTGGAAAACCAATAGCTGCGATAACACCTAGAATAGGCGCTACTGTTCCAAGCGCACCACCCATAACGGCAAATCCACCAGCTAATTGTGGTAGCTGCATACCAAGAACGCGGAACATATTTGTTCCCATCGATGCTTGCACGGCAATATCGCCTAGCTGGTTTGCAGTGTTTTGGAATACAAAGCGCGATTGCGCCGACATATTGGTGAACTTACTAAAGCGACCACCCATTTTATCAACGGCTGTTCCCGCTTGCGTGGCGCTACTAGCAATATTCTTTGTTGCGTTAGTAAATTGATCTGCACCTTGCTTTGCGCCAGTGCTATCAATGTTTAGTCTGAGTGTTGGCCCTGCCATATTCTTCACGCTCCGATCTATCTAACGCTGATACAAACCTTGCCAATCGTTGCCGTTCTATTGGGCAGTCAATGCCAGCATGTGCGCAGTATGCCATAATTTCGCTGAAGGGTATAGGCCCGACACCATTGAAGCCTAGCGGTCTACTGTTCCGCAACGTGTGGAATGCCGACCATGCTAAAAGGTTTCGCGGTAATGGCTTATCTTTAATATTTAGCGCACCCTTTGCAATCAAATATGCTTCGTCTTTTGGCGTATATTGGTATGACCAAAGAAGTGCGCTGATTAGTC
>Ga0181607_10000503_pt1 | contig 33723 bp, 28 predicted proteins | sample 041ome_9_FD_132420 | JGI IMG/M metagenome (GOLD analysis project Ga0181607, IMG submission 132420) | Coastal salt marsh microbial communities from the Groves Creek Marsh, Skidaway Island, Georgia - 041413US metaG (megahit assembly) | ecosystem: Environmental > Aquatic > Marine > Intertidal zone...
CGGATCGCAGCTTTGAACCGGCCGGGACCGCCCCGCGAGGGGAAACTGACGGACGGAGCCGGGGCGGGGGTTTGGGTTTGCCCCGCCCCAAGCCGTTATGCACCGTGCGCGGTTCCATGAGTGAAGAGACTCCGGTTGATATTTCCCACGACCAGCAGGCCGTGCGGCGGCAGAAGCTGGCGGAGTTGCGCGCGGCCGGGGAGGACCCGTTCCGCGCCAACGTCACGCCCACGCATTTCTCCACCGCCGCCAAAGCGCTCTACGTCGAGGGCGAGGACGACAAGACCACCGTGTCGGTCGCCGGCCGGCTGGTGACGTTCCGAGTGCAGGGCGGCAGCTCGTTCGTCAAAATCCAGGATCAGGCCGGGATCATTCAACTCTACTTCCGCAAGGACGTGCTGGGCGAGGATCGCTACCTTGTCTTCAAGAAGCAGCTCGATCTGGGTGATACCATCGGCGTCACCGGTACGCTCTTCAAGACTCGCACCGGCGAGATCACGGTGCGAGTCGAGTCCTTCACGCTGGTGTCCAAGGCCCTGCGCCCGCTGCCCGAGAAATGGCACGGCCTGGCCGACGCGGAGAAGGTCTACCGCCAGCGTTACCTCGACCTGGTGGTGAACCAGGAGTCGCGCGACCGTCTGATGAAGCGCTCGAAGATCGTGGCGCACATCCGCCGGTTTCTGGAGGACCGGGATTTTCTGGAGGTGGAAACCCCCGTGCTGCAGGCGGTGGCCGGCGGGGCGGCGGCCCGTCCGTTTGAAACCCACCACAACGCGCTGGGGGTCGACTTCGTCCTGCGCATCTCGCTCGAACTCTACCTCAAGCGCATGCTGGTGGCGGGCTTCGACCGGGTGTTCGAGATCGGGCGCAACTTCCGCAACGAAGGCATTTCGCCGCGCCACAATCCCGAGTTTACCATGCTCGAGGTGTATCAGGCCTATAGCGACTACCGCGGCATGATGACGCTCATCCGCGACCTGCTGCAGTCGCTCTGTCATGACGTGCTCGGCACGACCCGGATCCCGCATGCAGCCAGTGGCGAGGAGATCGAGTTTGCTGGCGAGTGGCGCGAGGTGAGCTACAAGCAGCTTCTCATCGAGAAGACCGGCGAGGCGGGCTGGTTCGAGCTGCCCAAGGCCGCCAAGATCGCCCGGGCCGAGGCGCTCGGCTGCAAGATCAACCCGGCGTGGGAGGACTTCGAGATCACCAACGAAATCTTCGGCAAGAAGATTGAACCCTTCCTGATCCAGCCGACGTTTGTCACCCACCTGCCCAAGGAGCTCTGCCCGCTGGCCAAGCTCAATGCCGAGGACCCCAGTGTCCTCGACGTGTTCGAGCTCATCATCGGCGGCATGGAAATCGCGCCGGCCTATAGCGAGCAGAACGATCCCGACGTGCAGCGCGCGATGTTCGAGGCGCAGGCCGGCGAGGAGCAGCAGAAGGTCGACCAGGATTTCCTCACCGCGCTCGAGCACGGCATGCCGCCCGCCGGCGGCATGGGCGTCGGCATCGACCGGCTCTGCATCCTGCTCACCGGTGCCGAAAGCATCCGCGACGTGATCCTGTTCCCGCAGCTGCGCCCGGGGGGCGGAGCCGCGGGGAAAAGCTGAAAGGCTGAAAACTGAAACGCTGAAATAGAAGTGCCTGAAACAAAACCGCACTTCATGGTTCCCACTTTCAGCTTCTCTGCCTTTTAGCGTTTCCGTTCTTAACCTCTTGCCCTGGTCCCTTTATCTTGCCCTCAAGCAGCTGTTTCCCTCCGGACGGCGGCTATCGTTCTTCACCGCCATCTCGGTGGCGGGGGTGATGTTGGGGGTGGCGCTGCTGATTGTCTCGGTGAGCGTGATGGGCGGCTTCGGTCGCGAGATCCGTCGCATGATCATTGATACCCAGGGCGACGTGCAGGTGCGCTCGGGCGCGTTCATCGACAATCCGGAAGAGATTGTGGCGACGCTGGCGGACCAACCCGATGTCACCGGGGTCACCCCTTTCGCCGAAGGTGTCGTGATGCTGCAATACGACTACAAGCCGGCGTTTCCGGCGCTGCAGGGCATCGATGTCGACCGCGTCAACGACGTGATTCCCCTCAACGACTACATCCGGGTCGGCACGCTCGATGACCTGGATGACGACTCGGTGATCCTGAGCGCGCAGCTCGCGCGTTCGCTCGGCGTGCACTATGGCGACACGGTGGAGGTCTATTCGCCGCTGATGCTGGAGTTGATGAAAAACGACGAGGTGATGCTGCCGACCGAGCTGCGGGTGTCGGGTATCTTCGAGATCGGCCACCAGGCGCTCGACAGCAGCGTGGTGCTGGTGACGCTGCGCCGCATGCAGGAGCTCTACGGGCTCGGCGGGGGGGTGCACGGGTTCAACCTCAAGCTGACCCCCGGTAGCGATCCCGACCGGGTCGCGCGCCGGCTCAACGGTGTGCTGCCGGACGTGGCGCCCGGGGCGTTTGCGCGGTCCTGGATGGATGCCAACAGCGACTTCCTCTTCGTGGTGCAGTTGGAGAAGAACATGATCTTCTTCCTGCTCATGTTCATCATCGTGGTGGCCGCGTTCTCGGTGATGAGCTCGCTGCTCATTTCCGTTGTGCGGAAAACTCGTGAGATCGGCCTGCTGGGAGCGATGGGCGGCCGGGCGCGCGATGTGGCGCTGTGCTTCTGCTACCAGGCGCTGGTCATCGGCGTGGGAGGGACGGTGCTCGGCGTCGGCCTCGGCATGACCGTGCTGCATTTTCGCAACGACCTCATCGCGGGCTTCACCCGCCTGACCGGCAGCGAGGAGGCGCTGCGGCGGTTCTATGAATTCAGCAACCTGCCGGCCTACACCTCCCCGGGCGACCTGACGCTGATTGTGTCGATGGCGATCATCGTCTCGGCGCTGGCCGGGGTCATCCCGGCCTGGCGGGCGGCCCAACTCAACCCGGTGGAGGCGCTCCGCAGCGAATGACGCTGCGGAATGACCCATGTCCGATTCCCCATGATCAGTGGTGATCCAGTGCTGACGGCCAAAGGCCTCACCAAGACGTTTCGCAGTGGCGAGCGCACGCTGGAGGTGTTGCGAGGGATCGACCTGAGCGTGGCGCCGGGAGAGAGCGTGAGCATCACCGGTGAGTCCGGCTCCGGTAAGTCGACGCTGCTGCATCTGTTGGCGGGATTGGATCAACCCGATGCCGGCGAAGTCAGCTGGGCGGGGGCGGCCGATACCGTCGCGGCGCGTCGCGGGCGGTTTCTCGGCATGGTGTTTCAGTCCTTCTACCTCATGCCGGAGCTGACTGCGCTGGAGAATGTCACGATGGCCGCGCGCATGATTGGTCCGGTGAGCGGCGCCGAACGTGAACGCGCGGCCGCGCTGCTCGCCCGGGTGGGCCTGGCTGACCGCACCGACCACGTGCCGGCCCAGCTTTCCGGTGGCGAACGCCAGCGGGTAGCGGTCGCCCGGGCCCTCATGAACCGTCCCCAGGTGCTGCTGGCCGACGAACCGACCGGGAACCTCGATGAACGCACCGGTGACGCGGTGGTCGAACTGCTGCTGTCGTTGTGCGGGGAGACCGACACCGCCCTGGTGCTGGTGACTCACAACCCGAGCCACGCGGCCAAGACGACCCGGCGGGTCGCGCTGCACGCGGGTCAGTTGCAGCCGGTGACCTAGGCCGCCGCGGGGGGCAGCGGCTTTGCCATCAGGCGATGGCTGATCTCGCCGTAGAGGGTGGGGCCCGGTCCGACATCGCGGTAGCCCTGCCGCGCGTAGAACTCGACCACGGTGGACCGCGCGTTGAGCTTGATGCGGGCTAGCCCCAACCGCCGGGCCGAATCTTCCAGGCTGGCCAGGATGGCGCGACCCACGCCGCGGCCGGATTGTTCCGTCGCTACCGCCATGTAGCGGATCTGGCCGGTGTCGTGATCGATTTGATGGAGACGACCGGTGCCGATGATGCGGCCGGGGTCATCCACCGCCACGAGCAAAATCGCGGAAGCTTCTGCTGCATCCACTTCGGAACCGCGGGGCTGCCCCCAGGGCGCCCGCAGGCGTTGCCAGCGTAGCAGGAGCGCCGCCTCGCGTTCGGCGTCGTCGGCCGGAGGGCGAACAATCATGGCGGCGACTCAGGCCTCGAAGCAGTAGAGCCACCAGCGGGAGGCCGCCTTGCTGCCCTGGGGCGAGCGGTCGAAGTAGAGTTTCGCCCGCCGACCGTCGTTGGTCAGCACCTCGAACCAGTGTTTCTTGACGTAGAGCTCACTGCTGCCGTGGGTGCAGGGGCCGGACTCGCGCCAGGTCTGCTCGACCGAGGCGATGGTCAGGCGGCCTTCGCGCCAGTTGAACGCCACCGGCAGGCCGGGGGTGCCCATCGCCATGGCCCAGTTGTTGTGGTCCGATCCGATCGGATGCAGCGGAGCCGAAACGAAGGTGGACGGCGTGGTGGCGGGCATCACCGCAGGCTGGAGTAGCCCGGGGCCGGACGCAATCCCCGCTATCGGTCAACCGTCGACCGGTGGGCCGGAGTGGGCAGGATCAACTGGTGGAATTCCAGGTCCAGCCAGTGGCCGAACTTGAACCCGGCTTCTCGGATGGTGCCGCAGGGAGTGAAGCCGAGTTGCTCATGAAAACGCACACTCCCGCGGTTGGCGGCGTCGATGCCGCCGATCATCATATGGTAGCCCTGCGCGGTCGCCCGTTCGATGAGGGCCCGCAGCAGCTCGGTTCCGATGCCCTGGCACCGGTGCGATTTCTCGACGTAAACCGAATGCTCGATCGAATACTTGTAGGCTGGCCGGGCGCGGAAAGGCCCGTAGGTGGCGAATCCGGCCAGGCTGCCGGCCGGCAGGAAGGCGCCGATCACGGGGTAGTTGCCGGTGCGTTTCTCGGCGAACCAAGGTCCCATGCTTTCAACCGGCCGCGGCTGATAGTCATACAGGGCCGTGGAATGGACGATGGCCTCGTTCAGAATGGCGAGGATCTCGGTCGCCTGGGCTTCCGTGCAGTCGCGGAGCGTCATCGGGGGAATCCCACCGTTTCGCTCGAATCATGCCAATGCTGATCCGCGGCCGCTATTCCGCACGCAACGCGATGATCGGGTCGACCCGGGTCGCGCGGCGGGCGGGGAACCAGACGGCCCCCAGGCCTGCGAACGCGATGACCACGATGGCGCCCTTGTAGACCAGGGGATCGGTCGTGGGCGTTTCGAACAGGAAGGACTCCAGCAGGCGTGCGAATGGCCAGGCCAACGCGGCGCCGGCGGCGATGCCGAGAGCGATCAGCCGGCCGCCCCGTCGCAGCATCATGGCTTGCACCTCGCCGCGTTGCGCCCCCAGCGCCATGCGCACCCCGATCTCCCGGGTGCGTTGGGCGACACTCGTGTGCATGACGGCGTAGATGCCGACCATCGCCAACAGCAGGGCACTCCCCGCGAAGATGGCGAGCAGCCGTGAGCTCATCCGCGGGGTCTGCAGCACGCCCTGCATCAGCCCTTCCAGGGTGTTGAAGCGGAAAATCGGTTGCTGTGGATCGATGCCGCGCACGATGCGCCGCACGCTCGCGCCGAGAGATTCCGGGGGCAGGTCGGAACGCACGGCGAACACCTCATGGTAGAACGCCTTGGTCGCGGTCAACGTGGCGGGATCGGCGGCGGGAAACTCCACGTAGTTGATCTCGTTGTCGCGGGGTTCGCTCATGGGGTCAGCATGGTTCGCGGTCATTTGGACTCAATGGCCAAGCCAACGGGGCGGGAAAAACCTTGTCGCCAACTTCCGGCCGATCCCGGAAAACCGTGGCATGGCTGAACAAAAGGTTCGTTGCGGCGTCGCGGGCGTCGGGTCGTTGGGGCAGCACCACGCGCGCATCTATGCGGAACTGCCGGGCGTGGAGTTCGCCGGGATTTTTGAGACCGACGACGCGCGGGCGGCGGAGATCTGCGAGCGTCACGGCTGCGCCCGGTACGACTCGATCGAGGCGCTGGGGGCGGCCTGCGACGAGGTGTCCATCGTGGTGCCGACCGACCGGCACGCCGTGGTGGCGCTGCCGTTGCTGGCGGCCGGCTGTCATCTCCTGATCGAGAAGCCGATCTGCGCTTCGCTGGCCGAGGCCGAGCAGGTGCTGGCGGCGGCGCGCGCGGCCGATCGCATCGTGCAGGTGGGTCACATCGAACACTTCAACCCGGTGATGGGCTTCCTTGAAAAGGAGGTCAGCGAGCCCCGCTTCATCACCGCCGAGCGGCTGGCGCCGTTCACTCCGCGCGGGACCGAGGTCGGTGTGGTGCTGGACCTGATGATCCACGACATCGGCATCGTGCTGGAGCTGGTGAAGGCGGAAGTGACCAAGATCGACAGCGTGGGCGTGAGCCTGCTGTCGCGCACCGAGGACATCGCCAACGCCCGGATCGAGTTCGCCAACGGCTGCGTGGCCAACCTGAGCACGAGCCGGATGAGTCTCAAAAAGGTACGCGAGATCCGGGTGTTTCAGGAGACCGGCTACTTCTCCTTCGATTTCATGCGCCAGAGCGGTCACCTCGTGCGGAAGACCGGCTTGTTGGACTACGCCGGCCGGCTGCGTGCGGGAGCGGTGGATCCGGCCGATCTGTCCGCGCTGCCCTTGGAACCCGTTCCGTTGGAAAAGGGCGAACCGCTGGCGCTGGAGCTGGCGCACTTTGTCGAGAGTGTGGCCCGCGCGGAGCAGCCCAAAGTCGGCGGGGCCCTCGGCCGCCGGGCGCTGGAGGTGGCCATCACCATCACCGAACAGATTCGTACCGCCCGCGCGTGAGTGCGGCCGCCGCCAACGCCCTGCCTTTTCGGCTGCCGCCCCCGGACGGGAGTGGGGTGGACCTGCTGGTGGTGGCGGCGGAACACTCCGGTGACCAGCATGCCGCGCGGGCCGTGCGCGGTCTCAAGGCCCTGCGCCCGGACGTCCGGGTGGCGGCGCTGGGCGGCCCGTCCCTGGCGCGGGAAGCCCAGCTGCTGATCGACCTCACCGCCAACGCCACCATGGGGTTCGCGGTGCTCGGTCGGCTGTCGTTTTACCGCACCCTGATTGCCGAGGTGGTCCGCTGGGTTGGGGTGCACCGGCCGCGGGCGGTGTGCTTTGTCGACTCGTCGGGGCTCAACCTGCGGATCGCGCAGGGGCTGTTCGATGCCGGCATTTCGGCCAAAGCCGGCGGGCCGACGCGCGCGGTCTACTACATCAGCCCGCAGGTTTGGGCATCGCGGGCCCAGCGCCGTTTCAAGATGGCCCGGCTGCTGGACGGGGTGGCGGCGATCTTCCCGTTCGAACCGGAGGTTTACGCCGACACCGACCTGCCCGTTGAGTTTGTGGGCCATCCGTTCCGGTCGCCTGACTACCGGCCCCCGGTGACGTTTGATCCGGCCGGACCGGTGCTGTTGCTCCCCGGCAGTCGGGGCGGGCTGGTGGCGCGGGTCTTCCCGGTGTTGCTGGAGGCGTTTGCCCAGGCTCAGACCGGCCGCGAGGCGGTGGTGTTGTATCCGGATGAGGCGATCGGAGAGCGGCTGCGGACGATGCTGCCCGCCGACGGCGTGCGGTTGATCGCAACCGCGGCGGCGGACCAGGCGGTGGGGAGCTCGGCGGTGCTCACGACCAGCGGGACGATGTCGATGCACTGTGCGTTGGCCGGCATTCCGGGGGCGGTGACCTACAAGACCGACCCGCTGACCTATTGGCTGGGACGCCTGCTGGTGAAGGTCGACTACATCGGGATCGCCAACCTGCTGCTGCGGGAACCGATGTACCCGGAATACATCCAGGGTGATGCGCAGCCCGCGGCCCTCGCGACGGAGTTGCGCGCGGCCCTGAGCGATTCCACCCGGCGGGAGCGCACGCAGGCGCAGGCGGCGCGCCTACGCGACCTGCTGGCCGGTGGCGGCGAGGGGGTGGCGACATGGCTAAATCGGCAGCTGGAATGAACTTGGCGCCCTTCGCCCCGTCCCGTTTGCTGGGATTTGCTTGAAAGGCATGGTATCCATTCTCGCCCGACCCCGTGACTTCCGCCTGCCGGTGGTGGTGGCGATTGCGACCCTTGGCCTGTCCTGGCTGGTCATCTGGTCCTTCCAGCGGGAATTCGGGCGCCTGGAGGCAGGGCGTTTCGAGCGCATGACCGACCGGGTCATCGAGCAGGTGGGAATTGAGTTCCACGGCGTGGAGACCGCCCTGGTGACCCTGGCCGCCGTACAACGGGAGCACCGGCTGGTGGTCAACCGTTCGGAATGGGATCAGGCGGTGGATGCCCTGGTCGACTACGCGGGTAATGGAATCCTGGCGCTCGGCTTCGTGCGGCGGGTGCCGCGGGATGCGATGGAGGATTTGGAGAGGCAGATGCGTGAGGCGGGTTATGTGCGGTTTTCCATCGAAGCCAACGGAGTCGGGCCGGATGCGCTGGTGGTCACCAACATCGCCCCCCTGCCGGAGAACGCCGATGCCTTGGGGCTTGATCTCTCCACCGGCACGACCCGGCGCACCGCGGCGGACGAGGCCGCGGCGGCGGCGCGTTTCACCTTGTCACGGCGCATCAACCTGATCGACGGAACCGACTCGGTGCCCGGGGTGCTGTTTTTCCACCCGATTTATGAGGGTGGGGTGGTCCCGGAGTCTACGGAGGCGCGGGCGATGGCGGTGGTGGGCTGGCCCAACGGCACGAATCGGCGTCGGGAATCTGAGGGGGAGCGACTCGTGATTCACCGCGGCCTCAGCCGAGGCCTCGGGCGGTCAGGCCATGCCAGACGGTGGCGGTGCGCTCGGCGATGATGGCCTCGGCTTTCTCCACTTCAGCGACCCGGGCGAGACGATTCTCCTCCGCGATCATGGCCAGATCGTCGAGGTTGTAGAGGTAGACGTTGTCGAGGCCGGCGGCGGTCGGGTCGATGTCCCGGGGCAGGGCGAGATCGATCAGGAACAACGGCGCCGCGGGCCGGGCCCGCATCGCCTGGCGCACCATGTCGACCGTGATGACCGCTCCGGGCGCGGACGTCGCGGCCGCGATGATGTCATACTCGCTCAGCTGCGCCGCCAGATGTTCGAAAGGCAGGGCGTTGGCGCCCAGCTGGGAGGCCAGCTCCATGGCGCGGTTGAGCGTACGGCTGGAAACCGTGAGGTGATGGGCCCCGCGGCTCTGGAAGGCTCGAATGGTCTTCTCGCCGATTTCACCGGCGCCGACCGCGAGCACGCGGGCGTTGCGCAGGTCGCCGAAGATGGTGAGCGCAAGCTCCACCGCGACGTTGGCGGTGCTGACCTGGCCCTCGTTGATGGCCGTGTGGGTGCGGACGTATTTGGCGGATTGAAACGCCTTCTGGAAAACCCGGTTGAGCACGGGGCCCGCAGTGCCGGCGGCCTGGGCCGCGGCGTAGGCCTCCTTCACCTGGCCGAAGATCTCGTTCTCCCCGAGCATCTGCGAATCGAGCCCGGAGGCCACGGTCACAAGATGCCGCACGGCCTCGGCGTCGAGGGCCTCGTGGCGAATGCCCGCGAAATCGGCCGTCGTGATGCCCTGCGACTCGCAGTAGGCGACCGCCAGTGAATCGATGGCGGTCTCGGTTTCGGCGACGCCGTAAAGTTCGACCCGGTTGCAGGTGTTGAGCACGAGCAGCTCGCGCATGCCGGGGAGGCCTGCGAAACGCTCGCGCAGCCCGGGCAGATCAGCCGGGGCGATGGCCAGCTTCTCCCGCCACTCCAGCGGGGTCGTGTGGTGGTTGGCACCAACGACGAACAACTTCATTCCGGCGGTGCTCACGGGGTGGATCGGGGCGGGACCGCGGCAGGCGTGGCCTCATCCGCGTGGCGACTGGAATTGACCGGGGCGATCGAAAGGAGAGCGGCGATGAAGAGGACGATGCAGGTCCAGGCCAGCCGCTGGCCGTAGAGCCGGCCCCCTCGGCGCAGGCTCCACGCGACGGCATAAGCGGCCCACACGCTGACCGTGGCGAGGAGCTTGGTCGTGTTGACGGTATCGGTGTTGCGCAGCCAGTAGACCGCCCCGACGGCGAGTGAGCCGGCCAACAGGCCGGTGCCGACGGTCAAAAGCCGCAGACTGATTGTCTCAAGGTCCCGGATCGAAGGCAGGAAACTGAAAAACCCGCTGAGACGCTTGTGCTTCAGGCTGTAGTTGCGCAGCAGGAACATCACCGAGGTCAGTGCCAACAGGGCGAAGACACCGTAGCTGAAGAGCGCGATCGCGGCATGAAACTCGATCCAGGCGTTGCCGCCGAAAACGCCCACGCGGCGGGTGGCGTCCCACGCCGGGACGGCCAACGACAGCGCCGTCGCGGCGGCCGCGAGCAGAGAGGTGAAATAACCCAGCAGGCTCAGCCGGAAGGCTGCGCCCACCACCAGATACAGCGCGATCGCGGACCAGGCCGTAAACTGGAACAGCTCGAACATGTTGCCGAGCGGGCAGCCTTTGACCGCGAGGCCGCGCAGGTAGAGGCCGAAGGTCTGCAGGGTGAACCCGGCCGAGATGATGACATACATCACGGCCCGCGACTGCCGTCGCTCCTGTAGCACGGCGATCGTGCCGGCGATGAACCCGATCAGGTAGCAGGCGGCGGCGATCCAAAGCCAGGTGCGGTCGGTCAGGTCCATCATGAATAAAGGAAGGAGTGGGTGCGCGGGGAGACGAACATCAATCGGCCGGCGCCCAGCGGCTCAAAAACGCGAGCACCTTGGCCGGTGAGTGGCCTGCGCCATCCTCGAGGGCGCCGGTTTCCTGCGTCACCTGGGGGTTGCCCGCGCCGTCCAGCACCATGAGGACGGGCAGCCCGTGCTGGGTGGGCTCGCCGTATTTGACGATGGTGGGGGCATTGCGATCGGTGCCGTTGCGGGTGTTCACGTCGATCATGACGATCACGTAGGCGCGCTCGAGTGCGGCCGCGACCGTCGCGTCGGATTCAAACAGGGTGTGCAGCCGCCGGCACCAGACGCACCAGTTGGCGCCGAAATCGAGCAGCACATGCTTGCCCTCGGCGTCGGCCTGCTTGAGGGCGGCGGCGATGTCGGCCGCCGCGTCGGCGGAGGGGTCGTAGATGTCGTCACCCATTTGCGGATACTCAGCCGCCCAGAGGGCGGTGGAGAGAACCATCCAGATGATAAATCGAAGAGTCATGGGGCGCAACTAGGCGTAAAAGCCGGAAAAAGGGAAATCAGAACGGCCGAAGCTCAGCTGGCCCGGGCCACCCAGAAGCGGCATTCGTCGGAGAAATCCCGCACCGCGCGGGATTCGCGGGCGATGTCCCGACGCAGGGCATCCCAGGTGTGGGTCCAGCCCGTGGCCTTGAGGTCGGCCAGGATTTCAGCGCGGTCGGGCAGGTGCATGAACGTGCGCCCTAGGTCGTCCTCGAAGTAGCGGTCGCCGAACTCCACCAGCCGCGGATTCTGCCGACCGGCCGCCCAGCGCCGGGCCTCGGCCCGCCAGAGCGCCCGCTCGGCCGGGGAGGAATCCCGGTCATGGCTGGTGAAGATCAACGGCGCCCCGTCGCGGCAACACGCCCGCAGCGAGCGCAGCGCCATCCGCCGATTCCGTCGCCGCGGAATCTGCATCAACCCGTTGAACATGAAGAGCACCGCGTCGAACGGAATGTAACCCATTAGGTTACAAGTTGCCGCGATGCGGCGGGCGTCGGCCTGGAAGAGGGTGATGCTGCCGGCGGCGTTGCGTTCGGTGACAAGGGCCTGGGCTTGGTCGAGCAACTCCTGGGCGAAGTCGAAGGCGAAGATGCGGCGGTAGCCGAGCTCGTGGAGACCGAGGGTGACGCGGGCGGCCCCACAGCCGGCCTCCAGGATACGGGTGCGGGGGGCGCAGGGCAGGTGGGACGCGAAGACCTTTTTCTCCGATTCCCAAAGTCCCAGCCCGTGGGCGGCGCGGGCGTAGTGCACGACGGCCCGCAGATCGTTGAAATCGGCGCGGACCTGCCGGGAGGTGATCTTGGCGGATGCGCCCACGATGCGATCGGCTGTTCGCTAGGAGGTCCGTCGCCAACCGGCGAGGAACATGCCGTTGGCGTCGAATTCGGCGGGACGGAGGAAAACCTGGGGGCCGCGACCGAGGAGGGGGAGCGGTTCCAGGTCCGGGTGGTCGGCGCCGAAGGCATCGGCGATGGCGGTGGTTTCGGTACGGGTCAGGGTGCAGACCGCGTAGATAAGCCGTCCGCCGGGCTTGAGGGAGTGGGCCAGACTGTCGAGGATCTGGCGCTGCAGGCCGGCGAGTTCCTGCACATCGGCGAGGGTGGTGGTCCAGCGCGAGTGGGGATTGCGCCGCCAGGTGCCGACCCCGCTGCAGGGGGCGTCCACGAGGATGCCGTCGAAGAGGGTTTTGGTCGGCAGATGCGGGCCGCCGTTCCAATTGATCGCCCGGTAGTTGAAGACCTTGGCCCGGGCGGTGCGGTCGCGCAGGCGATCCAGCCGGCGGTTGGAGCGGTCGGTGGCCCAGATGAGCCCCTTGTTATTCATCTGATCGGCAAGGTGCAGCATCTTGCCGCCCTCGCCGGCGCAGGCGTCCCACCACACCTCGCCCGGCTGGGCGGCGCAGGCGTGGCCGACGAGCTGCGACGCGAGGTCCTGTATTTCGAAGTCACCGGCGTGAAATTCGGGCGTGCGGTAGAGGTCGCGTTCGCCGGAGTAGGCCAGGCCGGTGGTGTCGCAGGGCGGCGGGGCGGGCTGCACCTGGCGCAGGGCGCGCGCAACGGCCTTGGCGCGTTCGGCGCGGGCGCGGAGCCAGAGGACGGGCTCGCGTTGCAGGGCCCGGAGGTCGTCGGGGGAAAACTCCACTTCGGAATGCACCCAGTCCGGCACGGCGCGGGCGGCGAGGGCCTGGGGTTTGATGGCCGCGGGATCGGCATCGAAACGGTCCTGCAGGCGGTCGGCCTCGGCCAGCTGGGCCTGGGCGGAGCCTTTGCCGTCCAGCCACTGCCGCCAGCGAAAGTAGGCGAACACGGTCCTGGCGATGGCGCGGCGCTCGGCGGGCGAAATCCGGCGCAGGGCGCCGAGTTCACGCCGCAGAACGGCGTCGGCCGGCTGGTCCGGACTGATCTGGGCGAGGACGCGCGCGGCGCGATTGAAGGTGGCTTGGGCCGACATACGCAGGTGGCCCACGTTCGCCTGCCGGGCCGCCGTTGCAAGTCCGGGTCGCGACTCAGCCGCGTCGGCGTCTGCGCATGGGTTCGTGGAGTTCGAGCGGTTTCGCATCGATCTGCACGCCGGCGACGGCCGGGTGGCTGCGCAGGCGTTGGAATTCCTCGCCGCTCAATTTCCAGCCCAGCGCGGTCGACACCTCGCCGACCACGGCGACCTCGTCGCCGGTCATGAAGCCGATGCTGGTGGCGGTGCTGCCGGGCTGTTCCTGCAGGGTGGGGCGAAGCTGTTCGAGGAAGGCGCGGGTTTCCGGGTGGTCGGGTTTGAGCAGCCAGGTGAGGCGCTTGATGTGGTTGGCGACGTAGCCGGCCAGGGGATGGGCCTCGCGCACGTTGAGCCGGGCGCCGTCGTCGCGCACCATGACCGTGCCGCCGATGGCGACGGGGATGTTTTCGCCGAGGACATGGCCGAATTCCTCGTAGGCGTCGGAGAACATGTTGAGCGGGAGCGAGGCGGCCTTGGTCGCGAGGGTGAAGGCGACCCAGGGACGGTTGTCGCGCTTGGCCAGTTTCTTCTGCAACGAGCCGGCGATGCCGCAGATGCGGAAGGGCGTGCGGTCCTCCTGCTGGAGCAGCTCGTCGATGGCGTAGCTGTCGAGGGCGTCGGCGAGCCCGATGTAGGTGTTCATCGGGTGGCCGGACACATAGAAGCCCAGCAGTTCCTTTTCGAAGGCGAGCTTTTCCACCGACGAAAAATCATCGTCGGTGGGCTTTGGGGATCTGGCGCCCGGGGTAGGGGATTTCCGCGCCGCCGGCGCGGCTTCAGGTTCGGCCAGCATGTCGAGGAAGTTGTTCTGGCCGGCGGCGCGGTCGCGGGCGTGGTCGGCCGCGGCGGCCATTTTCTTGTCGATGTCATCGAAGATCGCCTTGCGGGCCTCACCGCTGAAATCGAAGGCGCCGGTTTTCACGAGATGCTCGAGCACGCGCTTGTTGGCGGCGCGTGAGTCGACGCGGGCGACAAAGTCGTCGAAGTCCGTGAAGTCGCCGTTGGCTTCGCGCTCCTCGATGATCCGCAGCGAGGCGGCCTCGCCGACGCCCTTGATGCCGGCGAGTCCGAAGCGGATCTTGCCGCCACCGACGGGGGTGAAGGTCTCGCGCGACTCGTTGACGTCGGGGCCGAGCACCTCGATGCCCATGGCCTGGGCCTCGTCGATGAAGTGCGCAACCTTCTCGGCGTTGCCGAGCTCGGCGGTGAGCACGGCGGCCATGAATTCAACCGGGTAGTTGGCTTTCAGATACGCCGTCTGGTAGGCGACCACGGCGTAGGCGGCGGAGTGCGACTTGTTGAAGCCGTACTGGGCGAACTTGTTGAGCAGGTCGAAGATCTCGTTGGCCTTGACGGCGGGAATGTCGTGCTTGTCCTTGGCGCCCTGGATGAAGATCTGGCGCTGCTGGTCCATGGCGGCCTGGTCCTTCTTGCCCATGGCGCGGCGGAGCATGTCGGCGCCGCCCAGCGAGTAGCCGGCGATGACCCGGGCGCACTCCATGACCTGCTCCTGGTAGACGATGATGCCGAAGGTCTCCTTGAGAATGGGCTCCAGCAGGGGGTGCGGGTAGGTGATGGTCGCCGGATCGTGACGCCCGCGGGCGTAGTCGGGGATGAACTGCATCGGGCCCGGCCGGTAGAGGGCCGAGATGGCGTTGATGTCGTCGATGGTGGAGATGCCGACCTGGCGGGCGGCGTTCTGCATGCCGGGCGACTCAAGCTGAAACACGCCGACGGTCTTGCCGGCGTTGAGCATCTCGTAGGTGGCGGGGTCGTCGAACGGCACGTCCTCGATGGAGAACTGCGGGTCGCGCGAGCGGCGGACGTTGGCGACGGCGTCGGCGATGACGGTGAGCGTCTTGAGGCCGAGGAAGTCCATCTTCAGCAGCCCGAGCTTGTCGACGGCCTTCATGGAGAACTGCACGGTGACGTCGCCTTCCTGCAGGGTGAGGGGGACGAAGTTTTCCAGCGGCTGGTCGGTGATGATGATGCCGGCGGCGTGCTTGCCGGTGTTGCGCACCATGCCCTCGAGGACGCGGCCGGCCTCGACGATCTTCTTGGCCACGGGGTTGCGGTCGATCTCGTCGCGGAGTTCGGCGGATTTGGCGATGGAGTCCTCCAGCGAGATGTTGAGCTCGTCGGGGATCATCTTGGCCAGCCGGTCGGCCTCGGCGAAGGGCAGGTCGTTCACGCGCGAGACGTCGCGGATGACCATCTTGGCGCCGAGCGTGCCGTAGGTGATGATGTTGGCGACGCAGTCGTGGCCGTATTTTTCGCGGACGTAGTCGATGACCTCGCCGCGGCGGCGCATGCAGAAGTCGATATCGAAGTCGGGGGGAGAGACGCGCTCGGGATTCAGGAAGCGTTCGAAGAGCAGGCCGAACCGCAGCGGGTCGAGGTTGGTGATGCCAAGCAGGTAGGCGACCAGGCAGCCGGCGCCGGAACCGCGGCCGGGGCCCACCGGGATGCCCTTGCCCTTGGCCCAGGCGATGAAGTCCCAGACGACGAGGAAGTAGTCGACGAAGCCGGTGACATTGATGATGGCCAGTTCGTAGCCGAGGCGGACGACCAATTCCTGGTCGCGGGTGAGGCCGGCGTAGTCGGGTGGCTGCGGTTTCTCGCCGGCGGGCAGGTTGGTGAGCAGGGCGAGGCGTTCGGCGACGATGTCATCGCGGGCGATGGTCTCGCGGGCGACGCCGTAGCGGGTCTGCAGGCCCTCCGTGCACAGCTGCAGGAGGTAATCGGTGTTCGTGGAAGTGATTTCAGGCGGGAGCGGATAACGCGGATAGCGCTCGGAGCCCTTGGGGAAGGGGATGGCAAGATCGCACATTTCGGCGACCAGCTGGGTGTTGAGGATCGATTCCGGCACCTCCCGGAAGAGCTTTTCCATTTCCACCCGCGACTTGAGGTAGAATTCCTGGCCGCTGAAGCGCATCCGGTTCTCGTCGGCGATCTTGGCGCCGGTTTGGATGCAGAGGAGGGCGTCGTGGGGAGCGGCGTCGCTGGCGTTGACGTAGTGCACGTCGTTGGTGGCGATGACCTTGAGATTGAATTCCTCTCCCAGTTTGAGGAGCCCCGGGATGATTTTCTGCTGCTCGGGGATACCGTGATCCTGGATTTCGACGAAGTAGTTTTCCCGGCCGAAGATCTGTACAAAGCGGTCGCACGCGGCCCGCGCGTCCTCCCAGCGGTCGTGGAGCAGATGCTGGGGAATCAGCGATGCGAGACAGCCGGTGAATCCGATGAGCCCTTTGGCGTGCTGGGCCAGCAGCTCCAGATCGGTGCGTGGCTTGTAGTAAAAACCACGCAAGTGTGCGTCAGTTACCAGTTTAAGAAGATTTTGGTAGCCGTCGAGGTCACGGGCGAGCAGACCGAGATGGTAGTAGGATTTGCCGTCCTCGGCCCGGCCTTTCTTTTCCAGTCGGGAGCCTTCGACCATGTAGAGCTCACACCCGATCAGGGGTTTGATGCCGGCCGCTTTGGCGGCGTTGTAGAAGGCGATGGCGCCGTAGAGGTTGCCGTGATCAGTCAGGGCGAGGGCGTTCATGCCCAGCTCCGACGCCCGCGTCATCAGCCGGTCGATCCGGCAGGCGCCATCCAGAAGGGAGTAGTCGGTGTGGACATGGAGGTGGGCAAAACTCGGATCGGCGGGCACGGGACCAAGCAAAAGCCGAAAGGCGGAAGCCCTGAAAGGCTGAAAGGGGATGACGGGTGAAATTCGTCGTTCGGTCCACCATGGCCGGGGTTGCGCTGGATGAACCTGGCTGGTTTGGCCGGTTCAAGATTGCCGTTGACGCGGCTCCCGAGCTTTGGCGTTTTGGGTCCTTTTCCCTTCTCAACGTCCGTCCGAAGATATGTCCATCGAAATCAAAATCCGCAAAAGCGAGCCCGTCGACCGCGCCCTGCGTCGCCTGAAGAAGAAGCTCGAGCGCGAGAACGTCATCAAGGGCGTCCGTGCCAAGCGCTACTTCGAGAAGCCGTGCGACAAGCGCCGCCGCAAGGAGAAGGTCATGGCCTTCACCCAGATGCTGCGCAACCGCCACCAGGCCTGAGTTTCGGCTCGCTGACCCTTCGGGCATCGACTTACCCGCGCCGGCCGAACGTGAGTTCGTGGCGCGGTTTTTTGTGAACTCCCTCAACGCGTCCACGCTGCAAGCGGCTGGCGTCTGGATCGTCCCCGTCGAGTATAATCCCACCCTGTGAAACCCCTCCTCGCGCTCTCCACCTGCTGGAATTCCTACCGTCACACGGATGGGTATGCCATGTTGAAGGAGGCGGCGGATATGGGGTTCGAGTATGTCGAGCTGAGCCACGGCACGCGGATTACCCTGGTGCCCGGAGTGCTCAAGGCGGTGGAGGAAGGCGTGGTCAAAGTCAGCTCGACCCACAATTTCTGTCCGTTGCCCACGGGCATCAACCATTCCGCGCCCAACCTCTTCGAGCCCTCCGCCCGCGCGGTGCAGGAGCACGACCAGTGGCTGCGGCATACCAAGAAATCGATCGAGTTCAGCGCTCAGGTGAAGGCGCAGGTCATGGTCACGCACCTGGGCAGCGTGCACTTTTTTTGGACCAACCCGGTGCGCAAGATTAAGCAGTATGCCAAGGCGCACCCGGACGCGAACCTGGCCGAGGACGCCGACTACCGGCGCATCCTAGACAAGGCCTTGGTCAAACTGAAAGCGCGCATGGTCCCGTACTGGGCTCAGGTGCTGGCGAGTCTGGAGGAGGTTCGCACCTTTGCCGTCGAAAAGGGCATCAAGCTCGGTTGTGAGAACCGGGAGAAGTTTCAGGAGCTGCCGCTCGACGCGGCGTTTGGCGAGATGTTCGCCTCGTTCCCGGAGCCGCACAATTGCGGATACTGGCACGACACCGGGCACGCCCAGCTGAAGCACAACATGGGGATGGTGACGCACCAGCAATTGCTGCGGGACAACGCCTCGCGCCTGCTGGGCTTCCATCTGCACGACGTGGCGGACGGCGATGACCATCAACCGGTCGGCTACGGCGAAATCGATTTCGAGATGGTGAGCGAGTACTGGCAGCCGCACCACCTGCTCACGTTGGAACTGAGTCCGCGCACCACGCCGCAGCACGTGGCGGAATCCAAGCGTCGGATCGAGACCCTGATCGCCAAGCGATTCGGGTAATCGGGCAGCGACACCTCGCCGAGGTGTCCGTCAACGCGTTCCATCGGAAGCATTGCCCCGGACGACTTGGCGAGCCGCCCCTACCGTGAGAGCAGTTCGCGCACCCAGCGGCGATGCGGGCCGGAGAGGGTGATGGAGTTGAGCTGGGCAAGGGGAACCCACTGCAGGTCGCCGCTCAGTTTGGCGGGGGGCTTGGTCAGAGCCTGGATGGTCTCCGTGATAGCGTAGCGGGTGATACCGCGTTTTTTGACCGCCAACACGGGGGCGTCGGGTGGAATGGTCAGGTGCTCGTCCGAGGGCAATTCATACTGACCGGCGAGGCGGCGGGCCGTGCTGGGGATGCGGTGCAGCAACAGCGCCTCGTCCTGGCAACACCACCCGCGGGTAACCGCCACGCGTTCGATCTGTTTGCGGGCCAGTTGCGGATAGGCGGTCGGATCTCCGGCCGCACCGCCGGCGCAATAGACCCGGACCGGGCACACCGTGCAGAGCGGGGCCTGCCGATGGCAGACCGTGGCCCCGAGTTCCATCATGGCCTGGTTGTGGTCGCCGGGGGATTCAGTCGTCAGCAAGGTTTCTGCGAGCGGGGTGAACGCCTTGGCGGCGCGGGCGCTGTCGCGTTGCGGGGTGGCGTCCGCCGTGAGTCGGGCAAGAATGCGGACGACGTTGCCGTCCACCACCGCAGCCGGATATCCCTGCGCGATCGAGCTGATGGCGGCGGACGTGTAGGGGCCGATGCCGGGCAATTCCCGCCAGGCCGCGGCCGTGGCGGGCGGGGCGGGCAAGGTGACGTAGGCCTGCGCCAACTGGTGCAGGTTGCGGGCGCGCGAGTAGTAGCCGAGCCCTTCCCAGAGCTTGAGCACGGTGGCTTCGTCGGCTGCGGCGAGGGCGGCGAAATCCGGCAAAGTCTCCAGCCACCGTGCGAAATAGGGGAGCACGGTTTTGACCTGCGTCTGCTGCAGCATGAACTCGCTCACCACCGTACCGTAGAGCGAAGGCGTCTCGCGCCAGGGCAGTTGGCGACGGTGAGCGCGGTACCACGCGAGCAGATCGCGTTGAAAATCGGTCTTTTGCTCCACGAGTGACTTCACCACAAAAGGTCCAGCAGGCGCATATTTTCCTCCAAGCGCCACCCCGGATTTGTTTGCTGGAGGGTGTCCGGTCGCCCGCGACCCCTGTCATGCCAAAGAAAAAACCCTCCGCCGATCCCGCCGCCCCCAAGAAGCTGGCCTCCTACACGGTCAAGCTCGACGCCGCCCAGCTGGCGATCCTGGAGGGCATCTGCCGGGCGCGCGGCTGGCAGCCGTTCGAGGTGGCCTACACGCACTTCGCCTTCAAAGGGCCGGACTGCAACGTGTCCGCCTACACCAGCGGCAAGGTGGTGATCGCGGGCAAGGGCACCGAAGAGTTCGTGCAGATGACGCTCGAACCCGAGGTGACCGGGGAGGTGAAGCTCGGTTACGATGACGTCCTGCACCCGGACTGGTTCGAACCGCACGCGGGATTGGACGAGAGCGGCAAGGGCGATTTTTTCGGCCCAATCGTGGCCGCCACGGTGATTGCCGACCAGGCGGCCATCGAGGCGCTGATCAAGGCCGGGGTGAAGGACTCCAAGACGATCGCCGACACCCAGATTCTCAAGCTCGACAAAATCATCCGCGACCTGCGCGGGGTCACGGCCGAGACCTGCTACTGCGGCATGGACAAATACAACGAGCTGATGGCGCGACCCCGGGCCAACTTGAACCGGCTCCTCGCCTGGCAGCACGGCATCGCCCTGATCAAGGCGCTGGAGAAGCAGCCGGTGCCGCGCGGCCTGCTCGACCAGTTCAGCAAGACCCCGCTCGTGCAGCAGGAGCTCAAGCGCAAGGCCATCGCCAACTTCACGCTCGATATGCGCACCAAGGCGGAGTCCGACCCGGTGGTGGCGGCGGCCTCGATTGTCGCGCGCGCCGAATACGTGCGCATCATGGCCAAACTCTCCGAGCGTTTCGGCGGCAGACTGCTCAAGGGCGCCAGCGGGGCGGTGAAGGACCAGGCGTGCGAGATCATCACCAAGTTCGGGGCCCCGGCCCTGGGCCAATACGCCAAGCTGCACTTCCGCACCGCCTATGAGGTGGTCAAGGCCATGGGCAAGCTCGACGAGCTGCCGCTGCCCGAACCCAACGAACGCACCGAGTGGCGCCGCTAGCGCCCGTTGGATCCGCCCATTGACCGATGCCGAAACGCCGCCAGCTCCGAGGATTCGACCTCAAGCAGATTGACGGTTTCGAATGCCTGATCGGGGTGGACGAGGCCGGTCGCGGCGCGTTGGCCGGGCCGGTGGTGGCCGGGGCCGTGCTGGTGAAGCGCGACTTCCTCGACAGCAACTGGGTCGCCCTCAACGCCCGGCGGATCAACGACTCGAAGCAGCTCACGCCGGTCGAGCGCGACGCCCTTTGGCTCGACTTCGAGGCCCTGATGGCGGAGCAGCAGATCCACGCCCACTTCGCGGCCGCGGATGTGCGCGAAATCGAACAGTTCAACATCCTGGGCGCGACCAAACTCGCCATGCGCCGGGCGCTGGAGGCGATCTATCCGCCGTCGGCCTTTCAGCATCAGACCGAGCCGGACCTCTTCGCGACCGAGGAGGAGATTCGCGAATTCCAGCCTGAGGTCTCGGCCCGGATCCTGGTCGATGGCCTGCGTCTGAAGCACTTTCCTTATCCGCATGACGGGGTGGTGCGCGGCGACGCGCGGTCGCTTTGCATCGCGATGGCGTCGGTCATCGCCAAGGTCGCGCGGGACCGGATGATGGACGAGCTCGACCGACAGTATCCGGGGTATGGGTTCGCCGCGCACAAGGGCTACGGCACGGAGGAGCACCGTCAGGCCATCCTGGCGCGGGGCCGCTGCCCGCAGCACCGCGCGACCTTCCTGCGCAAGCTCATGGCCGGGCGGGTGGACCCGCGGCAGTTCGACTTCCTCGCCTGATTGCGGGTTGCGGAACGCGGATTGCGGATTTTCCTGAGTTTCGCCCCGCCATGCCGCCCAAGAAGCACAGTTCGTTGGACAAGGTCCTCGGCCGCCTCGACACGCTCGATGCGGTCAACCTCACCAATCTTGTGCAGCGGTTGGCCAAGGAGCGCGGGCTCTTTGAGGAGATCTTCAACACCCTGCAGGAGGGGGTGCTGGTCATCACGGCCGATGGGGACGTCGAATACGCCAATGCCTCCGCCCATCGGCTGGTCGGGCTGAAGGCGGAGGAACTCACCGGCACGTCCCTCTGGCGGCTGGTGCCGGGACTGCGGCCGTCCCTTGGCGCCGCGCTGGATGACGGCGCCCTCCCGGCGGTGGCGCGAGAGTTTGAGCTCACTTATCCGGAGCCGCGCACGGTCCGGCTCTACATGGTGCCGTTTCGCGGCGAGGGCAGCAATGGGGCCGGCCAGCGGCGTTATGCGGTCATCCTGTCCGACGTGACGCGCGACAAGGAAACGACCGAGGAGCGCATCGAGAACGAGCGCACGTCGTCGATTCTGCTGTTGGCGGCCGGGGTGGCGCATGAGCTGGGCAATCCGCTCAACTCCCTCAACATCCACCTGCAGCTGATCGAGCGGAAACTGCGCAAGCTCAAGACGGGCACCCGCGACGTCGAGTCGCTGACCGAATCGATCGGCGTGTGTCAGGGCGAGGTGCAGCGGCTGGATGGGATCATCAGCAATTTCCTGGAGGCGATCCGGCCGCAACCGCCCGATTTGGGCGAAGTGCACCTGCTGGAGGTGCTCGATGAGGTGCTGCGCTTCCAGCAGGACGAATTACGCGATCGGGAGATCTTGGTGGAGGTCGAGGCGGCGCCGGACATCCCGATCGTCATGGCCGACCGCAACCAGGTGAAGCAGGTGTTCTTCAACGTGATCAAGAACGCGGTGGAAGCGATGGGGCCGGGCGGGACGCTGCACTGCAAGGCCCGGGCGGATGATGAGTTTGTCGTGCTCCTTCTGGGGGACACGGGGGCCGGCATCGACCAGGCGGACGTGTTGCGGATGTTTGAACCGTATCACACCACCAAGCCGGGGGGGCATGGCTTGGGGCTCATGATCGTGCAGCGCATCATGCGCGAGCACGGCGGCCAGGTCGGCATCGAGAGCAAGCCCGGCGTGGGCACGGTGGTGACCCTGCAGTTTCCGCGCAAGGATCGCCGGGTCCGCATGCTGGCGAAGTAGGCCCGCCGCGGCGCCCTCAGTTCAGGTTGCGGCGTTCGACCGACGAATCGGACCGGTCACTGTTGCTGGAGGAAGACGAGCTGGAGGTGGACGAGGTCGAGGAGGAGGACGCCGAACTCGAATAAGAGGAGGTTGAGCTCCGGGAGGAGGAGGCCGAACTCACGTTGTGCGAAGGTGGCGGGGGTGACGGGGAGGGAGCCGGTCGCGCAGGGGCACTGACCGGTGTGCGCGGATAGGGCGAGGGCGTCACCCCGACTTTGACCGGGCCTCGCATGCGCGGCGAAACGTCGTCGTTGTCGCGCCGGTTCGGCCGCGGGGACTCGCCGACGCGTGGCGCATTGCGTTCGCCGGCGGTGGGCGTGGGGGGGCCGACGAAGGAGTCGTCGACACTGTTCCGGTCACCGCGGTACCGGCGGCCATCGTAGCGGTCCCAGCGGCCTGGCCCCGGGATGCCCCAGCCGGGCCCCGGCACCGCGAAGCGGCGGTGCACGTAGTCATACGGGTGGTCATAGGCGGCGATGCCGAACACGAGGGAATGGTAGACAGGCGGGCCATAGACCCAGGAGCGACTGGCCGCGCTTTGGTAGACGGGAGCCGGGGTCGGATCGGGCAGGGCGGCGATGCTGGCGATTTCGGCAATCTCGCCGTTCTCGACCCGGGCCCGAAAAAGAACATCAGCCCGCTCGGTATCGTCGATCAGGCGGTCCTCGGGCTTGACGAGACCGGCGGCCAGGAGAGTGGAGCGCGCAAAATCCATCGCCGCGGACCGTTGTTCGTCGGAAAGGTCCTCCCCGATAGGCAGATGCAGCATGATCGCGTAGGTGAACGGACCCAGCGGCGCGCCCTCGGCATAGGTGGAACGGGGGGCCTGGTTACACCCGGCGAAGCCGAGCAAAGCCACCAGGGTGGCGGCGAGAAGACAAATGGGTCGGAGCGGGTTCACAGCCGGGCGGGGTTCCTGAGTGGGACCCCGGGGTTCCGCTCCGGTTCCGGTTCGGAACGCGGTCAGCGCGTTTCCGTTTCGTCTTCGTCCAGTGGTTCGACGTGGGCCAGTTCGTGCTCCGCCCGCGAGCCGGGGCCACGCAGCACGCGGGTGACGCAATAGATGAAGAGGACGGTCACGAAACCGACCGAGAGCAGCATGTTGATCCAGCCACCGAGTGTCATGGTCGCAAGGGGTTCAGGGTTAGTCGGCAATCTCCGCGGCGTCGCGGCGGGACCACGTCTTGCCCGCGATGTTCACGAACACGAGGGCAAAGCCGGTCATGATGATGATGAAGCCGACCGTGAGGCGGGCGACCTTGTCGGGCGAGTCGCCCACCAGGTCGTTGACGTAGCCGGTCGGGTTGAACTGCGGATCGCTCAGCGAGTAGTTCCAGCCGAACACATTCTGCAGCAGGAACAGGCCGAAGATCGTCAGCAGGTAGAGCGGGGTGATGTACTTGATCACCACCTTGAACAAATCGGGGATGCGCATCTCCGCGCCCTCGTGGGCGATCTGCCAGCCGCGTTCGATGCCCAGGCCCCAGCCGAAGATGATGACGAGGATGGTGGCCTGCACGAACAGCATGACGGTGCCGACCCAGAAATCCATCGTGTCGAGGGCCTTCAGGTTGGCGGAGAAGTACCAGACGAAGAGCGTGCCGATGGCGGTCATCACGCCGAGCAGCGCGACCGAGGCCTTGCGCTCGATGCCGAGGCCCTCCTCGAGGAAGGCGATGCCGGGTTGGAGCATCGACAGCGAGCTGGTGACGGCGGCGATGAAGAGCAGGACGAAGAAGATGGCGGCGAACAGGTGCCCGGCGGGCATCAGGGCGAAGACCTGGGGCAGCACGTTGAAGCCCAGGCCGAAGGTGCCCTGGCCGACGATGCCGGCCGTGCCGAGGAAGACGAAGGCCGCCGGCACGGTGATCAGGCCGCCCAGGCCGACCTCGCAGAATTCGTTGGCCGAGGTGGCGGTGAGCCCGGAGAGGACCACGTCATCCCGGCTGCGCAGATACGATGCGTAGGTGATGATGACGCCGAAACCGACGGAGAGGGAGAAGAAGATCTGCCCCGCGGCGGCCAGCCAGAGCTGCGGGTTCATCAGGCTGCGAATGAGGTCGAGTTCGTTGAAGGTGTAGGCCTCGGTCTGATACTCGGCCGGGATGCCGGCGGCATCGGGGTAGCGGGCCACCTCGGCGCCGGTTTCCACGCTCATGACGGCGACCGCCCCGGGGTTCCAGAGGTAGCCCAGGCCGTTCATCACGTTCTGGTCCGGCTTGCTGGGATCGGGGGTGCCGAGGGTGAGCACGCGCAGCAGGATGATGATGGCGATGCCGATCAGGGCCGGCATGGCGAACTTGCAGACGATTTCGATGCCCCTGGAGATGCCGCGGTAGATGAAGAAGAAGTTGAGCAGGTAGACGATGATGACGAACAGGCCGACGTCCTGCAGACCGAACTTGAGCGCCACGCCGTCCGAGGCCGCACCGGTGAAGGCCCCGAAGAACTCACCGTAGTCCTTGCCCTCGATGCTGAGGTTGCCGACGAGCGCGTTGACCGCGTAGCCGAGCGCCCAGGCCTCGATGTAGACGTAATACATGTAGATGATCACCGGCACGACGAAGCCGATGACGCCGAGGTACTTGGCCCAGGGCTTCTTGAGCAGGGCGTGGAAGATGCCCGAGGTGGAGTGGTAGCCATGGCGACCGCCGAAGCGTCCGAGGGTCCATTCGGTCCAGCAGATCGGGATGCCGATCAGCAGCAGCGAGATGAAGTAGGCGATCATGAACGCACCGCCGCCGTATTGGGCGGCGAGGCCCGGAAAGCGCAGGAAGTTGCCCAACCCGACCGCGCTGCCAGCGACAGCGAGGATAACACCGAGACGCGAGGACCAAGCCTCTTTGGTGGCAGTCATGGGGCCTACGGCCTAAGCGCGCGAACGCCGACTGCAACGGTGTTTTTAAACGGGCGCTGTAATGGGCGTCACCTCCGGGGGATCATTCTGCGCGACCTGCGGTCCGCAGGGGCATGCGTTTTCAAGCAAACGATCGCCGCGGGGTCTGGGCAGAGGCCGCTTTGGTCTCGTCATGGGCGCGGGTGGGCGGCACTTCCTTAGCCTCGATGAGGCGTTCCTTGGCGACTGAACCCGGGTCCTGGCTGCGGCGGTGGAGTTGGCTGGCTGCGCTGACGTTGGCCGGCTGCGCCTCGGTGGCGCAGGAGGGAGATGCGGACGCGGCGACCAGGGCCGCGGCGGAAGCACCCGCTACGGTGGGCGATGAAGCGAACGGCCCGGCGCTCGATCCGGAGGCGGAGCTGGCCCAGGCCAGCGAGGCCGCGCAGCAGGAACGCGAGGAATTGGCGCGCGATCGGCAGGCGCTGCAGATCGGGGCCTGGTCACAGGTCAAGGCGATCGCGGAGATCTGGGGCACGCTCCCGGCCGACGTGTTTCCGGGTTTGACCGGGCTTGCCGGTCAGGTGGAAGCGCTGCGTCAGGAGATTGAGACGGAGGACCGACTGCTGATTGGCCGCATCGACCCTGAGGCGCTCACCCGCCATAATCCGGTGTTTTGGCGCGCCGTATTGGAAACCACGGCGAGCGATCCCATGATGGCGGTGTTTGAACAGATGATCTGGGCGGCGCGCGGGCATTTCGACCACGCGAACTGGTTGGTGGAATTGAATCGCTACGGACCCGCGTTGCCGAATTCGGTGTATCGCCTGGTCTATGCCTTTGCCGACGAGATGCGCTCGGTGCGGGCGCGGGTCAGCGCACGCGATCGCGTCCTGTTTGACAGCCTTGAGCCCGAGGAGGTGCCGGCGACGGTGGCGGCGCTGCTCAGCTTTCAACCGGACAACGCCGACTACCATTTGACCAACGTGCTGCTGCGGCTGGGCGCCGCGGGGGTGCCTTCCGAGGAAGTGCATGAGCATGCCGAGGTGGTGACCCCCCTGCTGGTCGAGATGGAGCCGACGGTGCGCTATATCGCGTTGAGCAATCCGCTGGTGGGCGCCCGCCTCAATCCGGATCCCATTGTGCGGTCAGCCGCGTTTCAATTGACCGGTCTGCTCAACGACCTGCAGGACAGCCGCGGGGCGTTTGGGCGGCGGGATTTGGAGCGACTGGCGGCCGAGCTGGAAGCGGCCGGCCTGCGTGACGAGGCTTTGTTCACCTATCGCCGGGCGGCGGCGATGCGGGGCTTCAGCGTGCCGTCCGACTGGATGCCGTGGTGGCGCATCCTGCCCGACCTGATCGGGGCGGAGGAGGCCTCGGCGTTGCGCACCGCCTGGAACAGCGGCGAGATCGCCCCCGTGTCGTTCTACGATGTGGGCGACCAGGAGGCCGAGGTGCCAACGATGCCCCTGCATCCGATTATGCAGGAACGCGCCCAGCGAGCGCTGGTCGAGGCCTCGCGTCGGCTGGAGAAACCGAATGTGTCAGAACGGGAGATGGCCTTTGCGCTCGTGACCCGGGCCGAACACCTCGGACATCTGGGGCGTTGGGATGAAGCCAGCGCGGCCCTGGAGGAATTGCCTGAAGCATTCAAACCCGCGGGAGCGATGACCGGCGTCTGGCTGGCAATCTGGAGTGGGCGGCTGGACGAACTGGATGAAAAGGTGGCGGCGATCGATGCGCGGGCCTTCGAACTGCAGCCCTCCCTGCCAGCGCTGGCGCGGGCGGCGCAGGGGGATTGGACGGGCGGGGCGGATTTGTTTGCCGCCGGCGCAGAGCGTACGGAGGTCGATCTCGAGCACCGGGCCTATTACACGATGATGGCGGCGGTGTTTGCGCGCCTCGGCGGCGATGATGTCCGCGCGGACGACCTGATTGCCCGGGCCAACGCCATGGTGGTCGATGCGGACGGGTTGGACTGGGTCAAGAGCCTGGCCCGCGGCATGGCCGGCGAGCAGGGAATGGGTCCGGTGGGTACGGATATCACCGAAGTGGTGGAGGCGGGCCGGATCTGTGAGCAACGCTTTTACCGGGCGTTCGCCGCCGGCGTGCCGGCGGATGAGCAGCAGCTCCTGTTGGAGGCCTGTCTTATCACCGGCGTGGTCGACTTCGTCGAATACACCGCGTCGATGCTGCGCCTGCGCGAGATCGAGCCGGAGCGGTGGGATCCGACGCAGGTCCCTGAACTGCCGCCGGCGCCGGTGCGGGACTCGGATGATGACGATGATGACGACACGGATTGGACCGACGAAGCCGCGCCCTTCTGGTCATTGCCCTCATGACAACGTTGTTTTCCAAGCGGAGCGGCTGGCGATGTGGGGCCCTGCTGGCCGGCCTGGGCTTGCTGGGGCTGGCCGGGTGTCAGGCTCCCTCGACGCGCACCAACCTGCCCATCGGGGCACCGCCCAAGGAGCTGGTGCAGGCGGAGGCGTTTGAAGAGCTCAAGCGTCTGACGGGTGAACTTGAACAAGCGGCGTCCGCCGCCCGCCCGGGCATCACCGCGCTGGCGGCCGACCTGCGCGCGGCCTTCGGCGAGGTCGAGACCACGATGGGCGTGCAATACGATCGCATCGATGCCGAGCGGTTGATTCGGCGGAATCCGAATTTCTGGCGGGCTAGCCTGGAATTTGCCGCCGATGACTCCCTGCCCGGGGCGCTCGAAGTCCTGGCGCTGGCCACGGCGGGTCAATTGGAGGAGGCCGCCGATGCGTTGGAGTTTTTGCGGGCCGGCCCGCTGATGCCGGAGGCGCTGGACCGGCCGTTGCTGGTGCAGGGGCATTGGATCTCGCAATGGCAGGGCGGCCCCCCGGCGGAGGATGTCTGGTCCCTGCGCGGTGCGACGGCGCAGGAACGCTGGGCCCCGTTGAAGCGGTTGCAGCAACTCCACCCCGAGTCGGCACTGGTGGCCTGGGAACTTCTGCGCATGCGCTGCGATCTCGCCGACATCGCGCTGATCGGCAAACCCACCGACGAATCCATGCGGGCGCGCATCCTGGAACTGGAGCCCCAGGCCTTCGAGGTCCTGGAGGAGAAGCGACCGCTCTGGGCCCGGATCATCGAGACCCGGGGTGAGGCGGGGGACGCCGCCCAGCGCATTGCCCGCCGGCTGACGGGTGACCAGGGCAGCCCGGTGGTGCTGACGGCCGATGATCTGGCGGAGCTGGTGGCGGATTTTGAACGCATCGGCGAACCGGCCTGGGCGCTGCGGGCGGCCCGTATGCAGGCCGGCATGCGCGGCGGGATGACGCCATCGGATCGCGCCGCGTGGGAATTGCTTCTGCCCCAACTGGTCGGCGCAGAAGCGGCCGCCGGCATCCTGGCCGACTGGCCGCCGGCCGCGACTCCGGCAGCGGTGGCATTATATCCTGCCGAGAAACCGCCCGCGGGGCCCACGGGGCTGCCCACGGATGAGTTGGTGGCCGGTTACTACGAACGCATGCGCCGCGAAGCCGGGGCGTTGATCGACGACATGGAGACCCCGGATGTGCGGCTGATGGGGGCCTACCGTTGGCGCCTGCAGGTGAACCGTACGTTGGGCAACTACGCGGCGGCGGAGGCCGACCTGAACGAATATGCCGTGCGGGACACCCACACCAGGCAGGCGGATCTTGAGCGGCTGCAGCTGGCCATCCTGCGCGGTGACGAAGCAGCGGTGAGTTCGATCCGCGTGAACCTCCGGCGCGCGTTTCGCACGGCCGAGAACCGGATCGCGCTGGCCATGGCGCCGGTGATGCTGGGCGACTGGGCGGAGGCCGAGAAACGGTTCAAGCAGGCGCACGATACCTATAACGCCGGCCCCCGGATCAAGGGTTATGCCGCGCTCTACGCGCATGCCGCCGCCGTGCTGGACGGCGGGGACCGCAACCGATTGTTGCGCGCGGTGATCGCGGAAAACGAGCCGGACGACTGGATCACCCGCGTCCTGCGGGCGGCCTTGGGTGAGATCAGCCGCGAGGTGATTCTGGAAATGGCGACCGAGGAGAGCGATTACGAGACGGTGGGACGGGCCTGCGAGGCGCATTTCGCCCTGGCCTTTGCCCCCGGTCAGACCGACCCGGGGCGCCGGGCGGAACTCGAGGCCTGTCTGGAAACCGGGGTGATTGGCTTCGTGGAATACGATTTTGCGCTGCTCTGGCTGCGCCGCACGCTGCCGGGACGATTTTGAAGTCGCGCGGCCCGGCCCAGACCGCGATGGTGGCCGCGATTTCGCCGCATGAGTGATACCACGCGTTCCGTTCGTGCCCCGACGCTGGGCGAGGCCCTGATCCCGGTCGGCTTCCTGGTCGTTTTCCTGGCGGGCTCGGTGCTCAACCTCAATGACTTGCCGCAACTCGCGGTGATCACCCCGGTGTTGGAGGCATTGGCCAAGGTCCCGTATTTCGGGGCCGTCCTGCAGGCTTCGATTCCGGTGCAGGTGCCGCTGCTGGCCGCGGCGATGGTCGCCTCGTTGATGGCGGTGCGGTTGGGCTTCCGCTGGGCCAGCATTCAGGACAGCTTTCTCGATGGCATCCGGCTGGCTTTGGGGGCCGTGTTGATCCTGCTGGTGGTCGGCATGTTGATCGGCACCTGGATCGCGAGCGGGGTGGTGCCGATGCTGATTGTCTGGGGTCTCAAGCTGCTGTCGCCCGGGGCGTTCCTGGTGGCGGCCTGTGCGGTGTGCGCGGTGGTGTCGCTGGTCAGCGGCAGCTCGTGGACCACCGCCGGCACGGTCGGCGTGGCCTTGATCGGGGTGGGGCAGGGGCTCGGCGTGCCGCTGCCGATGGTGGCGGGGGCGATTGTGTCCGGCGCCTATTTCGGCGACAAGATGTCGCCGCTCTCCGACACGACCAACCTGGCCCCGGGCGTGGCCGGCGCGGAGCTCTTTGACCATGTGCGGCACATGATCTGGACGACGGGGCCCAGCTTTCTGATCGCCCTCGTGCTCTACTGGTTGCTGGGCCTGAGCTACGGCGGCGGCGAGGCCTCGGCCGGGGACATCGATGCCATCATCGCCACGGTGACGCAGAACTTCAATTTGTCGGGCTGGCTGGTGGTGCCGCCCCTGCTGGTGCTGGGCCTGGTCATCGCCCGCGTGCCGGCCCTGCCGGCGCTGGTCATTGGCACCGTTTTCGGCGGGGTCGCGGCGAGTGCGCTGCAGGGCGCGACGCTGGCCGAGGTGTTGAATATTTCCTACGACGGCTTCGTGGCCGAGACCGGGGTGGCCGCGGTTGATGACCTGCTCACCCGAGGCGGCATGAGCAGCATGTATGGCACGGTCGGCATCATCCTGTGCGCGATGTGCTTCGGCGGGGTGATGGAGAAGTCCGGCATGCTTGGTCGCATTGCGGATGCGATCCTGCACCTGGCCCGGTCCCGCGGCGGACTCGTAGCCGCGACGCTGGGCACCTGCACGGGGATCAACCTGGTGGCGTCCGACCAGTATCTGGCGATCGTGGTCCCGGGCCGGATGTATCGCACGGCCTTCCTGCGCCAGGGGCTGCATCCGAAGAACCTGTCGCGGTGCCTGGAGGATGCCGGCACGCTCACCTCGCCGCTGATTCCGTGGAATTCCTGCGGCGCCTACATGTTCGCGACGCTCGGGGTGTTCCCATTGGCCTACCTGCCGTTTGCGTTCCTCAACCTGCTCAATCCGCTGATATCGGCGCTTTACGGCTTCACCGGCTGGACGATGAGTCCGGCCACCTTCGGCGAGGAAAAGGAAACCCCGTGATGATCGGTTTGGAGCCATGACGCTGATCGACCGCTACGTTTTCCGCGAGTGGCTCGCCATGCTGGTCCTGGTACTGGTGGCGCTGATGGGCCTGCTGCTGATGCAGGCGATGTATGACGATTTTCGCGACCTGCTGGACGTGGGGGCCGGGGTGATTGACGTGATGTTTTATTTTGCGGTCAAGATGCCGAGCTATCTGTCCGTGGTACTGCCGCTGGCGTTGCTGGTTTCCCTGCTCTACGTGCTGGGTCGACTGCACCGGAACCTGGAAATCACGGCGTTGCGGGCGGCGGGGGTGGGTTTGTTTCGAGTCACCCGCACCATCTGGCTGGCCGGCGTCGGCTTGTGCGCGCTGACGTGGTATCTCAATTCCGTGGTGATTCCCTGGTCGGTGGAGGAGTCACGGGGAGTGTGGCAGGGGCTGCTGTTCCAGTCCGAGGTACGGGAGGAGCAGGCGGTTGATCGCGTGGGCTCGACGGCGACGGTGGCGTTCGACAACCGGCAGGACGGTCGGATGTGGTTCATGAATCGCTACAGCGCATACACGGGGCGCGGTTACGGCGTGGCGGTGACCGAGCTCGACGAGCTGCGCCGGGAGAAGACGCGGCTGCAGGCGCGTGAAGCCTGGTTTGACGCGGCCGAAGGCGGCTGGGTGTTCAAGGATGGTCGCGAGACCTGGATCGACCCGGCCACGGGGGCGGTGCAGCGCACGACGGCGTTTGAGCGCAAAGTCGTGACTCACTACCAGGAGGATCCGGCCCTGATGCTGGTCTTCGACCTCAAGCCGGACGACCTGTCGTTCCACGAGCTGCGGCGCATCATTGATTTTTACCGGCAGGAAAACGATCCCAAGCTGACGCGCTACGCCGTGCGCTATTATTCGGCGATGGCGGACACGCTGGGGCCGCTGATCATCATCGCCCTCGCAATTCCGTTTTCGGTGAGCGGGGTGCGGGTGAACCCGGCGGTGGGAGTTTCCAAGTCGATCGGGCTGGTGCTGCTCTACCTGGTGCTGGCGAAGTTCAGCGCCGCGCTGGGCACCCAGGGCACGCTGCAGCCCGTCGAGGCGGCGATTGCGCCCGGTGCGATCATGCTGCTGATCGGCCTGGGCCTGATGCAGCGGGTGCGGTAACGCAGCAGCTGGTTACAGCGCCGACAGCCGTTCCCACAGCGGATCGAAAGCGGTGCGGGTCTTCTCGTCCGGGGCGAGCTGCCGGGCGAGCATCACCAGCTGCCGGGCGTGGCCGATCCGGCCCTGGGTCGCGAAGATCACGGCGGTGGGCAGGATGACGGTCGGTTCGGAGGGGAAGCGGCGGGCGAGCGCCAGCAGACGGTTCAGCTCGACCGGGGCGGGCGGGTTCTCGGCGTTGAGCCAGACCGTGGCATAGAGCGTCGCGGTTTCGAGAAGCAGCGGTTCGTCGTCCAGGGCGGGCTCCAGCAGTTTTTGCAGATCAGCGACCTGGACGATGTCGAGACGGCCGTTGGGCGGAAGCTGCGCCCGGTACCCGGCGTAAATCAATTGGGCCAGGGTCTGGCGTACTTCGGGCCGGGTGTTGCCCCCGGCGAGGGCAGCGGTGAGTTCGCGGCGGGCCTCGGCATGGTTGCCGGCCTCGAATTCGAGCAGGCCGGCGGTGGCCTGCAGGTCGGGGTGATCGCCACTGTTCTGACGGGTCAGCTCGATGGTGCTACGGGCTTGCCGCAGGTAGTGGCTGGCGAGCTCGGGATGCTGGGCGCGGACAAAGCCGACCTGCAGACGTTCCCACTCGGCGCGCAGGCGGCCGGATTCAGCGGGGGTGGCCCGGCGCTGGCGCGGGGCCCGCTCGGCCGTCGCCTGGAAGGTCAGGTCGATCTCTTCCTGGGTGGCGTCCGGCAGGTAATCGGCAAGGCGGTCGCGGGCGTCGGCAAAGCCCAGACCGAAGTGGCGGCGAAACAGGGCCTCGGTGAGGGGCCGGGTTTCCACGTCGTCAACGAAGCCCCAGAACGCATCCGGACCGGGACCGCCCTCCGCGAACAGGGCCCAGCGGGTGAAAAGCACGGCCTGCTCGCGCCAGACCTTGGCCCGGGCCGGCTCCAAGTCCATGGGGTTACGGCTGAAGAACAAGGGCAGTGGAAACAGGTCGCGCGGACGATCGCTGTCGAGTCGGAGGGCATCCGTCTCGGCCGGCGAACGCCAGTAGGCGGCGTTCAGCCGCAGCAGGTCGTCGCCAAAGGCGCTCTGGGCCCAGAGACCGATCAGCCCCTGCACGACCCAGGGCGGCAGGGCGGGGGTGCGCCGGGCGAGAAACTGACCGACGCGGCTGGGGGTGAAGGCAAATTCCACCGGCGTCTGGCCGGCCATGGACGCGTTGAAAGAACTCAGCGCGGATCCGCGGGACACGGCGCGCTCGACGGCGTCGCTGCGCTGGTGGGTGGCGAACAGGGCGGTGCGGTCGCGACCGTTGATCTGGAGGTTGGGCAGCGCCTTGGCGATGCGTCGGCCGCCGGTGGCGGTCGCGCTCCGGTCCTGGTCGAGCATGGTCTGCAGCGCCTCGTCGCGGGCGACGGTGCCGGCGGCCTCGTTGATCAAGACCACGAGCTCGGGCACGCTGCTGTGCCAGCGATATTTGGCGGGCACGAGGC